>Ga0209190_1000660_pt1 | contig 24975 bp, 25 predicted proteins | sample M_140205_XF_Meta_FD_187315 | JGI IMG/M metagenome (GOLD analysis project Ga0209190, IMG submission 187315) | Freshwater microbial communities from Lake Montjoie, Canada to study carbon cycling - M_140205_XF_MetaG (SPAdes) (version 2) | ecosystem: Environmental > Aquatic > Freshwater > Lake... | reverse complement strand
AGACCGAGCAGTAGCAGCGGATAAAGGAGCGAACTGTCATGCCAAGGTCTGCCGTAACCGACTTGATCCACACTCCAGATCGCGATGCCGATGAGATAAAAGATGGCCACCGCATGCGAACGCAGCACCCATGTCAGCGGCAGACTCAGCAGCAGCCACCAAAACAGGAAATCCGGCCATTCACCGCCAAGATTGTAGATTTGCGACACAAGCGCAATGCACGCGCCCGTCGCAAGCGCTTGTAGCAGCGCTGCTGTTTCACGCACCCAGGCCGCAGCGGCATCGCCACGCTGCAACACGCGGAAACTGATGATCTGCGTTACCAGCAGCGGCAGAAACGCGAACAGCAGCCGCACGGGCCGCGAGAAGTCATCCCAGTTGTAACCAATCACCGCGATCAAGCCCGAACCAATCAGCAACGCACCGAGCGAACCCATCACAATCTGCGACAGCCCGGGTTGAGATTCATCGATGGCATTGCGCTCGCGCAAGGTACGAGCCGCGTCGGCGGTGAGAAGTCCATCACGCTCCCATTGCGGGAGTTGTTCGAGAAGCCAGCGCTGGTGGGAGGTGTTCATGGGAGAGGAAGGAGTGCGGCGAGTTTGTGCGAGGCGAAGGTGAGGGACGAATTGATAAACTCGATGCGTGGATTGAGGGTGGTGATGTGAGTCAGAGCGCCGCTGGAATCTGCGGAGGCTTGGGAGACCGCACGATGATAAGGCCCAGCACCAGGCCAACAAGTCCTCCCAGACAACCAAAACTGACGGCACCCACGGCGATGGGCATTACCCAGTCTTCGACGTTTTCACTGGAAGGAGTCGCACGCTCCTGAATAGCGACGTAGTCGGACCTTGAATTGAATGCGGACTGCAGCTTCTCCACTTCGTTGATCAGCTTCTCATAGGCCAGCTTGTTGGCAGCATATTTTCCCTCGATCGTCTTCAATTCGGCGAGGGCCGGTTCCCAGCGTGCGAGGTCTTTTTCAATGTCTTGGATTTCCGATTCGGTGGCTTCAAGCTGGGTTTGCAAGGGTGCGCGGGCGGCATCTTCGTCTTTCATGGACTTGATTTTGAGACGGAGGTCGTCGCGCTGATTGCGCTGGTTGTTGAGGCGCACCACGAGCCGCTCCTGATCTGATCTGACACTGAGCGTGTCCACCCCCCGGGCACGCGCTTGCTCCAGTTTCGCAGCGGAGTCTTCCATGGACTTCTGCCTTGTGACCACCTCCTGGAGAAACTGCTGTAGCACCTTGCCTTGCGCCTGTTCGCGAATGCTCTGCCGGAAGGATATGAACTCATCGAGCAAGGCATCGAGAAAGATCCGTGTGTATTTGGGTTCAGTCCCGGTCGCGAGGATGTTGAAGATGGCGCTGCCTTTGGTTTGAGCGACACGGATGTCCACGTCACTGTCTTTGAGATCAGGATTCAGCGCTTTCACACGCTCGCAGGCGCGGCGTTTCATTTCAGCGGATTCGATGGTTTCGATGATCGTTCCGTAGAAGTCCTGCTGCTGTTCGCGCCAGGTGATGGTGTTGTTAAAGACCATCTGCCCGCCTGCGACAAGCTTTGCCAGTGAGCGGAATTCCTGGGGTCTTCCGGTGATGCGCCGAGCTTGAACACAAACGCCGACAATGGCCGCCAGTAGGGCACTGACGAGAATGATGATGACGCGAGGAAGAATGCGGTAATTACTCATGCTCGCCATTCCGCCAGAATCGCTGCCGCATGGCAAGAAGAAAGGCGGAGGGGTTGCCTCCGCCTTGGAACGAATTCGGATGCCGCACACGGAGTGTGCGGGCCACTTTGGGATCACTTCGCCTCGGGCTTGATCTTGCCTTTTTCTTCGAGGGTGTGCTTGAATTTTTCGGTCTTGGGATCAACGACGGCGCGGACGTAGCCTTGGTTGGGATTGAGGGCTTTGAAGTTCTGGTGGTAGTCCTCGGCGGGATAGAATTTCTTGAGCGGGGCGATCTCGGTGGCGATGGGGTCTTTCCATTTCTTTTGCACTTCGGCTTTGGAGGCTTCGGCGATTTTATGCTGCTCCTCGGTCGTGTAAAAGATGGCGGAGCGGTACTGGGTGCCGTAGTCGTTGCCTTGATAGGCAGTGCCCTTGGGCAAGAGCTTGCCGTGCTTCATCATGTCTTCCTTGGTGACGCTGGTCGGATCATGCGCGTCCCAGAAGAGGTCGATGATCTCCTTGTAAGTGACGACGGTGGGATCGAACTCGATCTTGATGACCTCGGCGTGGCCGGTATCGCCCTCACAGATTTGTTCATAGGTGGGGTTTTCGGTTTTGCCGCCGGCGTAACCGCTGGTGACGTGCTTGACGCCTTTGACGAGAAGATACTGTGCCTCGACGCACCAGAAGCAGCCGCCGCCGATGACAGCGGTTTCAGTTTTGGCGTCGGCAGCAGATGAGAGTGGGGCGAGAGAGGCCATGATGAGGGTGGTGAGAAGGGTGAGCGCGGTTTTCATGGTGTGGATACGAACGAGTTTGTCAGTTGAGTCAATCATCCGTCGTATAAGAGGCAAAACTTTCGGCAGAATTCCCTGAAACCGGAGATGAATGGCCGAAAGAGAGAAAAAAGCAGAAAAAAGACAGAGTCCTGATGCAGCCTGACTTTTTTGATCTCTTTTCTCTCTTTCGGCCAACTCTATTCTGCATTCATGGATGAACTTTCGACTCTCTGCGCCCAAGTGGGTGAAACAAAACTGCGCAGCATGGTGGCGGCGTTTTACCGACGTGTGCGGACGGATGACGTGATCGGGAAAATGTATCCGCCGGATGATTGGGCGGGAGCGGAGAAGCGGCTGGCGGATTTCATCGTGTATCGGTTCGGCGGGCCGCAGACCTACATTGAGGAACGTGGGCATCCTCGTTTGCGTGGGCGGCACATGCCATTTGCCATTGGTGAAGCGGAGCGGGATCGCTGGATGAAGTTGATGGGCGAAGCGATGCAGGAGGTGGTGATTCCGACGGAGGAAGGTGCCGTCATCGCGGCATTCTTTGCGCAGGTGGCGGACATGATGCGGAATCGCGAGGGGTGAATCGCTGCTTGTCAGGCGGAGATGCTACAGGATGATGAAGGTATGAAACGAATCTGGATCGCAACCTTGATGACCGCCGTGAGTCTAACGGCATGCATGAATCTGACCGTGCTGAAGGATGAGCCGGTGGATTTTGTGAGCGATGTGAAGCCGCTGTTGGAATCGCGCTGCCTGGAGTGTCATCAGCACAGCTATGTATTTGCGGGTTTGAACCTGGAAGCAAAAGCGCTGGCGATGAAAGGCGGACGCAGCGGGCCGGTGATCGTGCCGGGAGCACCGCATCAAAGCCTGCTCTACAAAGTGCTGCTGCTGGGGCATGACAATCCGGTGGCGATGCCGCCGACTCCGGAACGGCTGGAGCGTGAGCATCAGCAAGTTTTGCACGACTGGATTCAACAGGGCGCGAAATGGCCGGACGGCGTGCGTCTCGTGCCGCCGCAGGAATGGAAAAAATCGCGCTCGTAATACATCATGGAAAAGACTCCCGTTCTCGTTCTTGCCCCGTTGCCAGATTTTTTGATGGAGCCGCTGCGTGCGGCGCATGTCTGTCATGATTACTTTCATGCGGAGGACAAAGCGGCGCTGCTGGCAGCTGTCGGCGCACAGATTCGCGGCATCGTGATGTCGGGCGGCAGTGTTTCGCCGGTGGCGTTGTTGGAGCAACTGCCGAAGCTGGAGATCATCAGCGTGTTTGGCGTCGGCTATGATGGTGTGCCAGTGGATTGGTGCCGAGCACATGGCATTCGCGTGACGAACACACCGGACGTGCTCACGGAAGATGTGGCGGACACGGCGAGTGCGCTGGTGCTGATGACGAGCCGGCGTTTGATCGCAGCGAATCGTTTTCTGCATGCCGGATCGTGGACGCAGGGTGCCTTTCCGCTGGCGCATGCGGTGCGCGGCAAGCTCGCGGGCATTGTCGGCCTCGGGCGCATCGGCAAAGCGATTGGAAATCGACTCGAAGCGCATGGGATGCGCATAGCGTACCACGGACGCACGCAGCAGGAGGTGAGTTGGGAGTTTTTTGACTCGCTGATCGAATTGGCGCGTGCGGTGGATTTTTTGATCGTGGCCTGTCCGGGTGGCGCAAACACGAAGCATTTGATCAACGCGGCGGTTCTGGAGGCGCTGGGAGCTAAAGGCACGCTCATCAACATCGCCCGCGGTTCCGTCATTGATGAAGCGGCGCTCATCGCGGCACTGCAACGCGGTACGATTCGCGCTGCGGGACTCGATGTGTTTGAGAACGAACCAAAGGTGCCGGAGGCCTTGGTCCAGTGCGAGAACGCGGTGCTGCTGCCGCATATTGGCAGTGGGACGTATGAAACGCGGCAGGAAATGGCGCGGTTGGTGGTGGAGAACCTTGCGGCGCATAGCCGTGGTGAGCCATTGCTCACGCCGGTGTGCTGAGGTAACAGGAGTCTGAATGTGACGGATTTGGCAGAAAGCCTGCTTGCCGATTACATCCTCAACGTTACTAACATTCATGGGCAAAATCATTCTCGGAGCTTTTCTCGCCGCCATCGCCGTCTTCGCGTGGGAGGCGTTGTCTTGGACGGTGCTAGGCTGGCATGAGAATGGGTTCCGCGAGTTTCGTGATGAGTCAACGGTGTCCGAAGCGATCAAGGCGAACGTGACTGCGGGTCATGGCATTTACGTGCTGCCGTCGATGGAGCCGACGTCCAAGCTGGCTACGCCCGAGGAAAAAAAAGCGCACGAGGCGAAGCAGGCAAAAGCGCTGGAGGATGGCCCCTATGTCTATGCGATCATTCGCCCTGGCAAAACAGAGATCAGCTTGGGCACGAACATGATTTTGAGTTTTGTCCGCACGTTGATCTGCGCGTTGTTGATCGCAGCACTGCTGAGTCAGGCGGCGCTGTTTTATCCGGCACGCATGGCGTTTGTGGCGGCAGCAGGTTTGTTTGCGGGGCTGACGAGTGACCTGCCGATGTGGATCTGGATGGAGCAGCCAGCCCGGGACACCATCGTGAACATCGCAGATCATGTGATCGCGTGGATCATCGGCGGTGCGGTGCTGGGGATTTTTGTGGGCAAGGATCCGGTGGCGGAGCCGTGAGGGATTGGAGGACGAAACGGGAGCTATGATCGACGGACAAGAGTGTCCATCGTACAAAAAGCGGCCCGGAATTGCTTCCGGGCCGCGTGGGGTTTTTGGGTTTTGATTCGCGAGGTGGGTTGGGTCAACTCGCGGTCAAAAGGGATTACATCATACCGCCGTGATCGTGGGCGTGGCCGCCGTCGGCTTTCTCTTCCTTCGGAATGTCGGAGATCAGACATTCGGTGGTGAGGAGGAGGCCGGAGATGGAAGCGGCGTTCTGGAGAGCGCTGCGGGTCACCTTGGCTGGGTCAACGACACCTGCCTTGATGAGGTCCTCATACTTGCCAGTGGCGACGTTGTAGCCGTGGTTGCCTTTGCCTTTCTTGACTTCAGCAACGATGAGAGCGCCTTCGACGCCTGCATTGGCTGCAAGCTGACGGAGAGGAGCTTCGATGGCACGAGCGACGATTTCAGCACCAGTCTTCTCGTCACCGACGAGACCGAGGTCACCGATGGAAGCCTGAGCGCGAATGAGGGCGACACCGCCCCCAGGAACGATGCCTTCTTCAACGGCTGCGCGGGTGGCGTGCAGGGCGTCTTCGACGCGGGCTTTCTTTTCCTTCATCTCGGTTTCGGTGGCAGCACCAACGTTGATGACGGCAACACCGCCGGCGAGCTTGGCGAGGCGCTCTTGGAGCTTCTCGCGGTCGTAGTCGCTGGTGGTTTCGGCGATCTGGTTCTTGATCTGGGAAACGCGTCCGGCGATTGCGTCGCTGCCGCCTTCGCCTTCGACGATGACGGTGTTTTCCTTGCCGATGGTGATGCGCTTGGCACGACCGAGGTCGGAGAGCTCAATGTTTTCGAGCTTGATGCCGAGATCTTCCGTGATGCAGCGACCACCGGTGAGGATGGCGATGTCTTCGAGCATGGCTTTGCGGCGATCGCCAAAACCAGGGGCCTTCACAGCGACGATGTTGAGGGTGCCGCGCAGCTTGTTCACCACGAGGGTGGCAAGGGCTTCGCCTTCGACGTCTTCCGCGATGATGAGGAGGGGCTTGCCGGAGCGAGCGACCTTCTCAAGCAGAGGGAGCATGTCCTTGAGATTGCTGACCTTCTTCTCGTTGATGAGGATGTAGGCGTTCTCGAGGTTGCACTCCATCGTCTCCGGATTGGTGACGAAGTATGGGGAGAGGTAACCTTTGTCGAACTGCATACCTTCGACGACTTCGAGAGTCGTTTCGATGGATTTGGCTTCTTCGACGGTGATGGTTCCTTCTTTACCCACTTTATCCATGGCTTCGGCAATGATGTTGCCGATGGCGGTGTCCCAGTTGGCGGAGACGGTTGCGACTTGGGCCACTTCCTTGCTGTCTTTGACTGGGGTGCTGATTTCCTTGAGCTTGGCGACGATGGCCTCGGTGGCCTTCATGATGCCGCGCTGAAGCGAGATCGGGTTGGCGCCGGCGGTCACGTTGCGGAGACCTTCAGCGTAGATGGCTTCGGCCAGGACCGTTGCGGTCGTGGTGCCGTCACCAGCGATGTCGGAGGTCTTGGAGGAGACTTCCTTGATGAGCTGGGCGCCCATGTTTTCCCATGGATCCGGAAGTTCGATTTCCTTGGCCACGGTGACACCGTCCTTGGTGATCGTTGGGGAGCCGAATTTCTTTTCCAGGATGACATTGCGTCCGGAAGGTCCAAGCGTGGCCTTCACGGCACGAGCCAGTTTAGTGACACCACGGAGGAGTGCGTGACGTGCGTTTTCGTCGAATTGCAGTTGTTTAGCCATAATAGTTTAAGTGATGAGTTTGGGTTAGGGGGTGGTGAATTAAGCGATGATGCCGAGGATGTCGGTTTCGTTGATGATGAGGACGTCGTCGCCATTGAGCTTCACTTCCGTGCCGCCGTATTTGGAGATGAGGACCTTGTTGCCGACCTTGACGGTGAAGAGCGTGGTCACGTCTTTGCCTTCGTCATCTTTGCCGGTGCCGAGTGCGAGCACTTCAGCTTCCTGCGGTTTTTCTTTGGCGGTGTCGGGGAGGAAGATGCCGCCAGCGGTTTTTTCTTCGCTGTTGGAGCGCTTCACGAGGACGCGGCGTCCGAGGGGTGTGATGGAGGTAGCCATAGTTGGTCTGGTTTATGCTTTCAGGGTTTCTGGTTCTGGTTTGGTTTCGGGTTGTCTGCCCGGCCTGCTGTCACACGGGTTGGTGTGTCGGCTGGCCGGGCGGAAAGTGGGGAAAATTAGTCGGGGAGATTGGTTTTGGGGGCCGCTGGGGCAGCGGCGGGGTTGGGGACGATGGAGACACCATTAGGGGCGCGGTCGAGGCCGCCGTAGCTGATGTCGGGCGCTGCTTCACCGATTTCACCGACGAGGTAAGCCACGAGCTGCTTCGGCTCTTCAGAGAGCACGGCTTGCAGCATGCGGGACGTACGGGTCTTATCGTAGCCTTTCATGTCGAGATCAAGCTTGGCCGCACCTTCGAGGCCTTTGATTTGCGCGGCGAGATTGACGCTGGAGTTGATCCGTGCCAGCAGCGGCTTGTCCTGCCCGAGCTTGGTCAGCAGGTTGCGCAGCTTGGTGTTCACTTCGGGCACATTCAGCAGGTCGGTGGCAGTTTTGCCGGGATATTGGGCGAGAATGGCCTGCGCTTCGTCGGCGAGATCGCCTGCGGCAGGCATGGGAGCACTCAGAGCTTCGGTAATGGCGGCGTCGATCTTGCTATCAGAGACCACCGCAGCCTTCGGAGCCTCAGGAACAGCCGGTTTGACTGCCTCGGGCGATTTGCCGCAGGAGGCGAGGAGGGTGATGGCGATCGCGGCCACCACAGAAGCATGGGAGGTGTCGGATTTCATGATGCGCGGGGAGCGAGGGCGGCGTTGGAGATGTCACGCAGCGCTGTTTTCACAGCCTGCTGGAAGGTGGGGAAGGATTCGTACTGCGGCAGCAGCTGTCCGGTCATGCCGCGCACGTCGGCAGTGTTTTCCAGACGGCCCATGACGAACCAATGGTCTTGGCCCTGATTTTCGATCAGCGACCGGATATATTGGATCTCGAGCTTCTTGTTCGTGATCTGGTCGTTCGTGTCGGCGCTTTGATTGGTGAACTCTATGAGCGGTTGGCGGCACAGCAGGATGCCATAGGCCTTGTTCGGGGCCAGAGAGCAGGTTACGGAATACTTTGCCTGTGAATCCACCAGCGTGTCGGACGGATCGGTACAACTGATCGCCAGCTCGGTTTGATCGAGTCGGGCGCTCGCACCCATCGGATCACGCTTGATGCGGAAGCCCTCGGCCTCGGTCAATGCGGTGAAGCATTCGACGATCTGGTTCAAGAAACGACGGCGGGTGGCCAGCAGGAGTTCGCCATGCTTCTGGAGGAGGCTTTTGGCCTCTCCATCGAGTGCTGACAATTCCTTGAGCGCCTCCAAACTCATCGTGGTTGAGGGGTTGAAATGGAGACAGCGACCCAAGCGCGATAGGATGCGGAGTGCCGACGAATCATCGGCACCCCACGAAATCCACACGCTGTTGTCGTTTTTTGCATCGTTCGTCAGCGATTACTTGTCCTTATCGACCACTTCGAAGTCAGCATCGACGACCTTGCCTTTGTCCTGCGACTTCGTTTCCGAAGCAGCGACATCGGGGCCAGCGCCGCCCATTCCGCCCATGTCGGGCATGCCACCGGGGGCTCCGGCGGTTGCGCCTGCGGCAGCGGCGGCTTGATAGGCGGCGGCGAAGAGTTTTTCGAGTTCTTCGGTCTGGGACTTCATCTTGTCGGTGTCTCCGGATTCGACGGCAGACTTCAAGGAGGTGAGCTTGTCCTTGATCGGGGCGAGCTGGTCGGCGGGGACTTTTTCTTCCCACTCCTTGAGCTGTTTCTCGATCTCGAAGCTCAGGCCCTCGGCCTTATTCTTCACTTCGACGGCTTCCTTGCGCTTGAGGTCTTCTTCGGCGTGCTCTTCAGCGTCGCGCTTGGCTTTTTCGATCTCGTCCTGGCTGAGGCCGGAGCTGCCCTGGATGGAGATTTTCTGTTCCTTACCAGACACTTTTTCCTTCGCAGAGACGTGCAGGATGCCGTTGGCGTCGATGTCAAAGGTGACCTCGACCTGCGGGACGCCGCGAGGTGCTGGCGGGATGCCGTCAAGCTTGAAGGTGCCGAGCGTCTTGTTGTCGCGGGACATCGGGCGCTCGCCCTGCAGGACGACGATTTCGACGCCGGGCTGGTTGTCGCTGTAGGTGGAGAAGACTTGGCTGTGCTTCTTCGGAATGGTCGTGTTGCGTGGAATCATCGGCGTGGCGACACCGCCAGCGGTTTCGATGGAAAGCGTGAGCGGGGTCACGTCGAGCAGGAGCACGTCCTTCACGTCCCCTTTGAGCACGCCGCCCTGGATGGCAGCGCCGATGGCGACGACTTCATCTGGGTTCACGCCTTGATGCGGGTCTTTGCCGGCGAGTTTCTTCGCGGTCTCGACGACCTTCGGCATGCGGGTCATGCCGCCGACGAGCACGAGTTCGTCGATCTTGCTGGCGTCGAGTTTGGCGGCAGCGAGGCAATCCTTCACCGGCTTGATGGTGCGCTCGAACAGGCTGTCCGTGAGCTGCTCCATCTTCGCACGCGTGAGCGTCTTCATGATGTGCTTCGGCCCGGTGGCGTCGGCAGTAACGAACGGGAGATTCAAATCGTAGCTCTGGCTGGAGCTGAGGGCGATCTTGGCCTTCTCGGCTTCTTCCTTGATGCGCTGAAGCGCGTCCGGCTGGCCGCTGAGGTCGATGCCGCTGTCAGTCTTGAATTCGTTGACGATCCAAGTGATGAGGGTGTTGTCCCAGTCGTCACCACCGAGGTGCGTGTCGCCATCTGTAGCGAGCACTTCGAATACGCCGTCGCCGATTTCGAGCACCGAGATGTCGAAGGTTCCGCCACCAAGGTCATAGACAGCGACTTTTTCGTCCGACTTGCTGTCGAGGCCGTAGGCGAGGGCTGCGGCGGTCGGCTCATTGATGATGCGGCGCACATTGAGGCCGGCGATCTCGCCTGCGGCCTTGGTGGCGTTGCGCTGGCTGTCGTTGAAGTAAGCAGGAACGGTGATGACGGCTTCGGTGATCGTTTCGCCGAGCTTGGCTTCCGCATCGGCCTTCAGCTTGGCCAAAATCATCGCGCTAACTTCCTGCGGGGAGTAGGTTTTGGTCTCGCCGCCGACTTCGACCTGCACATGAGCGTCGCCATTGCTGGCGGCCACGATCTTGTAGGGCATGCGCTTGTCGGCTTCAGTGAGCTCGACGAATTTGCGGCCCATCAGGCGCTTCACGGAGAAGACGGTGTTGCGGGGATTGGTCACCGCCTGACGCTTCGCGGCCTGGCCGACGACGCGTTCGCCGCTTTTTGTGAAAGCGACGACAGAAGGTGTGGTGCGTGCGCCTTCTGAATTTTCGAGCACCATCGCTTTGCCGCCTTCGAGGACGGCCATGCAGGAATTCGTGGTGCCAAGGTCAATGCCGAGGATTTTGCTCATGATGTGTGTTGGGGGGAAAGGGTTTGAGGTGGGTTTTGGTGCTCTTACCATGGCTAGACGCGTGCCAAGTGGGGTCGGCGGCGCTGGAAGCCTTGATTCTACGAGGTTCCAGCGTGTTGACCGCAAAGTGCCGAGGCACTCCAATGAGGCCAAAGTGCCAGGTTTTGGCACAATTGCGCTGGCACTTGGCACATTTGAGCGCACTCGTTATGCGAAAATCCCGAAGCTCCTATCTGAGATATTCGAGGGAAACTTTGTGATTGTCGGACCTGCCCAAGAAGCCTAATCTTGCGCCATGCAAAAAGCCGCCGCAGCCCCAAAACGGATCAAGAATGACGATCAGTTGCTTGATCAGGGCATCGCACAATTGCTCAATGCCGTCAAACAGCAGGCGGCAGCCAAGGGGAAACCCGTCAAGCGCGACCAGCTCCTCAAAGAAGGCTACAGCGAGCGCTTCATTGCCAAAGTCGAGCAGGCCTGATCATGGAAGGTTCTTGCGGAGTTGCATGAACTCCTGAACTGAAAGATCCATGATCGGTGCAGCTCTCCGGGCGAGTCGAAGCGCGTCTTTATAGACCATGCCACCCGTGAGCGCTCGGATGATCTGTTCCGTGCTCATTCCGTGTGACCGGGCCAACTGGATCGCTGCGGCGAGGTCGGTGTAGCGGAGAAATGAGTCTCACATGAGGAGACGGGGGCAAGCTCCGTGGTGGTCGCAAATACTTTTTGTCATCAACCGATGCCATGCTTCGCTGGGTGCGTCCGCAGCCCCCTTTGTGAAAAGATTCACAATCTGTTTGCCGCTCCTGCGCACGGGGCGTAAATCCTTGCAGTCCCAAAACCCCACGTCGTCTCATGGTTGCCCCTGCTGAATCCACCGTTGCTGCTTACGATTCGAAGATCGAAGGCAATATCATTTTCACCAAGATGGACGCAGCCATCAATTGGATGCGCAAGAACTCAATGTGGCCGATGCCGATGGGTTTGGCCTGCTGCGCGATCGAAATGATGGCCGCCGCATGCAGCCGCTACGATTTGAGCCGTTTCGGCATGGAGGTGATGCGTTTCTCCCCCCGGCAGGCTGACGTGATGATCGTTGCTGGCACGGTGACCTATAAAATGGCTCTGGCCGTGAAGCGCGTGTGGGATCAGATGCCGGAGCCGAAGTGGTGCATCGCCATGGGTGCCTGTGCCAGCAGCGGTGGCATGTATCGCAGCTATGCGGTGCTCCAAGGCGTGGACCAGATCATTCCTGTGGACGTTTACATCTCAGGGTGTCCGCCGCGTCCTGAAGCCTTGCTTGAAGGCCTCATGCGCCTGCAGCGCAAAATCGAAACCGAGCACTCCTTCACCGATCAGAAGAAGGAACTCATCGCCGAACTCACCGCTTAATTTTCCACGACCATGAATGCCGCCCAAATGGCCGAGGCCCTGAAGCAAAAATTCGGCGATGCTGTGCTCGAAGTGAAAGAATTCCGCGGTGAGCAGACGCTGATCGTCAAACTCGCCAGCGCCAAGCCTCTACTGAAGTACTGCCGCGACGAACTGGCGTTCGATTATCTCGTCGATGTTTCCAGCTTGGATTACTTGGGCAAAGAGCCGCGATTTGAGATGGTTTACGAGATCTATGGCTACGGTCACAATGAGCATCTTCGAATTCGTGCTGCCGTGGCTGAAGACGAGGAAGTCCCCACCGTTAGCGACATCTGGGCTACCGCCAATTGGCACGAGCGTGAGGTTTGGGACATGATGGGCATCAAATTCAGTGGTCATCCCGATCTGCGCCGTATTTTGATGTGGGAAGGCTACCCCTACTTCCCACTGCGCAAAGATTTCCCTCTTGAAGGCAAGCCAAGCGACATGCCCGACGTTGGCTTCACTAAAACCGCCCCTATGGCAGACGGCCCCTTCGTCACCAGCCCTGGCGTCGGTGATACGGTGACACGTGAGCCTCGCTCCCGCAGGCCGACTGAGTAGTTCTCGGCCCGCGAACGCACGAAAAAACGAAAGGGTTCTAGAATTCGTTCCGGTAGATGTTTCTTGGGTGCCGAAAGAGCTTCACCACGCCAGTCGTTCACACCCGCTCCCGTATTTTCTCATCATGACACGCACCCATATCACCACCATCCTCGGCCTGGCCTTCGCCACGGCCGCCTCTGCCGCAACCACTGATTGGGCCACGTTCCGTGGTCCAGCAGGCAATGGCATCGTCCCCGCTGTGCCTGGCGCCAAATGGAGCCTCAAGCAGGTATGGAAATCACCCACGAATCTCGGTTTCAGTTCCTTCGCTGTCGCAGGTGGCAAGGCCTACACCCTCGTCACCGGCGAAACCGAAGGCAACACGGGCGAAGTGCTCGTCTGCCTCGACGAAAAAACCGGCAAGCAGCTCTGGAGCAAGCCCCTCACGGTGCTCGACAAATATCAACCTGGTGGTGGTGACGCTGGCACCAAGGACAACAAAGGCGGCGATGGCGCACGCTCCACCCCGGTCATCGACAGTGGCAAAGTTTATGCCATCGACGCGAATCTCGGCGTCTTTTGCTTTGATGCCGCCACCGGCAAGGACGTGTGGAAGCGCGACATTCTCAAGGACAACGCTGGGGTGCAGATCAAGTGGCAAAACGCCGCCTCTCCTCTAATCGACGGCGACATCCTCCTCGTCGCTGGCGGCGGTGCAGGCCAGGCGCTGCTCGGTTTGAATAAAACCACCGGCGAAGTTGTGTGGAAAGGCCAGGACGACGTCATGACCCACGCGACGCCGATCCTCGCCGACATCCTCGGCGTGCATCAGGCCATCTTTTTCACGCAGACCGGTCTCGTGGCCGTCAATCCGCAGAAGGGCAACGTGCTCTGGCGTGCACCGTTCAAATACTCGACCTCGACCGCCGCCTCTCCCGTGGTGTTTGAAGACCTCATTTATTGCTCCGCTGGTTACAACGTTGGTGCAGGTGCCTTCAAAATCACCAAGAACGGCAGTTCATTCAGCGCCGAACCTGTCTGGCGTAAGGAAGGCAACGATCTTGCCAACCACTGGAGCACCCCGGTCGTCAAAAACGGCTACCTTTATGGTATGTTCGGCTTCAAGCTCTACGGCGAATGCCCGTTGGCCTGCGTGGACATCCGCACCGGTGAGATGAAGTGGAGCCAGCTCGGTTTCGGCCCCGGCCAGGTCATCCTCGCGGGCGACAAGATCGTCGCCACCAGCGATAAGGGCGAAATCGTCATTGCCGAGGCCAATCCTGAGAAATACAAGGAAGTGGCGCGCAAAGACGTGCTCGAAGGCAAAGTTTGGAGCTATCCCATCCTCGCCAACGGCAAAATCTTCGCCCGTAGCACCGTGGAAGGCGTCTGCCTCGATCTGAACTGATCGCATCATCACGAAAATCTGTCTCGAAGCCCGGAGCCAAAACTCCGGGCTTCTTTTTGCCCTGAGACCGTGCAGCCTTGACGCATCCGGCCCTCTGGCCGACTCTGAAATCTCGCTGGCATGAAGTGGCTGCAACGTGTGATCCAAGCCTGGCAAAAGGCGCGTGAACTTCCCTACTTGGGAAGGGGTTCCTTCGCGGTCGCCATCGGTCTGCTGATTTTGTCCATCATGCTGGGCTGGCACCGTACGCATCCTGATGACGAAGTCGGAGCCGCGATTCAGCAGGCGCAGTTGGCAGAAATCTCCGTGCCCAAAAGCATCCTCTTGCTTGCCAATGTACTGCCTTATCTCAATCTGTGGGTCACGTTGGGCGTGCCGGTGCTGCTGCTCGTTATCTGGCGGCGCTGGGGCGATTTAAAGCGCCTGATATTCCCGGTGAGCGTGGCCGCTGTCTCCGTGGCCTTGTGGGCCATTGCCAGCGATTTGGTGGAATACATCGCGCATTCGCAGATGACGGAAATGGGCGAGCCACCAGCCCCGGTGGCATTTGCGTTCAAACTTGTCTTCATCGCGCTGGTCCTGATCTCAGTGCCGCTGGTGTTGCTTTATTATCGGCGCATCGGCCTCTTGGAGCGCTACACCTTGCAGACCTTCCTGCATCCGCTCGTGTTCTGCTTCGTGTCATTCTTCTCCCTATGGGTCATCATGGACCTGTTGGACAATTTGAAGGACTTCCAGACTTCCAAATCCAGCGTGCGCGATGTCGTTGGTTTTTACCTCAGCTTGATGCCGCATGTTTATACGCAAATCATGCCGGTCGCATTGTTGCTCTCGGTGCTCTACTCGCTTACGCGCATGTCACGTGCCAACGAGATCATCTCCATTCTTGGAGCGGGCCGCAGTTTGTTTCAGGTGCTACAGCCCATCTTCATCTGCACTCTTTATGCCTGCCTGCTGAACCTCGCGGCAAACTATTACTGGGCACCACGTGCGGAGGGAAATCGTGAGGCCATTGTCCGTGCCATGAGCGAGCATGCGGCAGATTCCATCATGGCTTCCTCGATCATGTTCCATGATGAGCAGACGCATCGAACTTGGTATGTGGGCACCTTTCCGTTTTCCCTGCGCAGTGGGCGTGAGCGCATGCATGGGATCCAGATTCGCGAAGAAAACGCCGATGGCACACCTTCGCGCACCATCCTTGCCTCTACTGCAAGCTGGTCACCCCGAGTAGGGTGGCGTTTATACGAAGGTAGCGAGATGATTTACCAAAAGGGCAGCGTCGCCGCCATTCATCCCTTCCCGCAGAACAAGGACGGCCAGCACATTCTCGAAGCACCCAGCTTGGAGGAAACGCCCTGGAGCATCGTCAGCTACGCCCTGCATGCGGATTACATGGGCGTGCCAGAGATCGTCTCGTACCTGCACGCGCATCCGAAAGCCGCCGATGAAAAACTCGCGCCTTTCCGCACGCATTTCTGGCATCGTTTCGCATTGCCGTGGCAGGCGCTCGCCCTCATGCTCGTCGCTGCGCCGCTCGGGGTGGCGTATTCGCGGCGCGGCTCCGTGGGTGGCATCGCCGCCAGCGTGTTCATCTTTTTCGTCTTCATGTTTGTGAACAATCTCTTCCTGAACCTCGGCAAAGGCGGTCATCTGCCGCCTTGGTTCACGGTATGGATGCCACACCTGCTGTTCGGCTCGCTTGGACTCGTCTTGTTCTACTACCGCTCGCAGAACCGCGATCTGCCCAGCTTCAAATTCAAACTCTCCAAGCTCAAACCGCAGATCGCCCGGCCGCGCAATCGCCGCGCGCCGCTGCCGGATGCGCCAGCCGCTTGAAACTTCCCACCTGAAACTTTAAACATCGTTGATGCAGCAAAACTGGTCCATCCGCAGCCGTGCCCATGAATGCGCCCTCACCGGTCGTCCGTTCGAGGACGGCGAGAGCTTTCACACCACCATCCACTTTGATCCGCAGGAAAACGGCTACGTGCGCCGCGATGTGTGCAACGAAGCCTGGGCGCAGGAACTGGAGCAGCGCCAGCCCGTCGCTTCATGGAAGACCGTGTATCAAAAAAACTTCGTTGAGGCCAAGCCCGAGATTGCTCCAAAGGAAAGCGCGCAAGCTTTGTTGCAACGCTTCATCGAAGAAGGCGATCCCCGCACCGACAACGCACGCTACATCCTCGCTCTCATGCTGGAGCGCAAACGCCAGCTCGTGCAGACCGCCGAGAAGGAAGTCGATGGCAACAAGATGCTCTTCTATGAAAACCGGAAGACCGGCGAAATCTTCATCGTGCGCGATCCCGAGCTGAAACTCGACGAAATCACCCAGATGCAGGACGAAGTCGCCACGCTGCTCGCCTTCGGTGGTCCTGCGGCTGATGCGGCCAAAGCGGTCGGCGTCACATTGACCGTCGATGGCGTCGTTCCAGCCCCAGATGCTGCTGAACCAACGGAAAGCACCCCAGAAGCCGAAACCGCAGAGCCTGATGCGGCCGAGCCAGAAAACACCGAAGCAGCCACCGCCGAAATCGAGGTGGAGATCACCGCCACCGAATCCAGCCACGAACCCTCCAGCAACTAGCATCCAGACCATGTCCCTCCAGCAAGACCGCGAAGAACTCCGCCAGATTTTGAAATCAAAGTCCGTCAAGACGGGCAAATTCACCCTCGCCTCCGGCAAGGAGAGTGATCTGTATGTCGATTGCCGCGTCACCACGCTCGACTCGCGTGGCGCAGTGCTTGTAGGCCGCGTGCTGCATGATCTGCTGCGTCAGGAAGAAGCGAAACGCGGCCTCAGCATCGGCTCGCTCGGCGGTCTCACGATGGGCGCAGATCCCATCACGCTCGCGGTGGCGATGAGTTCGAGCATGGCGGGCGATGCGAAGCCGGTGCAGGCGTTTGTGGTGCGCAAGGAAGCCAAAGGCCATGGCCGCGGCAAACGCATCGAGGGCAATTTCAAACCGGAGGAGCCCATCGTCGTTGTCGATGACGTGATCACCACCGGCGGATCAACGTTGAAGGCGATTGAGGCGATCCAGGAAGAAGGCGGCAAGGTTGCCTTCGCCCTCATCCTCGTTGATCGCATCGAAGGCGGGCGCGAAGCCATCGAGAGCGCCGGTTATCCCGTCGTCGCCGCGTTCACGCGGGCAGACTTGGTGTAGAGTCTCTTGTTTGCCCAACCCCGCATCGCTACCAGTCATGTTCAGCCGATTAAAGAGACTCTTCTCCTCAGCGGCCCCGAGCAGCTCTGGCCTGCGCTCGCTACTTAAGCAGTATTGCGATGAGTTGCCCTCTTTATCCGCTAGAAACGACCATCAGAAGTGCCTCTCCGTCCTCGATCGTGTTCTCGAGTTTGGACATCGCGACCGAACAACGGTGCCTGGTCTGGCTGGATACGCTACAGATGCATGTCTCTTCGAGTTGGCTCGCTACATTTTGGCGTCGACTGATTTCTGGGCCTTTAACAAGGCTACAGAAAAGAGACAGAAGATTCAGCAGATACTTTTCTCTCAGCTCGACTCCATCTGCTCCCGATCTGGATTTCTACCTGCGGAAGCTGCCTTCTCCATCGCGAATGACCGAGTGGGGATGTATGGCCAGATTGCATCAAAAGCGTCTGGCATGGAGGGCCTGCACCTTCGCCTGAACCAAGCGCTCAAGCATGCTACCACCCACTTGGTGCCACCTCCTCGCATTGATGAAGTGCCTCCAACCTTCGGAGATCCATTTGATTCCCTTGCTGTGACGAAGGCTCTTGTGAGATGGGAGATGCAGCGGCTACCAGATATGGATTCCATTCTATGCACCATAAGCTAACAAGGGCGAACATAACGGATGCAGGCAACGGCTCGTATGGCATCTGTCGTGTCATCGTCGCTTCCCGATCGCCGTCGCCTATTACAAAGACGTTAGGCCCAACAAGATGAACGCCTTTGAAAGCCGAAAAGCTGAATCGCAATATTGGTTCAACAAATCATCAGATTTGCGGGCTGCAGCAGCAGCATTGTGGATCAGCACCGACGATGACGTTGCCTCTAAGATCGTTAATGACTGTGGATTGGGCACTGGCTTTTCCATGGCCGTCGCGACCCCTCCCGTCTTTCACATGCTCTGCGGCATGGCTATGGAACTGGCTTTCAAGGCCCTGACTGTGGAAAGAGCCGAGACGGTAAACGAGTCCACTCATGACCTACTTCAACTTGTAGCCTCAACTGGACTTTCATACACTCTGGCAGAGCGCGATCTTCTCAAGGTGCTATCCCACGACATCGTTTGGACTGGTCGCTATCCTACACCCAAAAAGGAAAGCCAGATGACGGACTACAAAGATTTGGTGCGCAAGACTCTTTTTGACCGCGTACCGATGGGAACCATGACCGCACTTCGACGTAATGATGCTCTAGGTTGGGCATCCTTTGATAGTCTCTGGTCGAAAGCTTCACATGAATACTACCGAATCAAGGCCTAACAAAACGGATGCAGGCAGATGCTACTTGATCCGCACCCGCGCGTAGTAGATCGCGGCTTTGCCTTCGTGACTCGAATAGTAGGTCACATGCAGCAGATCATCGTGCCAGTAGAGGCCGGGATAGCTGCAATCGCCGCCGCTGGGCAGTTCGAGGATGGATTTCAGGCTGCTGGCCGTCATCGCATAGATCACCATGTGTGGACCGGGTGTGGCGCCAAGGCCACGTGAGGCGGCGATGAGCTTGCCATCGGGCAGTTCGATGAAATTCGGGCCGCCGAGCGGCAAACCGGTCGCCGCCCAGGTCCAATCTCGATACGGCGCTTTCGCCATGCCGATGACACCTTTGCGGTCGCCGCCCTGCCGGCTCACCAAGGCCAGCGCGCTGCCGTCTTTGAGGAAACGCAGCGTCGTTTCGCCCGCTTGTCCCGGCACGTTCATGATTGAAGAGAGCTGCCACACGGAACCGTCTTCACTGGCATAAGTTTTCAGTGACCAATCCTTCTCCGGCGCAGGACCACCGGAGTTCGGGTGGATGTTGTAGCTGACGCCGTAGAAGCGTTTGTCCGCCGGATTGATCGAGACACGCCAGAGCCAGTCGCCTTTGGCCAGGAGCTTCTGCATGGGCGTCCAGACCTTGCCGTCCATGGTGGTGGCATAACGCGGCTGGCGTCCCAGCGCTGACTGGCCGCCGCAGAGCAAGTACAGGCGTTTGCCATCCGGTGTGATGATGAGTTTGGGATCACGCAGGTCCATACCGCTTTCACTGATGGTGACGTGGTCGATCCAGTTTTTACCACTGGCCGAAATCAGGATGCGGATGATGCCCTCGCCCTTGTCGCCGGCTGCTGCCTCGCGGAAGCAGCAGTAGAACAGGTTTTGAAAGCGTGTGAGGTCGGTGAAACCGTTGTGCGGGGCCTTGTCCCAGATTTTTTCCACAGAGACGAGTTCCGCGACCTGCGCATGCAGCGTGGTGGCGGCGAGAATGGCAAGAAGGGTGAGGCAGCGGATCATAAGGCTCAATCGTACGCAATCGCCGCCGAGTTTCATCGTTTCTTTGGCTGGGTGGCAAAGAATAACGCGATGCCGAGGCAGGCGACGAGGAAGGTGCCAAACGTGAGCACGGTCAGCACGAGGTCGCGCAGGTCCTTGCTGGGGATGAACCCGAGTTTGTGGAAGTTCGTGAAGATCGTGGCTTCAAACTGACGCTGTTTGTCGGTATGACGCGTGACGCTGCCCGTCGTGGTCGAGACATAGACACGGGTCTCCAGCGCATCGCCCGCATCGAAACGATGCACCGGCAGGATGCGGAAGATGTTGATGTACTCGGTGTTGAAGGCGGTGAGGAAGTCCGTCTTCTTCACTGCGGCTCCGGCGAGGAAATTCTTCGCGATCTCGGCGGCGTAGGCCTCATCCATCGCAGGATCGACCTTGCCATCGACAGCGCTGACGTATTGCGGCCCACGCGATGTCTTCGTGTAAATCTGATACCACGGCTGGCCGCCGATGCCGCGCAGGTTCACCGCCTGCACCTCGGGTTTGTCTTCGGGCAGCTTCGACACCGCCTCCGCGACGCTGAGTTTGATCGCATTCACATCCATGCCGCCGCCAGAAGGCCGTGCGGAGGGCGGCGGCGCCTGCGTGCGCGTCATCACGTTGTGAATGACACCGCTGCCGGAAGAGATGAGTACAGAGAGACTGAAGAGCAGGCCAAGCCAGCGATGGAGTTTGCGGATGAGACGGGAGTTCATGGGAGAATCGATTTGAGAAGAAAGTAAAGCAGATGGGTTTCGCAGTTGGCGATGAAGCGAGGGGTCACCACCTGAACTCAATGCCGCCATAGATGCTGCGGCCATTGCCAGGAAGAAAGACACGTGTGCTGCCAGCGACGGTGGCATCGCGCACCACACTGGTCGTTGGCGAATAAGTCTCGTCGGTGAGATTGCGGGCCTCGACATAGAAAGACAGGCCTTTCTTCGTGCGATAGCCGACTTTCAAGCCGAGCAGCGCATACGGATCGGCAAACGTGGTGCGTGCGAGGTCAGCCGCATACTTGACCGGTGACCACTCGACGGTCGGACCAGCATAGAAACCACAGGGATGCTCATACAGCACGTCGGCGCGATAGTAGAACGGTGAGACGCCCGGCAGCAGTCGGTCACCATAGGCGGCACTCTTGTTGAAGTGGAAATTGTTCCAGAGAAAATTCTGCCGCAGTACGACACGGTCATAACGTTCCGCTGACGCGGTGGCCAGATTTCGCAGCAGGTCGGCACTGAGGCCAAACTCGATGCCTTGATGAATGGTGCTGCCCGCATTCGTCGTCGTCGTGGGACCACCCGCCACGCCGAGCACGAACATCTCACGTTCCAGCCAGGCATAGTAGTAGCTAAAGTCCCAAGCGATGCGGCCGCGCTGGCCACGGGTGCCGATTTCGAGCGTAGTCGCGGTTTGTGGCTTCAAGGGCAGCAGACCGCTTGCACCGAACGGCACCAGCTCGCCAAAGCTCGGTGGCTCGAAGCTGCGGCTGGCATTGAAGTAATACTGCGTCTGCTTGTCCGCTTCATACAGCAGGCCGAGCTTCGGGCTGAAGCCCCAAGCTTCAAAGCGGTCGCTGTTGTTCACGAGGTTCGGTAGTCCAGTGAACTGCCCCGGTGGATTCGCGCCACCGAAGAGATTTTCTTCATTCAAATCACGCGTCACATACGACACCTGCGCTCCGGCGATGAGCGAGAGCTTGTCCGTGAGATGAAGTTGATCCTGAAAGTAGAGGTTCAGGTTGGTGGATTGCAGCTTGTAGTCTGCCACCTTGGCACCGCGTGCACCGCCGATGTTGAAGAAGCGGTTGTCCTCCGCGACGCCATACATGAAGCCCGTGCCGATGGTGAGGTCGTTGCGCAGGCCGAAGAGCTGCCCTTTGCCATCGTAGCGCAAATCGAAGCCAAGATCGTTGCTGAGCTGGTCGATGACCTGAAAGATCGGATGATTCAGATCCTTCCACGACCAAAACGTGCTGAGCGTTAATGTGTTCGCGTCGCCATCGCTGTAGGTCAGCTTATCCGCTAGGCGGAGGAGGCGGTAATTGCGCTCCTGAAAGCCCGCACCTCCAGCTACAGTCGGAATCATATTTCCAGGCGCGGCCCGCTGCGGATTGCTTTCCATCTCAGCCTTCGTCAGTGAACCGGGGAGTTGCGATTTGCTGTCCACATAGGTGATGTAGAAGCGATTCTCCAAGTTCGGGCTAAGCTTCTTGCCGACGTTTGCGAAGACGCGGAAGCTTTCCTGCTCGCTCCAATCACGGAAGCCGTCCGTGTGCGAAGCGGTGATGCTGGCATACACATCCGTGTTGCCGCTGACGAAGCCGGAGGAGATCTGTGCCCGCTGCGTGTTGAAGCTACCCATCTCGAAACGTCCTTGGATTGCATCAGCCGTGTAACCGGTGTTCGAGATGAAATTGACCGCACCACCGAGCGTGGCGGAGCCGTACTGCAGCGCATTGGCACCGCGAAAGACCTCGACGTAGCGTGAGGTCAGCGGCTCCACCGCTTGCATGTCGAAACCGCCGTCCGCAAGGTTCAACGGCATGCCATCCTGCATCAGCCAGATGCCGCGACCATGGAACGTGCGCTGAAGACCGGAACCACGAATGGAGAGGCGTGACTCCTCAGCACCGAAGCGTTCTTGAATCAACACACCCGGCGCAAAATCGAGTGCATCCTTCAGCGTGGACGAGCGACCGCGCTTATATAGCTCGGCATCGACAATCCCTGCGCCACCGGGAACAGATTTCGCGATTTGTTCCTGCCGGGCCTCTAGACTCGGAACGGTAAGTGAAGGCGACTCTTTGTCCGCCGTGATGATGATCTCCTTGAGTGGAGTCGTCGGTTTTTTCGTGGGTGCGGCGGTCTGCGCGAGCGCAGCGCCGGTCAGTGAGAATAGAATGAGAAAGGAAAATGGTTTCATTTGAAGTAGAGAGTGTGAGAAGGCAGCCGCAGAAATGGCGGCATGAGCAATGATTGAAGGCATGGCTTTCCAGCCCTGCACAGGTTCGGATCAGCGGCTGGAAAAAGCCGCTCGATGAGTCAAGCCAGCCCGCGACGTGGCGGGGGCATCTCCGGTCTCTCGTTTCGTTTCACGCTGCATTCGCGAATCATCGCGAAAGTGAACTTTTCTGCCGCAGGAGCGATCAGCTTGGTGTGCGTCACCAGCTCAGCGTCCACATTCACGTCCATCTTCTTCAAGGACTGGCCTTCCTGCTGCGGCTGCTTTTGATTGGCATCACGGCCTGCCTTCACCTTCGCGCACAGCGGGCAACCGTGCTGGCCGTCGAACGTCTTTTCTACCGCTTCAATCATCGCACCCTCATAAGCGAACGAGATCAGCATCCCCGTCCACGCGTGGCTTTGCAGCAGCGCCCAATGCATGCCGAGCGAAAGGCACACTAGCAGCACGACTCCGCGCTGCGCGAGGCGCATCAAGAGAGGTGGAGGTGTGGCGGAACACATGGCTGGGAATTGCAGGATCAATGCAAGCAAGCGTGCAGCCTGCTTGGTGAGTGTTTAATCCAAGGAGGCTCCGCAGGCGTTTGCGGAGCCTCCTGGAAATCAGGCGTGCTTATTTGCCTTTGAACACATCGTGGCAGGCCTTGCAGTTGACGGCTTTTTTGAAGTCGCTGACGCCGGAGGCATCCTTGGCTTGCACCTTCTTCACGGCACCGATGAGTGCCTGGCAGCGTTTGACCCAATCGGCTTTATCGCCTTTGGCAGGCGTTTGGCCGCACATGGCGGTGTAGCATTTGAGGAGTTCGGCCAGATCGGCGTCTTTGGCTTCGCCTTTGCCGACCTTCTTGCAAAGAGCGTCTTCGGGCTTGTGGTACTTCTTCATGGCATCCTTGATGACGTCATTGGCGGCGGCGGAACCGAGGCCGATGGCGACGAACAGGAGGGTGAGTGCTGTTTTCTTCATGGGTGTGTTAGCGGGTATGGTGTGTGTGTTGCGTTTTCAAATCCGCTGTTCGCACAGCAGACAGGAAATTGTCGCCTCCGCCCGGAAAACGGCCGGGTGGAGGCGTCTGGCGAAAACGAGGCTTGCGCCTCGAACTCTGCTCACCAGAAAGGGGCATGATTCATGGGCAATCATGAGAAAATAGATTGGGCAGCGTTAACCTCATCATGAAAGCTACGGTCAGAACATAACGCGTGTGCCGACGGAGAGCGTGTAGGCCGGCGCGAGCTGATAGCCGTTGTAGTACTGGTAGATCGGCAACTGGAACAGCACGTAGCTGAACACGTTCTTGCTGATGCCAAAGGTGATGCCAGGACTGAGATAAAGGGTTGTGCCACCGCTGTCATCCGGTGAGGCGTTGATGCCGGCATCCCTGCCGCTGATGCGCGCGTTGAGTTGGAGCTGCGGCACCACGCGCTCAAGGAGGTGGTAACGCACACCCACATTGGCGGTGAACGCATTGCCCGGCTTGTACTCATTGCGACCACTGAGCGCGAACTGCGCGGTGAACTGTGAGTAGTAGTTTAGCTCTTTGGTGATCGGTGCGAAGTGAAAGGCACCGAAAATGAGATCTGTGGTGCCGGTGCCGAGCTGTAGGCCGCGGTCGAGCAACTGTCCCGCGATGGAACCACCGTTGAAGTTCTGCTTGAAGTTGCCCGTGGGAAGTTTGACGCCGAATTGCAGGCCCAGACTGCGATTTTTCAGCACGCCCATGAAGCGTCCCACGACGCGTATATCGCCAAAGCCATCTGCGCTGGACGTGCCGTCATCGGTGCCATTGTAAGCAAATCCGCCCGTTGCATGTGTGCGGATGAGGTAGGGTGCCTGCACGTTGACGCCAAAGAGCCCTTTGCTCCAGTCGATCGTGGTATTGTACGACTGGGTCTTGGTGAACATCTCCTGCTCATGCGGTGCGACGGGCCAGTCGCCGACCTTGTGGGCTCCGCTGCGCACTTGGTTTTGATTGAGGAGATCATAGCGGAAATCGAAGCGGAAGCCGTCGTTGGCTGACAGCCCCTGGCTTTCCCAGCCCGGTGTGTAGCCTGGACTGAGCATCATGCCACAACTGGTGCAGGCGAAGACAGTTGTGGACGATAGAACAGCGAAACAAACAGGGATGACGAAGATCGAAAACAAAGAAAAGGGTTTCATAAAAATGGAAATGGAGATGGAAGAAATGGCCGCCGCAGCAATGGCGGCATGCACATGGGGCATAAACCGGACTTTCCAGTCCAGTGTGTGAGGTCATCGGCTTGAATGCAGCCGATCTACAGGGTTAAGCCAGCCCGCTTCGTGGCGGTGGCGTCTCCGGCATCTCGTTTCGTTGCACCATCGTTTCGCGAATCATCACGAACGAAATTTTCTCTGCTGCGGGAGCAATCAACTTGGCAAGCACCACGAGCACCGCGTCCAGCTTCTTCAAAGACTGTCCCGTCTGCTGCGGCTGTTGTTGACCGGAATCACGGCCTTCCTTCACCTTCGCACACAGCGGGCAGCCGTGCTGACCGTCGAAGGTTTTC
>Ga0209190_1000658_pt1 | contig 25011 bp, 25 predicted proteins | sample M_140205_XF_Meta_FD_187315 | JGI IMG/M metagenome (GOLD analysis project Ga0209190, IMG submission 187315) | Freshwater microbial communities from Lake Montjoie, Canada to study carbon cycling - M_140205_XF_MetaG (SPAdes) (version 2) | ecosystem: Environmental > Aquatic > Freshwater > Lake... | reverse complement strand
CTAATTGCTAAATCACTTAAGTATTGAACACTACAAACTCAAATTGGTTTTAGATTATGTGTGGGATAGCTGGTATTATATCTAATGAGGTAGGTGAGCAAGTGCTCAGCAAAATGAGCGGAGCGCTGTCTCACAGAGGTCCGGATGGTGAAGGCCTTTGGATTAATCATGCAGGCACCGTAGGTTTTGCACATAGACGATTGGCTGTGATAGACCTTTCAATAGCAGCAGCACAACCTATGCATTACGGCAACAGATACAGTATAGTTTTTAATGGTGAGATCTATAACCATATTGAATTAAGAAATGAGCTTAGAAAAGCAGGCTATGAATTTACTTCAGCAAGCGATACAGAGGTAATTCTCGCTGCTTATGATTGTTATAAAAGCAAATGCCTTAATTTTCTTGACGGAATGTTTGCCTTTGCCATATGGGATGAAAAGGAAAAAATATTATTTGCTGCGAGAGACCGATTTGGCGAAAAACCTTTTTACTACTGGAATGAAAATCCACATTTTGTTTTTGGAAGTGAAATGAAAGCGATTTGGGCAGCGGGCATTCCTAAAACATGGGATGAGCGTATGATGCTTAACTATCTTGCTATGGGTCAGGTGCAAAATCCTTCCGAAAAATCACAGACTTTTTTTTCTAATATATTATCACTGCCACCTGCTCATTATCTGATTTGGCATGTTGCTTCATCAAAACTTGATATTGTTAATTACTGGAATATTGATAAACAGATCCAGCAGCAAATAACCGAACAAGAAGCTATCAGCACTATTGATAGTATGCTTTCCATATCAGTACAACAAAGATTAAGAAGTGAGGTGCCCATTGGCGGATCGCTAAGCGGTGGCGTTGACAGTACAACTCTTGCCTGGTATATCAGCCAGCATCAATCTAATTACCAATCCTTTTCAGCAGTTTTTCCAGGAAGTAAAATTGATGAATCATCACTTATTGATGAATTGAAAAAAGCCTTACCACACAATAACTATAGGGTTACTCCGACAGGGTTGGACATGATTCGTGATTTTGAAAAACTTGCCTGGCACCAGGAAGAGCCCTTCCCCTCTTCAAGTATTTATGCTCAATTCTGTGTTCACAGACTTGCTGCATCTAAGGGAGTAAAAGTATTACTAGACGGACAGGGAGCTGATGAAATATTTGCGGGATATCACAGATATGCACATTGGTACTTACAGGATCTTGTAGGACATAAAAAATTTCTACACGCAAAAAAAGAAAGAAATCTCTTACACAAAAACAAGGTAAATTTTCATTGGGGCTTTAACAACATGGTAGCGTCCTTCCTTCCTGCGCATGTTGCATTGGCTTTAGAAAAAAAAGAATACCATAAAATCATTCACCATCCTCATCTAAATCGCGATTTTCTCAATCAAATGAAAGGACGCGAATGGGAAGGCATCAGTAAACCTTATGTAACCAAGCTGAATGATATTCTTTATTTTAATACCATGCAACTTGGGCTTGAGGAGCTGCTGCGCTATTCAGACAGAAATTCGATGGCGCATGGAATAGAGGTTAGATTACCTTTTCTGCAACCAGATCTTGTGGCATTTGTATTTTCACTTCCCTCCTCACTTAAGATCCATAATGGTTTCATGAAATGGATACTCAGAAAAATGATGGATAAAAGAATACCAGATAATATTGTGTGGCAAAAGTCAAAAACAGGATTTGAACCCCCTCAGAAAGAATGGATGGAACTTCCTGAAATGAAAGACTATATTATTGAGGCACGAAAAAAACTGGTATCTGAAAAAATACTTCAGCCATCTGTAATACAGCAGAAAATTACTTCCCGAGAAGCTCATGAAACAGGAAATAGCGATTGGAGGTACCTCTGTGCTGCTTCATTAATGAAATCTTAGTGCAAAGCTATTATTGATTATTTTTGCTGCTCAAACAAAAAATATGAGCGAGCATAATCAAGATTTAAGCAACATGAAGCAGGCAACCAAATTCATTAATGCTGGTGCCCATCCAGATCCATCCACAGGGGCCATTATGACGCCTATTTACCAAACTTCCACTTACGTTCAAGCTGCCCCTGCCCAACATAAAGGATATGAATACGCCCGTTCCCAAAACCCAACACGCAAGGCTTTGGAGGAAGCGCTTGCTGTAATAGAAAACGGTAAATACGGACTTGCCTTTGGAAGTGGTGTAGCGGCTACAGATGCTGTAATCAAATTACTGAGCCCCGGCGATGAAGTAATAGCAGGAAATGATATGTACGGAGGTACTTACCGCCTGTTTTCTAAAGTTTTTGCAAGATTCGGTATCGTTTTTAAATATATCAATCAGTCTGATGCAGAAAATGTACGCAAAGCCATAACGCCTAATACAAAATTAATCTGGGTAGAAACACCTACCAATCCACTGATGAATATTTCAGACATCCGTGCCATTGCTAAAATATCTAAAGAAAATAAAGTATTACTCTGTGTTGATAATACTTTTGCTACACCTTATCTGCAAAATCCCCTTGATTTGGGTGCAGATATTGTTATGCATTCCTCTACTAAATACATAGGCGGGCACAGTGATGTAATTCAGGGAGCACTTATCATGAATGATGCAGACCTGCGTGAACAATTATATTTTATTCAGAAAAGCTGCGGAGCCGTTCCAGGACCATTCGATTGTTTCCTCGCAATAAGAGGCATTAAAACACTTCATGTTCGCATGAAACAACATTGCGAAAACGGAAAAATAATTGCTCATTTTTTGCGCAACCATCCTAAAGTTGGCAAAGTATACTGGTGTGGATTTGAAGACCATCCGCATTATGATGTTGCAAAAAGCCAGATGCGTGATTTTGGCGGTATGATGAGTTTTACCCTAAAAGAAGATACTGCAGAAGCCGCTACCAAAGTGCTTACTGCTACTAGACTGTTTTCACTTGCCGAAAGCCTTGGTGGTGTAGAGTCCTTGATTAATCATCCTGCAAGCATGACGCATGCAAGTATCCCGCGCGAAGAAAGAATAAAGAATGGATTATCTGATGGACTGATAAGAGTAAGTGTGGGTATAGAAGATGCAGGCGACCTTGTTGAAGATCTTAAAAGAGCAATAGGCTAACCGATATTAAAAGCAACTTTACTAATTAATAAAAGAAGTAATAGAAATATAAAATAGCTGTTCGTCTTCTTACACCATCTACTCTTCCTATAGTTCTGCCGCTTGCATCATAACAGCGCTGGTTGTCAATACGACCCATACTTCTTCCTGATGCATCATAAATATTGTCGCCATCAATACGTCCGAGACTGCGTCCACTTCCATCATACACCCTGCCGCCATCTGTTCTTCCCAAAGATCTGCCTGAAGCATCGTAAATATTATCACCATTTAGTCTTCCTATAGTTGACCCCGATGAGTTACGAATGTATTCTCCATCTACTCTTGCTATTGTTCTACCCGAAGCATCATAGATTGTTTGAGCATTTAATAAAAAAGAAGAAAATAAAAATGCCGATAGCAATAGTATTTTATTTTTCATGAGAGAAAATTATTACAATTTTATTAATAATGTACTGAGCATGCTGTTAAATGTTCAAAATTTTTCAAAAACACCCAATCCAAATAAGGCAAAATCATATTTTACAGGATCGGCAGGATCTAAAGCTCTAAGCGCCTTATCTATTTCTGCCACCGCCTTCGCATCACTTTGCTTTCTATCTAAAAGACCTAGCTTTCTGGCCACTCTACCAGAATGAACATCCAAAGGACAGCTGAGTTGAGAAGGGGAAAGGGAAGTCCAAATGCCAAAATCAACACCTTTATTATCTTTTCTCACCATCCAACGAAGAAACATATTCATCCTTTTAGCTGCCGATCCGCGCAAAGGATCAGGCAAATGTTTTCTTGTTCGGCTTTCATGGGGCAAGCTGAACATAGCCTCTTTGAAAGCAACAATTGCAGACTGCAATGAATCGGGTGAGGCATTTTTCTTGAACACAGCCTCGGGTCCTTGGTAATGAACATATATGTTTTTCAATGCCTTCACAAAATATATAAGATCATTTCCATTGAAAGTTCTATGTACAAAATTTGATAACCTATTCAAATCTTTTTGCTTATGACTCATCACAAAATCAAAAGGAGCATTACCCATTAGCGACATCATTTTATTACTGTTGGCAATAATCGATTTTCTGTTTCCCCAGGAAATAATAGAAGCAAGTAACCCGGAAATTTCAATATCCTCCCTTCGATCATATTGATGAGGAATAGAAATAGGGTCACTCTCAATAAAAGTTAGATTATTGTAAAAATCAGACTTGAAGTCTAGCAAATCTTTTATCTCAGAAATATCCACTTAGGTATTATTTGTGCAAAAGTATTCTGTTTGTATCCTAAATAATTCCTATTTTTATGAGGAAGAAATTGTGCCCTGAGCGTTCTTATAGATTCAAACAACTTATTACCAATTGAGGATGTCACTTAAGCTTACTGTATTTTTTTATAAAGGTTCTTATTTTGGAAACTTAAAATAAATACCATGGTTGAATCTGCAACACTTGATCAAGTACTAACTATCACATCTGAAGAAATGCTGAAAGATGATCATCTTTTTGAAAATCTGGCTGCAGACATTAATGGATTAATACAGACAGATTTTGAAAAGCTAGTAAATATGCTTTACCGCATAGATGTAAGTGAAGCCAAGCTTAAAGAAATGCTCCATAATCATGCTGATTTGGATGCAGGCAATATTATTGCGGGCTTGCTTATTGAAAGACAGTTGCAAAAAATAAAATTACGTCGCGAATTCAGCAGAAATAGAGATGTAGCTGATAACGAGGAAAAATGGTGACCTATTAATACTCTAGCCCTTTCACTTTATCCTCCTACTTTTTTGATCAAAGACAGTTCCAAATAAATGATACTATAAAGTGCCGGCAACCCCAAGCCCTTCTCTAAGTATCTATAATAATGCGAATGATGATTAGGCTTCATTCCTCCCCTTTTGATGAATCTTGTCAAAATACATTAGGCAGAAATAAAAAATCATATTTTTTCTAAGCATAAGGTAGTAGTAAATTTGTCAATAAATTTTTGAATATGAAACTGGTTACTTATATGAAAGAGGGTAGCGATCAATTGGCCCTTATGCTGGATGGTAAATTATATGATACCGACAGCCTTCATCCTGATTTACCCCTGAGCATGACAATGCTGCTAAATTATTGGGATGATTTTATGCCAATATTAAAAGCTGCTGAACAGCGCTTGAAGTCGGGATTATCTGTAACCCTTCCCTCACTTTCAATGGCAGAAGCAGAGGTAATTGCTCCTGTACCTCATCCAACCAGTTGCCGAGATGGATATGCCTTCCGCCAACACGTTGCAGCAGCAAGGCGTAACAGAAAGGTGGATATGATTCCGGAGTTTGACCAATATCCCATATTTTACTTTACCAATCACAATAGTATTCAAGGTCCCGGCCCAGTTTATTGCATGCCCGACCATTTTGAAAAACTGGATTTTGAATTGGAAGCTTCAATAGTCATCAATAGATCGGGAAGAAACATCAGAGCCGCAGATGCCGATAACTACATTGCCGGCTTGATGATTATGAATGATATGAGTGCACGTAAATTGCAAATGGAAGAGATGCTGCTTAATCTTGGACCTGCAAAAGGAAAAGATTTTTCAACAACAATTGGCCCAATGCTAGTAACACTCGATGAACTAGAGCCCTTCGAAGTGGCCTGTAAAGAAGGTCATACAGGAAAAAGTTGGAACTTAAATATGACCTGTCGTGTAAACGGCAAGGAAGTGAGCAGAGGAAATTTAGCTGATATGGATTGGACTTTTGCAGAAATTATAGAACGTGCTAGTTACGGGGCTAATTTGTTTGCGGGGGATGTAATTGGAAGTGGTACTGTAGGCACAGGTTGTTTTCTTGAATTAAATGGTACTGGCAAATTAAACGATTCCTCCTACCAAGAACAATGGCTTCGGGAGGGGGATGTAGTTGAGCTTGAAATTGATGCCCTAGGAATCCTTTCAAATAATATCCAAAAAGAGGAAGATGATTTCAGCATTCTTGCATTAAAGAAAAACATGTCATAAAAGGGTTAATAGAATCGGAAATAATAAATACATGCTTACATTAAATTTAAAAGATCTTTCGCCAGCTTTGGCTCACGATTATCTGCAACATGCCATTGCGCCAAGGCCCATTGCTTTTGCCAGCACTATTGATGCCTCAGGTGAAGTCAATCTCAGCCCCTTCAGTTTCTTTAATATTTTTTCAATACATCCTCCTATTGTTATCTTTTCTCCATCAAGAAGATTAAGAAATAAAACAACAAAACATACACTGCAAAATGTAGAGGAAGTACCTGAAGTAGTTATCAATATTGTTGACTACGATATGGTACAACAGATATCATTGGCAAGCTGTGAATACCCAAAGGGAACCAATGAATTCATTAAAGCAGGATTTACTGAGGAGCCGGCTACTATGGTAAAACCTCCCATGGTAAAAGAGAGTAAAATAAAACTTGAATGTAAAGTAAATCAAATCATTCCTCTAGGCGATTCTGGTGGATCGGGCAACTTAGTGATATGCGAAGTGCTTTGTATGCATATTGACGATTCTATTCTAAATGATAAGACACAGATTGATCTTTTAAAAATGCACCATGTAGCAAGGCTTGGCGCAAACTGGTATTGTAAAACTGGACAAGCAAATATGTTTGAAATAGAAAAGCCAAATGTATTTCTTGGAATTGGATTCGATAACTTACCTGAAGAAATAAGAAATAGTACCATCCTTACAAATAACCATCTTGGACAATTAGCTAATGTGCATGAGTTGCAATTAATTGATCCTTCATTTGAAGATGAGCAGTTAAAAAAGATCTATCAATATTTTGCTACGGATCCTACAGAGATGGAAAATGAAATACACCGCCATGCAGCCAAACTACTAGATAAGGGCCAGGTTAATGAAGCTTGGCAGGTATTATTGGCTGCTCATTAATCAAATAAGCCTTCTCAATTAATAAATCCTAGCTTTAGTTTTCTCCGCTATAAAAATTGACAAATACCTACTACAAGTCTTTTGTGATACCAAGGGTATACAGTACTTTTGGCTGCTTCTTTACAATGAACAAAATATATGTAAGCCATGCAGCTATCCCATTTATCAGAACAGGAAATTATCAGGAGAGACAAACTAAAAGAGCTGGCTCAATTAGGTATTGACCCCTATCCTGCTGCCCTTTATCCAGTTACAATTAATGCCATCGGCATTAGAAATAGCTTTCGTGAGGGAGAGAATAACGCTGAATTTGCTTCAGTTTGCATTGCAGGACGCATTATGAGCATCCGTGATATGGGCAAGGCTTGTTTTGCTGTATTACAAGATGAATCAGGAAAGATGCAGGTATATATCAGACAAGAAGATATCTGCTCGGGTGATGACAAAACGCTTTATCAAACCGTATGGAAAAAACTGATCGACATTGGTGACATCATTGGTGTGAAAGGATATGTATTCACTACAAAAACAGGAGAAACCTCTGTTCATGTAAAAGAATTTACTTTATTAAGCAAAGCACTTCGCCCGCTTCCAATTGTAAAAGAAAAAGATGGAGAAGCTTTTGACGAAGTAACAGACCCTGAATTCCGCTATCGCCAGCGCTATGCCGATCTTATTGTAAACCCTGGAGTTAAAGAGGTATTTATAAAAAGAACCAAACTGGTGAACTCCATTCGCGAATTTCTTAACAGCCGTGGAGCACTAGAGGTAGATACTCCTGTGTTGCAAAGCATTCCCGGAGGTGCAGCAGCAAGACCTTTCACCACGCATCATAATGCGCTGGATGTACCTATGTACATGCGTATTGCAAATGAACTTTACCTTAAAAGACTTATTGTTGGTGGATTTGAATGGGTATATGAATTCAGCCGCAACTTTAGAAATGAAGGTATGGACCGTACTCATAATCCTGAATTCACTGCGCTAGAATTTTATGTAGCCTATAAAGATTACGAGTGGATGATGGAGATAACAGAACAATTACTAGAACAGGCTGCCATTGCTGCAACAGGTGCTACTTTGGTAAATACCTCAGAAAAAGAAATTAACTTCAAAGCACCTTACCGACGTGTCACAATGTATGATGCTATTAAAGAGCATACTGGTTTTGATATTAGTAATTCAGATGAGGAAGGTATTAGAAAAATATGCAAAGAACTTGGCATTCATGCTGACGTAAAATGGGGTAAAGGCAAGCTTATAGATGAGATCTTTGGTGCTAAGTGCGAAAAACAATTTGTACAGCCAACTTTTATAACCGACTATCCTGTGGAAATGAGTCCACTTACAAAAAAACATCGCTCCAAACCCGGACTAGTAGAGCGATTTGAATTAATAGTGAATGGAAAAGAAATTGCTAACGCCTATAGCGAGTTGAATGACCCCATAGAACAGCGTGAGCGATTTGAAGAACAGGCGAAGCTGATGGAAAGAGGTGATGATGAAGCTATGTTTATTGATTATGATTTTTTGCGTGCTCTCGAATACGGCATGCCTCCTACAAGTGGCATTGGCATTGGAATAGATAGACTTTGTATGTTACTCACCAACCAGCCAAGTATTCAGGATGTATTGTTCTTTCCAATGATGCGACCCGTACAATAAACTATATAAAAAGATCGGGAAATAAGGGATGTCCAGGCTCCGTATCATAACTACTAAGATCAACAATTCCCTTCATAGCTAAGACTCCTTCATCAGTATATGAAATACCTGAGGGCATAGCAGGATCCATGGACAGGATATGATAAGCAGCATCTGCAACTATTTCCGGCTTCCTACTTCCTTTCAGTAGTTGTTCACCACCAGGCAAAATTTTGATAGCAGCAGTTGCAATAATTGTTTTAGGCCAAAGCGTATTAGCAGCTATTTTTCCTTTAAATTTTTCAGCAATACTTAAAGTAATCATAGTCATATTGTATTTGCTGAGTGTATAAGCTACATGAGGAGCAAACCACTTCATACTCATATCTAAAGGCGGAGAAAGACTCAATACATGTGCATGATTACTTTTTTCGAGCCAAGGAATACAAGCTTTACACATTAGGAAAGTTCCCCTCACGTTTATATCATGCATCAAGTCAAATCGCTTAGAATCTGTTGCTTCAATAGATGAAAGTGAAATAGCTGAAGCATTATTAATAAGTACATCAATGCCTCCAAAATATTTTGCTCCTTGCTCAACAACATGCAATATTTGTTGCTCATCTCTGATATCACATTCTATAGGAAAGGCTTTGCCTCCAGCAGCTTCTACTTCGGCAGCTGCAGAGAATATAGTCCCTCCCAATCTTGGGTCTTCCTTGATAGATTTAGCAGCAATGATTATAGAGGCGCCTTCTCGGGCAAGCTTAAGTGCAATTGCCTTACCAATACCACGGGAAGCTCCTGTAATCAATACTTTCTTATCTGCAAATAATGAACCCATAAAAGTGATAGAATTAACCCTCTAAAACAGATTCGCAAGTTGTAACGAAATTAAAAAGCTGTGATACCATACATTTTTCCTTGCACTCTTGCACGATTACATCAAAATCTTCTTGACTGATGCCAGGAACAATTGCTTTAAGAATTAAATGCGAAGCAGAAATAACTCCATTATCCATGGTAATAATACATTTAGTATCTAGTTTTTCTGCGGTGAATCCTTTTGCATTTACCAAAAAAGCAATTTTCATAGTGAAGCATCCTGCATGAGCAGCAGCAAGTAGTTCTTCGGAGTTAGTTCCCTCTCCTGACTCAAAACGACTGCTGTAATTAAACAGGGTGTTATTAAGCGCCTTGCTTTCAGTTATAAAATGTCCCTTTCCTTCTTTTCCAGTTCCACTCCATAGAAGTTCTGCATACCTTTTCATAAATAGATTTAAATTGTTTTAGATTATTAATAAATAGGAATTAAAGGCTTATTCATCATTATTCCTTCAATTTGATTCATCACATCATCCGTTAATAAAGGAACTAACTCAAGCGAGCGCAAATTTTCTTTCAATTGACTCAGTTTATTTGCACCCAGTATAACAGTACTTACATTTTGATTTTTAAGACACCAAGCAATACTAAGCTCAGCAGGGCTAATTCCAATTTTAGAAGAAAGATCAACAATCTTTTCCACTTTTTTTATCTTATCCTCACTTATCCAATTATCTCTCAACCATTCAAATCCTTCCATCGCCAATCTGCTTCCTTTTGAAACTCCCTTATTATGTTTTCCAGTTAACAAACCAGCTCCCAAAGGACTCCAAGTAGTTGTTCCTAGTCCTAGGTTCTTGTATATTTCAGAATATTCCACCTCTACTTTAAAACGCTCAAAAAGATTGTACTGAGGTTGTTCCATTGTAGGACCAATAAGGCCGAATTGCTGCGCCACTCTGTGAGCCTCCATGATTTCTACGCCACTCCACTCACTTGTACCCCAATAGAGAATCTTGCCTTGCTGCATCAACAGGTTCATTGCCCATACTGTCTCTTCAATGGGAGTTTCCTTATCTGCACGATGACAAAAATAAAGATCAAGATAGTCCACCTGCAAACGCTGTAGGGCTTCATTGCAAGCTTCAAAAAGATGTTTTCGATTGTTCCCTTTTTGGGTTGGTTTTGTATTTGAACCATGCCAACCAAAGAAAGCTTTGGAGGAAACTATAAAAGATGATCGCTCCCATTTATTATCCTTAATAATGCGACCCATCATTTTTTCACTTTCACCTCTTGCATATATTTCAGCATTATCAAAAAAATTAACTCCATGGTCATAGGCATAACTCATAAGCTCATGGGCATCTTTATCATTAATCTGCTTATGAAAACTGATCCAGCTACCTAAAGATAAAGCGCTCACTTTTAACCCTGACCTCCCTAAATTTCTATACTCCATTATATATTTAATTAAAAATCTAAGTTACTATCAAATACATAAACTCTACAGGCAATAATAAACTATACTTATTCTGGAAATTTGGAAGAAGGAATATCAACAGTGCCTACCGGTTTTAGAATATGCCAGTTTTTAAAATCCTGATCCGACTCCATTCCAATCCCATCAATAATTTGAGTACGGGTACGTATTTTGACAGGCTTGTCAGTATAAAATTCATTTCCCTTACGCTGTCTATCCCAGTATAATTCTTTACAATACAGTGTATCTCCTTTCAATATATTGATAACCCTTACGCTATCACGAATAAAAACAGCACCTTTTGTCTCTTTATAACGAGCATACTTAGCAGTCAAGTAACTTTCTACTTTACCCTCCACATTATAAAAATCTACAGAAATATTTTTTGGAAATTCAACATAAGGAACTGAATCTTGCACGCGCAGCATCAATGGAGATTTTAAAATAGCTTTTGTGCCGCCACCCACCGTATAGGTAAGTTCCACTTGTTTTGCTTCTTCCACACCCAATTCTTTGGAAGCTACTTTACGTACAACCTGTTCATTATTTTCGCATGATGGAAAAACAACAAACAAACAATAGAAAAGAAATGCCTTATTTAGGTATGTAAAAAGAAGTTGCTTCATCTTAATAAGATGCTTCAGATTAATCATATTTTGGTTTCTGAAACCATCGTGCATTCATAGAAATGCCAAAACTGAAACGTAATATATTTTCTCTGAGGCTTTGACTATTTTTATTACCACGCGATCCAAGTTCAATACCTGTGTGTAACATTACAAAATCGCCACGACGTAGCAACTGGAAGGATGTTAATGGAAACCCTGCTCCCATTGTAATAGAATATTCATTCCTGCTTTCTCCAAGATTAATATAATCAGGCCCATAATAAAACCCGAGACGATATTTTACAAACTGAAAATATTTCGAAGTGGGCGTATTCTCTGAAGCAGGATAATATTGAACACCAGCACGTAATTTCCAAATATCTTGGGTAGCATCTTTTTCACCATAAAAACGATAATCAGACCAGTTACTGAATTCCATATCGGCTCCCATAAGCCAATGTTTGTTAGACCAAGTAAAACCACCAGCAAAAGTAGAAGGCAGATCAACTGTTCCTTTCTGATCAGTATTTATTGAAACAGTATCTATAGGAACAACAGCTCCATTACCATCAAAAACAAAGGTTTGATTCAAATCGGTTCCACTTGCCTTCAATGCATTAAAAACATTTCCATAAACTCCTAAGCGCAAATTACTTTTTGCGATATGGATATCGTACATCAACCCTCCCGAAAAACTTAATCCATTAAATACAGTCTGCATTTCTGTGCTCGACTTATAATAAATAACCGTATCGTTAATGAATTTCAATCGGGTACTCAAATCTCTAGTCCCGAAATTATAAGCAGCTGAAAAACCAACTCTTAATTTTTTAAATTTAAACCCTGTTCCCAGAAATACCTGACTTAAACCACCCGAACCTTCATATTGAGTATTAAGACTATCTATTCCTGAAAGTCTGCTATTATTTTCTATCTTATAATTAATTCGGGTTACAGGACGAAGGCCAAAGGCAAGCCCGCAAGCATTTCCCTTTTTAAGCATTTTTTTGGTAGACAAGGGAAGGCCTAACTGGAGATAAGAGATGATTGTATTAGCCGATTGATATTTATCAGTACTGGTATTACTTTTCAATGCTCTTACATCTATCTCAGATCCAAAATCAAATAAAGTACTTGTAATATTTGAAAAAGAAGCTGGATTGGAAGTATTTATCGATTGAAAATCACTGTAGGCTGCAGAAATACCTCCCATTGACCTGTTTGCAATATGATTTTCGGGCACAATATCACCTAAGCCATATCTAGAAAAAGGTGAATTTTCCTGAGAAAAGGCTGGCAGAGAGGATATTACCAATAAAAACATCCCTGATAATGAACTAATTAGCCTGATTGTTGATTTCGCTGAGCACATAAAGTCCTTTAAATAAAAATGTAGAGTCGGCAAATATCTTGTTTTTAAGTTGACCAGCAAAATAGCCAGAATTACCCCCGGTTAATAGCACGTTAAAGTTGCCATACCGCTCTGAGTATCTATCAATGATCCCATCAATTTCACAGATCATTCCATTGATAACACCACTTTTAATATTAGTGACGGTATTATAACCCAGCAAAGGAATATCAAGTCCAATTATATGATCATCTGGCGACACAAGTGGCAATTTAGCTGTGTACTCATGAAGGGCCCTGAAACGCATATTCATACCTGGAGCAATAGCACCTCCTAAAAAACTATTATACTGATTTATGAAATTGTATGTAATACAACTCCCTAATGATATCACCAGATTATTGGACCCAGGATAATAATGAACAGCAGCTGCACATACTGCTAGTCTATCTACGCCAACTGTTTCCCGCTTTTCAACATCTATATTAAAATTCATCTTTGAGTTTACACTAAGCTTGTGAAAGCAACTTTTTTCAGACAGTATTTTTTCCAATGCCTCAGGATGATCAATTACTGAAGACAAGATTATATTGGAAGGTTGAAAAGTACTTAACAACGATGCTACATCCTGAATCAGGTTGTTAGACAAATCAATTTCCTGCTTAAGCTGATTGCCTTCAAAAATGGCAGCTTTTTGTCTTGTATTTCCTAGATCAATACAAGCCGTTATCTTTTTCATTATGAAAATTTAAATCCTTCCAGGTTTTTAAAATGACCATTTTTTTTAATCTTCTTCTTCAGCATCTCCATTTCCTCCATCATAGGTATCACTTTGGCGAGATGATGTTTCAAAAAATCCTGCCGGTGGCGCTCCAGCATCAATTCAAGCACCCTGTATTCTTCTTCAATAGTTAAACCAAGATGATGCGCAATATCATAACTTGTCAACTCAGTATCTGGTTTTGAAAATGTTTTTGAAACTCCCAGTTTTTCATGAATCTGAAACATCCCCTTTACCAGTATATTCATCATATCCCTATCTCCTGTAAAATCATTGTCGGGATAAGTAACAATGGCTCCACTATATGATTTTTCAGGAATCTCTCTAACCAACTCAAGCATTTTAAAAACAAGGAAGCCTTCTGTTTTGACATCCATCTTGCCATCTTCATAAAGATGGCTTATTTCTACAACTCTTACAAGCGTTCCCATCTCAGCTAGACTTTCATTGATAACTGCCGGTATGCCAAAGGGTTGGTCTGTAGCTGCGCTTTCTGTAATCAGTTGTTTATACCTTGGTTCAAAAATATGAAGGTTCAGTTGTTCGCCTGGATAAACTACAATGCCTAAAGGAAATATGGGAATGAAGTTGGTCAAATGCTGAAAGATATATTACTACAAATTTATGGGGTAATTTTATAAAAAAAGATGAAAGTATAAAAAATAGATACCATTAATCTATATTATTCTATCTTATATAAATAATTAATCGCAATTAACGAACTTCATAAAATAAATTATTGAGCATTAAGTCACTATAGTATTATATAATGTTAATGGTAAGTTTAATAACATTGAACAATATATTGATAATAGACTCATGAAATAGATTAAATAAATAATTAAGAATCAAATTATTTATATTTTTATCCATATTCTGAATTTCAATAATTAGATAGAATAATGAAAATAGTAACCCTAAATCTAGAAAAAGGCTGGCGAGGAGGAGAACGACAAACCATTCTATATACCTTAGGTTTATTAGAAAAGGGTTATACTGTGGAGATTGTTTGTAGAAGTAGCTCATTACTAGAAAAAAAAGCAAAAGAAGAAAATATAGTTTCGCATTCATTTCGCTCGAATTTCAGCACCTTACTTTTTTTAATAACTAAAGGATACAAATACGACATCCTTCACGCGCAAGGCTCCAAGGTGCTTACATACTGTATTCTTTCAAAACCTTTTCATAGGGCCAAAATTATTTTTACAAGAAGAGTCAACTTTAAACCAAAAGGAATACTCACAAAAATAAAATATAAACTATGCGACCGAATTGTAGCAATAAGTAGCTCTATACAAACCATTGTAAGCGAATTCAGTTCTAGAAATGATGTAGTAATTATTTCTGATATTGCTCTTGATTCCCCATTAGACAAGTCTGCAATTGAAGAAAATATAAAAAATATAAATCCAGATAATAAATACATTATAGGAACGATTGCAGCACTCACGTCAGAAAAAAATCCTTTTGATTCGATTCGGGCAATTAAAATACTAAAAGAAAAAAGAGACGACTTTATTTTTTTACACTTTGGCGATGGCCCTCTTAAAAAGAATATGATTGAATTTATTAATCAGCTTGGGATTGAAAAAACATATTTATTAATGGGTTTTACTAAAAACGTTAATGACTATTTTAAAACTATGGATGTTTTTATTATGGCATCGTCAAATGAAGGCCTTTGTAGTAGCGTGCTTGATTCTTTTATTTATAGAGTACCAGTAGTTTCCACTACAGCTGGAGGTTTAGGAGATTTAATAAAAGAAGATAGAGCTATCAGATGCGAAGTGAATAATCCCAATATGATTGCTGATGGAATTGACAGTATTTTAAATACTCCTGAAAAAGCTAGTGATAGAGTCAACAATGCATATCAATATGCAATCAAGAACCATGGAATTGAATATATAACAAATCAATATATTGAACTAATAAATGAAATTTGCCCAAAGTAAAAAAGGATATAATGCCAAAGGCTTCTATTATCATTTCTTATTACAATAATATTTCAAATCTTCATTTGATTCTTAAGGCATTAAATAAGGCTGAAAAAAGTGAGGATATTGAGGTCATTATTTCAGAAGATAATAATGCAGCTGAAACAATTAGATTTATTGAAGAAATTCGAAAAATAGTTTGCTTTCCTATTATACACGAATATCAAGAAGATCAAGGATTTCGGAAATGCCTCTCTCTAAATAATGCCATCAAAATTAGCAATAGCGATTTTATGATATTCATCGATGGAGATTGTATTCCCCATAAAAAATTTATTTCATCTTACTTAAAAGCTAAAAAAAAGAACACTGTTTTATTTGGAAGAAGAGTGGTGTTAAGTGAAAAAATTAGTCAAAAAATTATAAATCAAAAGAAAATTGATAAAATTACAATCTTTAAATTAATTCTATCTCATAGCAAAAGAATAGAAGATAGTTTATACTTCCCCTTGCTTAATAAGTTAGCTAGAGAAAAGCTAACAGGCATTTTACTTGGATGCAATATGGGAATTAATAAAGAAGCATTAATAGCAATTAATGGATTTGATGAAGATTATAATTTTCCAGGAGGGGGAGAAGACTCTGATATTGAATGGAGATTAAAATATCTACCGAATATTAAATTTGTCTCAATGAGATTTCAAGCAATCGTTTACCATCTTTACCACCCTCAATTTTTTGATGATGAAAAAAAAATGAAGAGCACACTATTTATGAAAAATAAAATTAAAAATGGAAATTACTTCTGCAAGAATGGTATTAAAAAAATAACATAAATGAAAATATTGTTTATCAATAGCAAAAGCTTTGATTACTTGCAGGATCTCACTTATTCTGGACTCATAAAATACTTGGGACCCAATAATATAATAGACTACAAGACGAATTTTAAGTACCACCTTCCTATTAAAAAATATCCAAAAAATTTAGGATTTACTAGATTCTCTATACCCTTACACCTTAGTATAGATTTCGGCTCTTTCGATGCTGTTATTCTTGGATCAGCAAAACAAGACGCCCTTGAAATTTTGAGTAAAATATTGCCAAAAATTTCGAATGTCCCACTAATATTTATTGATGGGGGCGACAGAGAAGAAATAGGAGGAGATTTTGAAAGACTTGGAGCAAAAAAAGAGTACCTAAATTTTATTAATAAAAGACCCTTTGATATTATTTTAAAAAGAGAGTACATCCCTGATTTACACGATCAGATTCACCAAGCATACCCCCTTCCCTTTTCTTTCCCTCATAATATTACCATTAATAAAAAAGTAGAAAATGAAAAAAAATATCAAGTTTCATTTTGGGCACAACAAAAACCGGCAATTAGGGAAAAGGCTTTACAATTATTAAAAGGCCAATTTGATTGTGATCAAAATGGAACTAGCCTAGGACAAAATTTTAAAAAATATAAACGAAAAGGATCGTTCTACTTAGAAGAATTATCAAAATGCAAAGTAGCAATTAACCTTAGAGGAGGCGGATGGGATACCATGAGATATTGGGAGCTACCTGCTGCTGGAACTTTAATGATAAGTCAACAACCAAAAATATTAATACCCAATAATTTCGAAAATGGAAAACATGTTATCTTTTGTAATGATTCATTGGATGATTTATTAGATAAGATTAACTTCTATCTTAATAATATAGCACTAAGAGAAGAAATCACAAATCAAGCTAAATTACACCTTCTAAAATATCACCTAAATTCTTGTAGAGCAGAATATATTGTCAATATTATTAAAAAGAAAATAACAAAAGGCTAATTAGCTTTGTTTATAGAAAAAGAGTACTGAATAAAATAATAGAATAGCTTACCCTATTAAGAAAAACTAATTAGAAAAACCGATTAATTTTATTGTTAAATGAAAATATCAGGCGTAGCAATTATTAAGAATGCAATTAAAAATGATTACCCTATAGTGGAAGCTATATCTTCTATATTACCAATCGTGGACGAAATGATTGTGTCTATAGATAAAGGAGAAGATAACACGGAAGCACTTATTAGAAGTATTGCTTCTAATAAAATTAAAATTGTATTCTCCGAATGGGATAAGCAACTAAGAAAGGGAGGAAAGGTACTTGCTGTTGAAACGAATAAAGCAATGGAGCATGTAGCACCAGAAAGCGACTGGATATTTTATATCCAAGCTGATGAAGTAGTCCATGAAAAATATCTCCCTGCCATACGTTCAGCAGCTGAATATTACCTGAATGATAAAAAAGTAGAAGGGCTTCTATTTAAATACCTTCACTTTTATGGAACCTATGATTATATAGGTGATAGCCGCCAGTGGTATAATTGTGAAACACGCATTATTCGAAACAATCGTAAAATTGAATCCTACAGAGACGCGCAGGGATTTCGTAAAGGAAATCAAAAAATAAAAGTGGCAGCCATAAATGCTTACATTTATCATTATGGATGGGTCAAAAGTCCACAACAAATGAAAATAAAGCAAAATAATGTTGGTCATTTCTGGATTGAAGATGATGAGATTCTTATAAAAAAAATTAATGCTGAAGATATTTTCGATTACAGCAAATTCGATTCTCTTACTCTTTTTACTGAATCCCACCCGACTTTGATGCACAATAGAATTGAAGCAAAAAACTGGAATTTGAAACTGGATATCAAAAAAAAGAGATTTAGCTTAAAAGATCTGCTCCTATATAAAATAGAGAAATTAACGGGCTGGAGGTTATTTTCCTTCAGAAATCATATTATCATAAGAAGATAATATGATACTTTTGATGTATGTGGCAACAACTGCTAACAGAAATTTTAAAAGGCGACTTAAAGGCTCTTGCAAAGAGTATATCTATAATTGAAAATGAGTTGCCGGAAAGCAAAGATTTACTTCTACATCTTCCTGTAGCTTCAACGCCCATCATTGGCATCACAGGCCCTCCGGGTGCCGGCAAAAGCAGCATTGTTGATGGACTTACCCAAGTATGGGTAAATGCTGGAAAAAAAGTTGCTATCCTTTGTATCGATCCTTCTTCTCCATTTCATTCAGGAGCCTTACTTGGCGACCGAATAAGGATGAATAAATGGTTTAATAACCCCAATGTTTTTATTAGATCGCTGGCAACGCGGGGCGCTTTAGGCGGCTTACACCCCAAAATAATTGAGATTACAGAACTAGTTAAATCCTTTGGGTTTGATTATATCATTATAGAAACAGTGGGCGTTGGTCAGAGTGAAGTTGAAATTGCAGGCCTGGCTGATATATGCATTGTAGCCATTGTACCTGAAGCCGGAGATGAAATACAAACAATGAAATCGGGCATTATGGAAATAGCCGATATTTTTGTAGTTAATAAAGCGGATCGCCCTGGTGCTGATCAATTTGTAAATAATCTAAAGCTCATGCTGGCTCCTGCCTTTACTTCACATTCCATGGAAGTACCCGTATTAAAAACAATAGCCACAACAAACGAAGGCATTGAGCTACTAGAAACAACTATTCAAGAATTATTGAAACAAACGGCAACAAGCGACAAGAAAATTAATCTACTCGCAGAGAAAGCATACCATCTGATTAGACAGGAAAGAATGAGAGACATTAACAAGATTGACCTGAAAGAAAAAATAAGAGAAGAAGCCAACGACTTTAGTCTGTACCGCTTCGTTAAGCAATTCAAAAAATAACTACTCAGATTCGCGGTTATTCTTCCACCATTTATAAATAATAAAACCCATCACGGCAAAAGGAGTAAACATCAGATACATGATGCCTTGATTTAATCCCAAAGAAGGTTTTTCACCCAGCTGCTGTGCCGTTTTAGTACACAACGAACATTGCGCAAATGACTGCAGAGATGCAGTTACTATAAATACGAGTAAAAAGATGAATCGAATCAGCCTTTTCATTCGAAAAAATTAAATATATAATTATTACGCCTCTTGCGTCATACTTTTAGCGGATCTCTTTCTATCATCTTCGTTCAGTATTGTCTTACGCAAACGAACACTTTTAGGAGTCACCTCAATACACTCATCCTGTTGAATATATTCCATACACTCTTCCAGAGACATTATGATTTTTGGCGCTGCTTTAGAAGCATCATCAGAACCACTCGCACGGTGATTGGTTAATTTTTTTGGCTCTGTCGCATTTACCACAAGATCTCCTGGCTTAATATGTTCTGCTATAATCTGACCAGCATAAATATCTTCTCCTGGATCTACAAAGAATCTTCCTCTTTCCTGTAATTTATCAATTGAATAACCTGTTGTTCTTTCTGTTGATTTTGAAAGCAAAACACCATTACTTCTTCCAGGAATATTTCCTTTCCAAGGCTTGTATTCGCTGAAACGATGCGCCATAACGGCCTCGCCTGCTGTATTGGTAAGCATATTGCTTCTCAATCCAATTAGTCCTCTTGAAGGAATATCAAACTCAAGGTGTTGCATATCTCCCTTAGTTTCCATTACAAGCATTTCACCTTTACGTTGTGTAACCAGGTCAATAACTTTTCCACTAAATTCAGCAGGAACATCTACAACCAACACTTCATATGGTTCGCTTTTTACTCCATCGATATGTTTAACAATTACCTGTGGCTGACCAATGGTAAGTTCAAATCCTTCTCTGCGCATGGTTTCTATTAAAATTCCTAAATGCAGAATTCCACGACCATAAACTAAAAAACTATCAGCACTATTACTGTCTTCAACCCTTAATGCAAGGTTTTTTTCTGTTTCTTTTATTAGTCTGTCACGCAAATGACGACTGGTAACGAATTTTCCTTCTTTACCAAAGAAAGGAGAATTATTAATACCGAATAACATGCTCATTGTAGGCTCATCCACACTAATAATTGGCAAAGCTTCAGGATTTTCAAGATCGGCAATAGTATCCCCAATATTAAATTCATCAAGTCCAACTACTGCACAAATATCACCGGCAAAAACTTCTGTAGTTTTCTTTTTGCCCATCCCTTCAAAAACATACAACTCTTTAATTTTCATTCTCTTAATAGTTCCATCAGCCTGCATTAAAGCAATTTGCTGGTTCTCTTTAATACTTCCACGAGCCACTTTACCTACCGCGATTCTTCCCAAAAATGAAGAATAATCAAGTGAGGTAATCTGCATTTGAGAGAAACCTTCATTTACTTTTGGCTCTGGTACAAATTCCAGAATAGCATCAAGTAAGGGAAGAATATTATCAATTTCGGTTAATGAAGTGTTCATCCAGCCATTTTTGCTGCTACCATATATTGTAGGGAAATTAAGTTGTTCTTCAGTTGCATCCAAATTGAAAAACAATTCAAATACTGCATCATGAACTTCATCCGGACGGCAATTAGGCTTATCCACTTTATTTATCACCACAATTGGATGTAAACCAAGAGCCAAAGCCTTTTGCAATACAAAACGAGTTTGAGGCATTGGTCCCTCAAAAGCATCCACCAATAACAAAACGCCATCGGCCATTTTTAAAACTCTTTCTACTTCACCACCAAAATCCGAGTGACCAGGTGTGTCTATAACGTTAATTTTCACGTTTTTATAAGTAACTGAAACGTTTTTACTGAAAATGGTAATACCTCTTTCTCTCTCAAGGTCATTGCTATCCATAATAAGTTCTCCGGTTTCCTGATTGTCTCTGAAAACCTTGGTTGCGTGTAAAATCTTGTCAACCAATGTTGTTTTACCATGATCTACGTGGGCAATAATTGCGATGTTCCTGATATTCATTTCTTTTTTTAATGTGCCCGCTGTCGATTCGGGCGATTTTTTAGACGCGCAAAGGTACCAAAATCCATCGGGATAGCAAGGAGTTATATCAATTAATATGATTGAGCCTTTAGCTAATAGGCTGAACATCAGTAAGAATAAAATAATATTAGCACACTCTATACAAACATATAATCATTTACAGTGAGTAAATTTGTCTTTTACTATGCCGTTCAAACTATATTCCGAATTTCAACCTGCTGGTGACCAGCCCGCTGCCGTTAGCGAACTCACCGAAGGCATACTCAATGGCGAAAAGCATCAAACCCTGCTTGGTGTAACAGGAAGTGGTAAAACCTTCACTATTGCCAATGTGATCCAAAATATTCAAAGACCCACCCTGGTACTCACACATAATAAAACACTTGTAGCGCAATTGTATGGTGAGTTTAAACAATTCTTTCCAGATAATGCCGTGGGCTATTTTGTATCGTACTACGATTACTACCAGCCTGAAGCTTATTTGCCTGTAACTAATACTTACATAGAAAAAGATCTCAGCATTAATGAAGAACTGGATAAATTAAGATTGCAGGCTACGGCTCAATTATTAAGCGGGCGAAGGGACGTAATTATTGTTGCAAGTGTAAGTTGCATTTATGGCATGGGAAATCCTACAGAATATGCTAACAGTATTATTCGTATTCATAAAAATCAAGTACTGTCTCGACAAGGTTTTCTTCATTCACTTATCAATTCTTTATACCATCGCAGTCAAGGAGATTTTGGTCGCGGCACTTTCCGTGTTCAGGGCGACACTATTGATATCAATCTGCCTTATGTTGATTTTGGTTATCGCATAAGTTTTTTTGGAGATGAAATTGAAAGCATTGAAACACTTGAATTGAGTTCTGGTAAAAGAATTAATGAAGTTGAAAATGCTGCCATTTTCCCAGCCAATCTCTACATCGCACCAAAAGATATGATGGGCAAGATCGTACATGAAATACAAGATGAATGTTTTGCCCAGACCGAATATTTTAAAAAATCAGGAAAATATATTGAAGCACAACGCATCGGTGAAAGAGTGAATTATGATCTGGAGATGATGAGAGAACTCGGATACTGTAGCGGTATAGAAAATTATTCCCGTTTTTTTGATCGACGAAAACCCGGCGCACGACCTTTTTGTCTGCTTGATTATTTTCCGGATGACTTCCTTTTTATTATTGATGAAAGCCATCAAACAATTCCACAAGTTAGCGGTATGTACGGCGGCGACAGAAGTAGAAAACTCACGCTTGTAGATTTTGGATTCCGCCTCCCTTCGGCTATGGATAACCGTCCACTTAACTTTAATGAGTTTGAAAACCTGGTAGGGCAAACTATTTATATTTCAGCTACACCTGGAGAGTATGAACTTGAAAAATGTGGTGGCGTAGTGGTTGAACAAGTGGTGCGTCCCACAGGACTACTGGATCCTCCTATCGAAATAAGGCCTTCACTGAATCAGATTGACAATTTACTAGAAGAAATTGATAAAAGAATTATTAAGGGTGACCGTGTATTAGTAACCACGCTTACTAAGAGGATGGCAGAGGAAATGGATAATTACTTACATCGTATCAATATCAAATCGAAATACATTCACAGCGAAGTAGATACTCTTGAACGTGTGGAAATTCTACGACAACTGCGCTTAGGAACTATAGATGTACTAGTGGGCGTGAACCTTCTTAGAGAAGGCTTGGATCTTCCTGAAGTTTCACTTGTGGCTATATTGGATGCCGACAAGGAAGGTTTTTTAAGAAATGAGAGAAGCCTTACGCAGACTGCAGGACGTGCTGCGAGAAATGCTGACGGATTGGTAATTTTTTATGCAGATAGTATTACCAAAAGCATGCAAAAAACAATGGATGAAACAACGAGAAGAAGAGAAAAACAAATAGAATACAACACCCTTCATGGAATAACGCCAACAACCATTCATAAATCGAAAGAACAGGTATTTGCACAAGGCAGTGTACTTGATATTAGAGGTTACGACCCTAATGATCCACATGCTATGCAGCGAGATGACAACCAAGTAAACCGAGCTGCTGAAGAGCAAGTATCCTACCATACCATACCGCAGGTAGAGCAAGCAATACTAAGAGCCAAAAAAGAAATGGAAAGGGCTGCAAAAGATATGGACTTTATGGAAGCCGCAAGATTACGCGATGAAATGTTTCGCCTGCAAAAATCTTTGGCTGAAATGAAAAAATAATCACTTCATTAATAACTACACCCTGTAATAATCACCACGCCAGTTTTTTATAGCTTCCTTAATTTGTTTATTTGAAAGATTTTCTTCAACGGCTCTTTTAGCCAAATCAACAAATTCTTCATCAGTAGCAAACCTTAATCCAATCACTTGAGAAATCTTTAATTTTTTATCTAACAATTTACCTGTCAAAACAAAATACCTTAAGTTTTCCTCCGCACGAATAGCTCTGTCTTGGGCCTTTAAAGCAAAAGCTCTTGCATAATGACCAATCAGTATCATACCCAAACTAATAAAAGTAATAAGTAAAGGCAACAACATTCCATGCCAACCAGCAGCAAGATTGCAGGAATAGCTGATAGCAAGTATTAAGACTGCAAGTGCTAATAAAATACCGGCGTAATAAGCACGAGGTGCTATTCGAGAATGATTTTTGTAATGTTGATCTTCCATTTATATTTTTTAAGTATGCTGATGAATTAGATGAAATATTACCTACTCACAGCCTGATAAATAAACTGCGATGAACTTCAATGAAATAAAAAGATATAATTAAGGAATAAAGGCCGACTGCAACACCCTATGTAATTGCAATACAGGAATTCCAGATGAAATATCGAATAGCTCATTATCAACAAGTCCTACATTCTTTGCATAATAGTAATCGCCCTCTGCCGAAGGAATGGTTCCAACCAAGGGCACTATTATACTCATAGATAAATGAACTTGAATCACATCTGGGAAATTAGTACCTAAAACAGTATGTGCAATTCCCTTTGCCACAATTGACCAGTCGTATTGAGCTGTAATGCCTGATCCTAAATTAATTGAATTTTGCCAGGTAGTTCCTACCGGGGAATTAGCTTTTAATAAAGTTTGATCTATACGAGCTACCGATACACCCCCCATTGAGGTGCTGTTGAATGTAACAATCGTTGAGACGCCTGCTAAACAATTATAATAAATATTACCATTGCCAGAACTTGAAAACTTTTTATAAGCAGCGCCATCAATAGTAGTATCAATTAAAAATGTAAGATTTGAAACTGAAGGAGGATTCACCCCACTTGCAGTAGTATCAACATAAGTATAAGAAGACCCATCACACATAGGTACATAGCTGCATGATTTACAATCTACAGTTACAACACCCCCACTTTAAACTACAACTGCAAATACGCAGCCATTGGCTCCCGCCATAAAATTATAGGTACCCGTTGCAATAGGAATACCCTGACCCTGGAAGGTTACACTTTGAATACCAGTAGCAGTGAAAGTACCAGTTGCTGAAAAATATATGCCATTAGTAGTAGCCGTTGCAATAGTATAAGTGCCTA
>Ga0209190_1000657_pt1 | contig 25016 bp, 21 predicted proteins | sample M_140205_XF_Meta_FD_187315 | JGI IMG/M metagenome (GOLD analysis project Ga0209190, IMG submission 187315) | Freshwater microbial communities from Lake Montjoie, Canada to study carbon cycling - M_140205_XF_MetaG (SPAdes) (version 2) | ecosystem: Environmental > Aquatic > Freshwater > Lake... | reverse complement strand
ATTGATGTTGCCCGCGCCGCCCAGCGTCAGGCCAAAGGTCGCCCCGGTGATCGTGCCCGTGTTGGTGATGGACAAGGTGCCAGAATCCGAACTGATCTCGCTGGCCGCTCCTAGCGTGATCAAGCCGCCGTAGGTGTTGTTACCCGAGATACTGCGCAACGCGCCAGCAGCGCCGATGCCCGTGCCGTTGAGGGCCAGTGCCTTCGCGCCAACGGTGATTCCACCCTGCAACTCAAGGGCGGCGGTGTTGGAAATCGTCAGGCCGCTGGCATTCGAGCCAAGAGCGTCGGCGTTCTGGATGTTCAGTGCGCCCAAGGCCACGGTGGTCGCCCCGCCGTAGCTGTTGGACGAGGTGAGGATCAGGGTGCCTGCGCCGTCCTTCGTGAGTCCGCCCGTGTTGGTGATGACGCCGGACAACGTGAGGTTGTTGGAGGTGGAGAGAATCCCGCTACCCGCCAGGTTGATCGTGCGGTCGTTGGTGGTCGAGGCCCCGCTGTAATCGAGTTTGCCGCCGTTGGTCAGAATGATCGTTGCGTTCGTGCCGATCGAACTGTTCAGGCCTGCATTGGCCAAGGCGCTCACGCTCAACACGCCCCCGCCGATCGTTGTCGTTCCGCCGTAGCTGTTGTCCGAACCAGAAAGAATCTGCGTGCCCGCCCCGACCTTGACCAATCCTCCCGAGCCGCTCAACGCACCGGAGAAGTTGTTCGTTGCGGTGTTCGATACGGTCAGCGTCGCACTGCCCAAGGTCACCGCACCGGCGTCACTGATGCCCTCCACCGTGTCGCTGATCGAATTGAAGTCGAAGGTCGCCCCGTTGGAGACCACCACCGCCGAGACATCGGCGATACGGCCGCTGCCCGAAAGTTGCACCACGCCCGTGCCCACGATCGTGTCGCCGGTGTAGGTGTTGGCGGCGCTGAGGACCATCGTGCCCGCGCCCGCCTTGGTCAGGCTACCCGTGTTGGAGATCACTCCCGAATTGGTCAAAATGTTGGACCCCACATCCATCGTGCCGTTGCCGGCCAAGGAATAGTTGTTGGTCACCTGCACGCTGGCCAAGGCCGCCACCCTCGTGCCATTGCTGGCGAAGGTTACCGTGTTGCTGCCGAACGAAGCCCCGTTGCTGATCGCCACCGTTCCCGCATTGATCGTTGTCCCGTTCGTGTAGGTGTTCGCCGCCGTCAGCGTAAAGGTGCCTGAACCCGACTTGATCAGACTGCCGGCGCCACTCAAAACACCCGAGTAAGTCGTGTTGCTGCTGTTGCCTCCCACATTGAGAGCCACAGCACCGCCCGAGGCATTGGTCAGGGCGAGGTTGGTCGATCCTTGCAGGCCGCCCAAGTTCACTCCCGTCAAGGTCAGGAAGGTAATGGTGCCCGCGCTCGAGTAGTCCAGTGTGCTGCCGCTCAGGGCGTTGGTGTTGCTCAAGGAAAGCACCCCGGCGCTGATCGTCGTCGTCCCCGTGAAGCTGTTGCTCCCCGAGAGAACCATCGTCCCCGCTCCTGCCTTCGTCAGGTTGCTTGCTCCCGAGATCACTCCCGAGTTGGTCAGGATGAAAGACCCCACGTCCATTGTGCCGTTGCCGGTCAGCGCGTAGTTGTTGGTCACCAAAACGCTGGCCAAGGCCGCCACCGTCGTGCCGTTGCTGGCGAAGGTCACCGTGTTGCTGCCGAACGAGGCACCATTGCTGATCGCCACCGTTCCCGCATTGATCGTCGTGCCATTCGTGTAGGTGTTGGCACGACCGAGGATCAGTGTGCCCGCGCCTGCCTTCGTCAGGCTTCCGGCGCCAGAGATCACTCCCGAGTTGGTCAAAATGTTGGCCCCCACGTCCATCGTGCCGTTGCCCGTCAGCGCGTAGTTGTTTGTCACCTGCACGCTAGCCAGGGCCGCGACTGTCGTGCCATTGCTGGCAAAGGTCACGGTGTTGCTGCCGAACGAAGCACCATTGCTGATCGCCACCGTTCCCGCGTTGAGCGTCGTCGCGCCCGTGTAGGTGTTGGCGGCCGTGAGGGTCAGCGTGCCCGCACCGTCCTTGGTCAGCGTGCCGGACGTCGTGCCGATGATGCTGTTGAACGTGATGTTGCCCGCCCCACCGAAGGTCAGGCCGAATGTCGCCCCGGTGACCGTCCCCGTATTGGTGACCGAAAGTGTCCCCGCATCCGAGTTGATCCGCGAGGCCGAACCCAACGTGATCAACCCTCCGTACGTGTTGTTGCCCGAGATGCTGCGCACCGCGCCAGCGCCGCTGACCCCTGTTCCGTAGAGCGTAAGCGCTTCGGCTCCGATGGATAGCCCCCCCTCCAACTCCAGCGCCGCGCCCGATCCGACCGTCGTCCCGCTGCTGGTCGCACCCAGGCCCGCGCCGTTTTGGATGTTGAGCACACCGTTGGTCACCGTCGTCGTCCCGCTGTAGGTGTTCGCTCCCGAAAGCGTCAGCGTGCCCGCGTTGGTCTTCACCAATGAACCCGTGTTGCTGATCACGCCAGAAATCGTCAACTCCGTCGCCGTGTTGGTCACCGCGATCACGCCGCTGCCAGAGGCCAGGTTGATGTTGCGGTCGATCGAGACCGTCGAACCCCGGTATTGCAACACGCCGCCGTTGGTGATGATGATCGTTGCGTTGGTGCCGATCGAACTGTTCGTCCCCGCGTTGGCCAAAGTGCTCACGGCGAGCACACCCGCACCGATCGTCGTCGTGCCGCCGTAGCTGTTGGTCGAACTCGAGAGGATGAGAGTGCCCGCCCCGCTCTTGACGAACGAACCCGTGTTGCTGATCACACCGGCGTTGGTCAGGGCCGCCGACGCGTTCGACACGCTGATGACACCGTCACCCCCCGCGAGATTGATCGTGCGGTTCATCGTGTCGCTAGCAGCACCGGCGTAGTCAAGAATACCGCCGTTGGTGATGATGATCGTAGCATTGGTGCCGATGCCGCTGGCGGCCCCGGTGTTGGCCACGTTGGTCACGCGCAGCACGCCTCCGCCGATCGTGGTCACGCCGCCGTAGGTATTTGTGCCGAGCAGCAGAAGCGTGCCGGTGCCGATCTTGGTCAAGCCGCCCGTGCCGCTGATCGACCCGATGATCGTATTTGTATCAGGATTAGTGGCCCCACCGAGCGTCGTGAAGCCCGCGCCGTCTATGGTGAGCAGAAAACCGCCGTTGGTGATGTTGTCCACCACGCTCAGGTTGGTGCTCGCGTTGGACCATGTCTGGGCGCCGAGCATATTGATGTTGATCGCGTTGGTTCCGTTGGCGTTGGCGCCGGTGCCAAGATACAGGCCGGCACTGTTGGTGAGAACCGTGATGCCGTTCGTGCCGAGGTCGATCGATCGATTTGTAAATCTGCCGCCGAGGGTGAAGTAAGTGGTGTTACTGGCTACCAAGCCTGACACACCCAGAGCGCCTTGAAGTCGGTCAACAATGGTTGCACCCACACTCTGAATGACAAGCACATCATTGGTAGTTAGGGCGGTTGCGTTGGTGCCGGACGCGGCTCCGCTCGTCCAGTTGGCGAGGGCCCCAAATTGGTTGTTGCTGCCTCTAAGATACCAAGTGGCTGCCTGCGCATCCGATGCAGCAAGGAAACCAAGCGCAGCGAGCAGAGCGCCAAAAATTGAACGAGGCATAGAGCGACTGGTCAAAAATCTTGCGGGAAGATGGCGACCAAAATTTGGGACTGAGTTAAAAAGCATAAGTTTTAGGTTTTTAAAGTTCCCAGCATGAAACAGCAATCCAATCGGTGGAGTGACTGCAGCGATCGGTATCTATATCTCAACGCTCCTCCCAGCGCAAGTCTGCCGCGCGGTAATATACCAACACTTGGGGCGAGACATCTCCTGTGCTGCAATTCAGATCTCATAAAACTTTATCAGTCATATGTTTATGTTTTATTTCGCCCAGCGAAGTGACACACCGCGCCTCGACGGGGCTCAGCGCAATTGCCAAGAGTAACCGATTCGTGGGGGCGGAAGTTCGGCCGGTTCGTCGCGGGGGACAGGCGGAAATTCTGCGGAGCTTTTGCCGGACCCGGGGAAAACGTCGGCTCCGAGCAGGAGCACGATCTGCGGTGCGGAGAGTTCGGGAGCAGAAGTAAGTTCCAAATGCTGCTCGCCTAAAGGGCCCCAGGCCAACACCCGCACCCCATACCCGCGGAGTTGGGTAAAACCCTCGAGGTCGAGAATGGGAATCCACGGCAGCTCTCGCGTGAACTGAATCTTGCCGCGGGAAAGCGGCAAAGGTCCAAAGGGAAGGGCCACTGACGAGCCTGCGAGATCGACAGTGCCGACGGGAAGTGGTTCGCTGAGGGGTCCCGACAAATAAAGATCGACCGCCGCGGTGCCGGCGCCAGCGAATGCGACCGGGTTGGCGGAAACGATATGCACATCGGCCTCCCAAGAAGAGAGACAGCGGCCTGAGTGCAGGGGCGAAGTGAGGGAAAGCGGGGTGATCGCAGGCGCGGCGGGGATAAGCAGAGGAGCGGCCTCGATCGCAAAATCAGCCATGGTATCGCGCAGGGCGATATCCCCTTGCAAGGTGCCTGTGTTGTTCTCGCCGCGGCCGATGAGGTTGGCATCGCCCACGACGCGGACTTTTTCCGAGCGGAAAAATTGCAACCCGGCTCCGGCGAATTCGAAGGACGAGGCAATTTTCGACGGGTTGGCGAATTCGGCGCGTCCCTCGAGGGTGAAATTCCCCTCGCCCAGCTTCCCGTGCAGGGCATCGAAGTGCGCAGAGGTTCCGTCGAAGACCAAGCGCCCGGCGAGATCGGTGGCTGGAGAGAGCCCGGAAAACGGAACGAGCGTGGCGTCCTGCAAAGCGAAAGCACCCTGCAGTTGCGGCGCGGCGAGCGTCCCAGAGAGTTGGAGCGAACCGGAGAGTTTGCCGGCCAGCGGCTCTTTGACAGAGAACTTGGCGAGATCTCCGGCCGCGAGGACAATTTCGCCCTGCACGGGCTGGGTGCGATCGAGGAGGTGCCAGCCGCCCTCGTCGCTGCGCCCGAGAAGGGGAACCGAGGCGTTGAGGCGGACGGCTTCGTCCCCATTGGTCTTGAGGTTGGCTTTGGCCTCGAAGCGTTTGCCGGCCAAGGACCCGGCGGCCTCAAGCCGGGACAGAGGGATGGAGAAATCTTCGAAGCGCGCCTTGAAGCCGTCGATGGTCATGGAGGACTGCATGGCGGGATTTTCCCATGGTCCGCTAGCGTCGAGTTTCCAATCGACCAAACCCTCGCACCGGGCGGCTTGCCCGAAGAGATTGGCCAGTGGGCCAAGGCGCAGATCCTCGGAGCGGACGGTGGCGTAGGTTTCGCCTCCCGGCAGCATGGTCTGCGGCCAGGGCTTGCCCTCGAGGGCGCGCGTGAGGGAGACGGGGAGGAAAATTTCGCTGCGCAGCAGTCGCGCGTCGCCGTTGAAGAGCTGCACGTCCTGCACAGAGAGGCCCTTGTCGGAGAGGTAGCAGGAGGCGGAGAGCGAGAGCGGGCCGCGGTCGAGGAGGAAGCGGCTGACATAAATGTTGCCGGGGGAATAGGTGGCGGCGAACTTGCCGTTGACCGGAACGGGGTTGAGGTCGCCGGTGAACTTGACCAGCTCGAGGGAGACGACACCCGAGTGCGCATGGTCCTTGCCGTCGCCATCCCAGAAAAGCAGCAGTCCTCCCTCGCGCGCCCAGTCGGGGGCAAATCGGCCGAGCGGCTCGAGATAACGGGAGACCTCGCGCACACGGGCCTCCAGGCGCCCCCGGTAGGAGAGCGGTTGGCGAAGCGAAAGTTCACCGCTGCCAAGCAGAAAATTCGGGCCGCTGTGCGATTCGAGATCCAAAATTTTGAGCATGCCGCCCTCCATGACCAGATCGGCCTGCAACGCGCCCGGCGGCAATCCGGGCACGGCCAAGTCCCAACCGCGCACGCGGAGCCAGCCCACCGGCTCGCCCAGACGGCCGGAAATTTTTCCATCCAACTCGAGGCCGCCGGACAATTTGCTCCACGGGCGCCCGGCAAGTTCGGCCAGACCGCGCATGTCACGGGCCTCAAGGTGGAGGTCGAGCGCGAGGGAAAGGGCACGCCAATCCGCGCCGGTTTCCGGGATCTGCACGGAGCCGGTGCACTGAAGGTTGTTGGATTTTTGCGCGAGGTGGCATTCGTCGACCTGGAGGCGGTGGCCGGAAAAACTGGCCCCGAGGCGGAGGTCGGAAAAAGCGCGCTTGCGCCATGCGAAGTCGCCGGCCTCAAGGCGCAGCGAGGATTGGGCGGACCACGGATCGGCGGGATCGCCGTTGAAGGTGAGCTTGAGCAAACCGAGGCGGCCGCCCAGTTTTTCCTCCGGCAACGAGGCGAATTTGCCCGCCTCTACGAGCGAGAGTCCGTAGGCGTTGATCGCCCCGCGCATCTGCGGGCCGCCAGCCCAATCAGCATGAAGGTATCCCCCGAAGGCGCGTAGAGCGAGGTTGGAGCCGGTTTTTCCGTCGAGATCGACAGAGAGAGAATCGACCACGGCATCGGGTGCGAGCGCGAGGTCGGAAAAATAGGCCACCGCTTCGCGCCATGCCGTGATGCCGTGCAGATCGGCGAGGGTTTTTTTCCATGCGCCAGTGGAGGCGGTGAATTCGCCAATACGCAGACGTCCAACCTCACGCTCGCTCAAGAGCAATTGCGCGTCCTTGAGCACGAACTGCAGGGGACCACGGGCAAAGTCAAGGTGGTCGACCTGCGCATCAATGATCGCAGGCCAGGCGGGAAGCAACCCACCTCCCGCATTGCGAGGCGCGGCGGGCGGCGGCCATGAGGTGCGCGGGACAGCCGCGGGCGCGATGCCTCCGGACAGGCCACGCAGGGTCACCCGCTCGATCCACCGCTGCGGAGAGCGGAACAAATCCATGGGGCCGGCAAGCGCGAGCTCGACCTCCGCGGCCTGCAAGTCGATGCCCCGGTCGTCGCGCAAAGCTACCCCGCTCAGGATGACCGGCTGGAAGAACCTCGCGCGGGCTTGGGCGAATTCCAGATGGTACCCGGCCGACTCGGCCAAATGCGGCAGAACCAAGCGCACCATGCGGGGGAGATACGAATCCTGTGCGAACCAAAGAAAGGAAAGGAGGGCGAAGAGAAGAAACACCCAGAGCCCTCGAGAGCGGGATGACGTGCGCGGGGACAGAGGCGCTGTGGTTTGGTGCATCATGCAAGGCCCTTGGAGGCGCAAAGTCACAAAACGAAAAACCCCCTAAAAAGTTGCAGCCCTCCTCACCGAATAGTGAGAAGGGCTGCTGTTCCCCCCAGAACAATCTTTACTAAAGATGTTGGAAAAGTAGCGCCCGGACGGAAAACCGCAAGAGAAAAAATGAAAAAAAGTTTTGTCCGGCAAGTTTTAGTTTGCAAAGCGATTATAGCCAACATGTTAAATTTTCACAAAAATTTACTATTTTCGGACCTTTTACTTGAGGACGAGCATACGAATCCCTACCAAGATCATAAGGATTCCAAAAATTCGCGAGAGATTGTCGTTGGAAAAGTGTTTGAGCCAGTCGGCGGCGAACCACGCCGTGGTGGCCGCACCGAGGGTAACGGGGAGGACGACCTGCCACTTGACCAGCGATGCGGCGTTGTACTTGGCGGTGGTGACGGTCGAGACGAAAACAATGACGGCGAGCGAAGTGGCGACGGCGGTTTTCTGATCGAGGGCAAGGAGGAAAACGAAGGCCGGCACCATGATGAGTCCGCCACCCACCCCGCAGAGCGCGGCGAGCACGCCGGTGATGAGGCCGATGCCGAGGCCGAGAAAAAGTTGGGCCGTGGTCATGATGAGGCGAGAATTTCTTCGGCGGCGATCCAGTCGAGACGGTGGTCGAGCATGCGGTCGCCGTCGAATTCGAAGAATCCACGGAAGCTGCGGCCTTCGAGCAGGCCCGGCAGCCAATGGCGGTCGTCGGCCCACATGCGCTCGTAAGGAATCTCGTCGCGGTGGACCCAGAGCGGGATGGCTTCGTCGGTCTCGACTGGATCACCTTCGCAGTCATCGGCACAGAAGACCGAGCAATGCAGGGAATATCCGTCGGCAAACTGGAAATGCAGTTCGCCGCGAAGCTGGGGATCGAGCGGGGTGACGCAGAGTTCCTCGCGCACTTCCCTGATGGCGGCCTCGGTGGCGGTTTCGCCGGGCTCGAGGCGCCCGCCGGGTCCGTTGATCTTGCCAGCGCCCAATCCGCGCTTTTTGTGGATGAGCAGGACCTGGTCGCCACGGGTGACGAAGCAGAGGTTGGCCCGCTCACGCGGCTGCCAGGTGGACCAATCGGTTTTCATGAATTTTGCTTCCCTCGACAGATTCTTGGGACGCTAGGATCTTCCGCCCGGGAGGCCCGGGGTGCCAGACCGAAATCCGTGGGCTTCCGCCCCGATGGACACCCGCCGCGGTTTGTGGCAGCTTTCTCTCTATCCATGCGCGCCACCATTTTCGCCGTTTTCGCGCTCCTCGCGGCCGCAACTGTCCGCGGGCAGGAAGCGCCACCTGCGAAGGCTGGACAAGTTGACGACTTCGCGCGCGAGGAGTCGGGAGTCAACGAGCTGACCACGCCGTCGATCCAAGGATTGTTCAATGATCTCGAGGTTTTCAAACCCGTGCCGGTTTCGCTGATCGAGAAGACCGACTTCGACCGTACCTACAACAACCGCTTCCAAACCTCGCTGAACTTCGGTTCGTTGATCTGCGATGGATTTTTCGCCGTGGTCTCCGAGCAGCGCGGGCTGGTGGAAAAAGTCGGTCGCTCGCTGCTGCGCCAAGCCAAGAGCCTCGCGGTCGGCGAACGCCTCGCAACGCACGCTAACAGCCTGCTGGAGATCGGACAACGGGGCGATTGGGCAGAACTGAAACTCGAACTGATCAAAACGCAGGAGGATGTGGAAGAGGCGATGGTCGAATTGCGCGACGAGGAAATGGCCCACATGGTCAGCCTCGGCGGATGGCTCCGCGGCTTCGAAGTCGGCACGATCGTCACGGCGCAGAACTACAGCCCGCCGCGGGCGGCCGCGCTGATGAAGCCCGAGGTGATGGACTACTTCATCGACCGCCTGCAGACCCTCAATCCCCGGCTGAAAACCACCGAATTGTGCACGGCAATCACCTCGCGAATGCAGACGATCCGGGCCATCGCCGCGGAAGCGGAAAATCGTCCGCCCACCCAAAGCGAAGTGGAGCGCATGCGCGATCTGGCCAGCGAGATCAACGATGCGATCACGGGGCGGGTCAACGAAGAGGGCCAGATCACCAAGCCCGAGTAAGCGGCCTGCAACGTTCGATGCCGGCCCTGTTCCGCCCACCCCCGCGCAGCCGCGCACCCGAACTGCACCGCGTTGGCGGTGATTTTTTCCGACGCAGTTGGGAAATTTTCCCGGCCGGCGCCGCCGGACTCGGTCTGCGGGAGTATCGCGGCCGCCTCGGGCGAAACCGTGCGGAGGATCACCGCAGGCACAACGCGCTCGTCCGCGCCACCCTCGCCCGCGTCGAGGCGATGCCGGCCGGCACGGGCGACGACTGGACCGATCGGCGCGCATTCCTCGCGTGGTTGCGCACGTCGCTTTTTTACGGCGAGACGCATCCTCGCTGGCAGATCGACCCACAGACGCACAGCGGCGGAGCCGTCAACGGCGTGTTCCACCTGCTCGTGCGGCACGCGGACCATCTTCGGCCGGTCACCGGCGACATTCTGTCCTTGCTCGCCGGGATCCCGCGATATCTCGACGAGGGTTTTGCCGGACTGCGACGCCCGGTACCGCTGTGGACAAATCTGGCGGTGCGCTCGAGCCGTCACGCCGCGACCTTCATCGAACAAGCGGCCACCCAGATCGTGCCGCTCTCCGCATCGCCCGCACGGGCAAAGCGACTGGTGGCGGCCGCGGCGGCGGCCTTCCGCGATTACGCCGCGCGTCTGGAGCGCATCAAGACGGGACCAGCGGATGGCTTTGCGGTCGGTCGCGATCATTTCGAGTTTCTCCTGCGCGAGAAGATGGGCACGGATGCATCGGCCAACGAATTGCTGCGGCAGGGCGAGCGGTTGGTGGCATCCGTGGGCGATGAACTGCGGCGCGAAGCGCACCGCTTCGGACGCCGGCCGGCTCACGATTTGCTGGCGGAACTGCGCGAGGCGTGGCGTCCGGCCGCGCCCAATCTGCTGACCGAATACCGCCGGGTCACGGCGCAGATCAAGACGCAGCTTGGCACGGCGGGGATCGTCAGCCTCCCGCGCGGCGAACAATTGAAGGTCATTCCTGTGCCGGAGTTCCTGCGCGAGCAGTTCCCCACCGCGGCCTACAGCGCGCCGGGCGCATTTGATCCGGACCAAACCGGGATTTTCTGGGTCAACGATCTCTCCGCCGCGGCGCGCGGAGAGGCGGCCCGCCGCGCGGAGGTCGCGCAGCATTTCGGATTGGAACTGACCTGTGCGCACGAGGCCTATCCGGGCCATCACCTGCAGTTCATCGTGCAGAACCGTCATCCGAGCCATCTGCGGCGGATGTTTTCGCACGCGATTTTTTACGAGGGCTGGACCCTGTGGTGCGAGAAGATGTGCGTGGAGAAAAAAATCTACCGCGCGCCGCACGCGCTGCTGGTGCAGTTGCACGATGCGCTGTGGCGAGCGCACCGGATCCTGGTCGACATCGGATTACACACCGGCGGGATGTCGGCCGCGGCGGCGACGAGGCACATGAGAGAAAATATCGGTTTCACCCAGGCGCGCGCGGCGGCGGATGTGAACTGGTATACGGCAGCCCCGACCGTGCCGATGAGCTATCTGCTGGGTCGCGAGCAGGTGGCTGCGCAGTTTGCCGCACACCGTGGATCACTGCGCCAATTCAACGATCGCCTGCTAGCGCACGGCGCGGTGCCGTTCTCGTGGATGAGAGATTGATGCCAAGGCGCGGGGATCGCGCCACGGTGCTGGCCATGTCGAAGGTTCTGGTGGAGCTGTTCGTTCAAGGTTTCAAAGAAGCTCCGAGCGAGTTGATCTTGGACTTCAATGCGACCGACGACCGGGTGCACGGAGAGCAGGAAGGTCGGGCTTAGCACGGCTACTATGGCGACTGGTGCTTTTTGCCCCTTTACGTTTTCTGCAGCGAACAACTACAAGGTCGATTACGTGGTAGGCTTGGCCAAGAACGACCGGTTGCTGGCCTTGGTGGAAAAGCCGATGCAGCAAGCGGCGGTAGCCTTCGAGGCGACCAAAGAAAAGCAACGGCACTTCGTGCGCTTGGAGTATGCAGCCAAGAGTTGGGATCGCCCGCGCACGGTCATCGCCAAAGCCGAGCACACCGAGAAGGGCGCCAACCCGCGATTTATCCTCACCAGCTTGGAGGGCGAGTCGCAGAACATTTACGACAAGATTTACTGCGCGCGCGGGGAGATGGAACCGACCGAAGAGAGATAGAAGCTCCGCAGGACCGCCCTGCAGGGGTGAGGCGAAGCCGAATCAAAACCGCGTCAAGGAACAACAACTCGGGCTCTTTGCCGACCGCACCAGTTGCCACGGTTGGTGGGCCAACCAGTTCTGACTGCTCTGGTCCTCGGCGGCCGACGTGCTCATGGAATACATGCACCGCGTGGCGCTGGCCGGCACCGAACTGGCTCGCGCCCAAGTTGCCACCATCCAGCTCAAGATGCTCAAGATCGGCACGGTCATCTTGCGCAACACGCGCCGCATCCGCCTGCTCTTTTCCAGCGCTTATCCCCACCAGCAACTCTTCGCCACCATGATGATCCGCCTCAACTCGGCCTGAACCCGCAAAGGTGCTGTCCCCGGCACCAAAAAAACAACGGGGCTAGGGGTGGTGTGCCCAAATTACGCCATCGAGTCAAAAATCACGCCAAAATCACCACACCGGAAAACCGTCCAAGCGCAAACCACCAAAATTATCGACCCGTGCAATATGCGGGCTAGGAGAACAGAGGGAGCAGGGTTGCGCGAGCTTTTGGGGCCCGAAAGTTTGCTGGAATAGTGGGCGCAAATTCCGGACGGAAATGGACTCCTGCCGGCACTCACAGGCAGCGGTTGGCAATCGGAGGTCGGCGGCGTGCTTAGAATCCGTCGGGAAACAATTTTGCCAGCAGCGTGAATTGATTCAGGGTGCGACAAGATCGAGACCCTGCGGTTCGAGGCGCTGGAAGTCACCGAGGTTGTAGGTGTTCAACCGTCGGCATCCGGCAACTTCAGCACCCTCCAAGTGCAGCGCGTCGTAGATGACGCCGCTGGACATGCCGCGCCCAGCCACCCGCGCGATGGCGCGGTCGTAGAGGCGCACGGACAGGGGCAGAATGCGGAGTTTTTTCTGCAAGCCATCCGCGATCATGGCCCGCGCTTCCCCGGGTTGGATGCGCCGAGACACGGGGAGCGCCGTAAGTGTGGCGTAGATCTCGGCCAGCGCATGCGTCGAAGTCACCGCCTCATGGTCGCGACAGGCGGAGGCCAGGCAGGACAACGCGTTCTCGTGGTTCGGCAGTTGGTCGACCAGGGCTGTAACCAGAGCAGAGGTGTCGAAATAGATCTTCACGGCACGCGCACGGCACCGGTCGCACGGCCCCCGCGCTGGTGGTTGATGAAGTCCGCAACGTTGATATCCATCTTACCGTTTCCCTGGTGGACCAGAAAACCCTTCTTGGTAACGAGGCTCGGAGTGTGCCCGGCCACCCGCAGCCGGAGGCCTCCCGGCTCGGACTCGATCTCGACCTCAACACCGGGACCGAGGTTGAGGGCATCGCGCAGGAGCTTGGGAATAACAACCCGCCCTGCCCGGTCAATGGTAGTTGTCATGGTACAATGGTATTTTTAATGGTAAATAAGTCAAGGGGCGGAAGCTAAAGGGCTGGCCAATGCCAGGCGGCAGCTTTGAGCGCGATGGACCGGGATCGATCCTCCGGGCGAATATTGCATGCTTTGCCGCCGATATTCGGGCTAGGTTTCACGCATGGATCTGCGCGTTATGGCCACTGGATGTTTGTTGGCAGCCTGCCTGACAGGGTCGCAGGCCGTGGCGCAGAAGAATGCCGGACTGGATCCGCGGCCGACCGGACGGAGCCTCGGCGACTCTCCGGATGCAATTCAGCCGCTGCGGGAAAAATCGTTCGCTGTCGATCTCACACGCACCTCGGCGAAGGAGAAAGCCAGGGCGCAGATCGCCGCCTTCAGCATGGGTAGCGAGTATGAGGACGCGGCGAAAAAAGGGGAGACTTGGGCACAGGCACGGCTCGGCATCATGTATTCACGCGAGTCGAAGGACCCGAAACGCTGGGCAGAGGCGGTGGATCTCTTGCAGGCAGCAGCGCAGAAGAACGATCCGGAGGCGTTGATGGAATTATCAGACATGGCCAAACGCGGCCGGGGATTGCCTGTCTCCGACACCGTATCGTACGCGTACATGCGACAGGCGGCCGAGACCGGCGCGGCCGAGGCGCAGTACCAGATCGCGATGAAACTGCTGAAAGGCGAAGGGATGGCCCAGAATCCGGCAAGCGCTCTGGAATGGGCCCGCAAGTCGGCCGCGCAGGGAAACGCGGGCGCGCACTACGCGGTGGCGCAACTACTAATCGGATCCGCCGAATCCGAAAAGCACGGCGAAGGATTGGCCGAACTCCAACGCGCGGTGGAGGCGGGCCACGTTCCCGCCATCATCGCACTCGCCGCGGCGTACAGCCGGGGGGAACTCGGACTGAGCAAAGACGAGGCGCGAGCGGAAGCTCTGGTCAAGCCCGCCGCGGAGCGCGGGGACATCGACTGCCAGTTTTTTCTGGCCTCGCTTTACCTATCCGGCGAAACATTCCCCGATCGGCGCGAATTGGCGGAGGAATGGCTCCGCACCGCAGCCGAGGGCGGCCATCCCAAGGCGCAGGAAATCCTGCGCGAAAGAGCAAAGAAACCCTCGCCATAAAAACGACCGCAACAGGCAGCGGTTGACGGAAGCCAGATCGGATGGCGCGAAGACCTCGGATGCTTCAGCGCCGGCGACGTCGAATGACGTAGCCCGCGAAGCCAACGCCTGCTATCGCCAGCAGTGCGTAAGTTGATGGCTCAGGAATCGCGTAGCTCAGGTAGAGATCAGAGTCCACTTGCGTCCAACTAAAACCGGCCCCGACATGCACGGCGGTAAGCAACATCCCGTTCTTGTCTGTGGTGATGGTGAGGTTATCGAAAACGCTGAGGGTGGATCCGAGCGATGGGGCATTGCTGTTGGCGAAGACCAGCCACCGGCGGTTGTCCGACCACAAGGCATCGCTCCAGTCCACGGCGGATCCGGTCCCGTTGAAAACCAAGCTGCTCGTGACGCCTGTGTTGATCGTCAGCGTGCCTCCGCTGACATTCACACCATCGTAGGCGGTTCCCCGGCTGGCTTGAGCTGCAGTGTTGGAGGTGAGTTCCCAGACAAACGTCGATCCCGTGCTGAGGGTGAGGCCGCCGGAAAAAGTCTCCACGCCGGGGCTGTTGCCCGGGCTGAGGGAGGCGCCGGAGAGGATGCTGGCCGCGCCGCCGATGGTCCCGGAGCCACCCAAGGTTGCTCCCGAAGCCACCGAGACAGCCGAGGCGATGGAGCCATTCACATTGAGGCGACCGGCATCCACTGCGGTCGAGCCGCTATAATTATTCGCACCTGAAAGGGTCATCGTGCCTGCGCCGCTTTTGGTCAGGCCGCCGGTTCCGCCGATCGCCCCGCCGAATGTCGTCGACGTATTGTTCGCTCCCACAGTCAGACGATTCGCGGCGAGGGCGACGGACCCACCCGAACCGCCGAGCGAGCCGATCGTGTCATCGCCGCCGAGGCTGTAGGTGCCTCCGGTCATCGCCATGGTCGCGGTGTCGCTGAGGATATTGGCCGCGCTGGTTTCAAAAGTTCCGGTGCCGCCGATCGCAACACCCGAACTGGACAGCGCTACGCCGGTGGAAATTTTGCCGCCCGAGACCGTTGTCGAACCGGTGTAGCTCTGCGTTCCGTAGAGCGAAAGCGATGTCGTTCCGGAAGCGGCGACCGCCAAATTTCCGGACCCGGAGATACTGTTATGGTAGAGCGTGCCCTTGTCGGCGCCGTCAATGGTCAGCGTGGCGCCGCTCCCGAGGGAAATCACGCCGCCGTTGAGGTTGCCTGTCTCTTGCACGGAATCAATGGTGGCGCTGTTGTTGATGTTGAGTGTGGCGCCGCTGGAAATAAAAACATCCGAGTCACCATTGCCGAGCGACCCGCCCGCCGCGACGGTCAGCGCACCGCCGGTGATTCGGGTATCACCCGAGTAAATGTTGTGGCCCGAGAGCGTGAGCACATTGGCTCCGTCCTTGAAGAGCGAAGTCGTCGTTCCGTTCTGCAAACCACCGGCGCCGCTGAGGATGCCGCTGATGGTGAGGTTTGCTTCGCTTCCGACCTTAGTGCCGAGATAGAGCACATTGGCACCTTCGGCAATATTACCCGCGATGGTGAGCGAGCCCGCGGAGCCCGCGGTGTCGGCATTGATCCGCGTATTCGAGCCCAGCGTGATGCTGCCATTCCAAGTATTCGTTCCGCCCACACTGCGCAGAGCCCCCTGATCGCCAGCGACATCGCTATAAGCGCGGCCGAAGCCGTTGAGGTTGAGAGCTTCGGCGGCGTAGGAAATTCCGTTCGCCCCGCCGTAAAGTTTGAGCACCCCGAAACTGCTGACGGTGGTGCCGGCAGCCGTCGAGCCGAGGGCATTGGCATTCTGCGCTTCAGCCGTGGCATTGGCGTTGACCGTCGTTGAGCCGGAGTAGGTGTTGGCGTTTGTCAGGTTGACCTGACTTCCGACATCGCCGCCGATATTGACCGCATTGGTCCGGATGGACAAAGTGCTGTTGGCGGCGAGACCATCGGAGACAAGACCGGGAGAAAAGGTCGTGCCGTTGGCGGCGGCGTAGCCGAGTTCGACGGTGCCCGAGTCGCTGAGTGAGGCACTTTTCCAAAAAGAATTCGAGTTGTTGTCGCCGTAGGTATAGATGGCGAAGCTATCGATGGTTCCGCCGCCTGCCGCCATGGAAAGGTTGTAGTAGCTGTTGCCTCCTACCACAGCGTCGAAGGTCGTGGCGGAGGTTATTTTGATCGTGAACGTGCGGTCGGACCCGGATCCCAGATTGGAGTCAACCGCCGAACCGCTGTTGTAGATTTTCCAGCCGCCGGTGTTATCGAGTTGAAAGCGGGCCTCCGTGGTGTTGTCCGTCGAAGAGAAGAAGTTGGCGTAGTTTGTGCTGTCACGGAAAGAAATGCCCAGATACCCGCCAGCACTCGGGTTGGCCGCCGTGAAAGCCGTGATGGCGAACGTGTCGCCGACTTGCAACGCACGCACAGCCCCTGTGTTGCCGTTGCCAGTGGTGGTGAAGGTCTCAAAGGCAGCCGCGCCGGGAGTGTTATTGAGAGAACCTCCGTTGGCATAGTTACCAAGCTCGGTGGCGCTATTGCTGAAGGTACCAGCGTAGGGCGGGATATTGTTCTTCTCCGTCTGCAAGCTGTTGAAGTTATTTGTCTGCATCGTGTAGGTCACCGCAGCGGAGTGCAGCGCCGGGACCGCACAGAAAGTCAGCGCAAAAAGGATGGCGCAGGACTTTTTCATCAGACGGAGATCGGACGGGAGGTTGAAGACATCATGCAAGGATGGAGAATAGAAAATCTTCCTCTCAGACGGCGCTGTCAAATTTTTTGTGTTCTGCCTCCAGAGGCGACTATGGGCATCAGGTCAAGGATGTTCTCTTCATTGGCGCGTTCCGCCAGAAATCAAAAACCCCGATCCGGGAAGATCCGGACCGGGGTTTTTGTGTGGGGACTCGGGGGAAATTCAGGATCGGCGGGAGGGTGAAGCGCCCACTAGTTCAGGCGCGGCAAGGATAAAATTGGAAGGATAGGTTTGCATCACGGACGGATTAGGCTGCCTAATAGCTCAAGGGGACCGCAGGAAGGGCGCCGCGTCAACTGATTTGTGAGCTACCCTTACGCCCCTTGCTAGCGCGCGGTCGATAACTCTTTGGCCCGCTGACGACTTTGCTCGGAGGCATCGTATTCACCCACGCGCATCTGGATTTCCGCCAACGTGGCCCAGGCATCAGCATCGCTGGGAGACTGGGTGAGGTGAGCTTTGAAGAGCCCGGCACCAGCGGCCAAATCCCCTTCGCGCAGCGCGAGGGTCGCCTCGAGCTTGGTCAGGCCAGTGGCCGCGGGATCGTATTCTTTGAGCTGGGCCAAGGAAGCGTGGGCCAAGTCGGCGTCGCCCCGTGTCATATGAAAGGCGGCATGGTTGAGTCTGGCCTCGGGATTGTAGGGTTGAAGGGTCATACCCTTGGCAAAGGCCTCCCCTGCACGCACGCCCTCGCCGCGCAAACCGAGCAGGCGTCCTGCGGTGAAATGAATGAGTGCATCGTCGGGATTCTGCAGTTGCGCTCGCTCGTAGGCGACCACCAGGTCCGACGTATCCCACCCGAGCAGCGCACGGCGCTTGAGCTCTTTGACTTTTTCCGCCAGTTCGGTGCGGCGCGTCGCGAGCGACGGCGAGTCGGCGATAATGTCCAGACGCAGCAACTTCGCGGCGAGACTCCACATGTCGTGCTCGTCGTACCCGGTAAACATGAGGTCCCGCCCGAGGTCCTTTTCCGTGGCCGGAAAATTACTCCACCAAGCGCCAGCGGCATCGGCCGACTGCTCCAGCGGAGCCAACCCCCAGAGGGCGGCCATGCCGTCGACGATGAGTTCCGCCACCGCGACGCGGCCCGGCCAGGCGAGGTCCACATGATCAAGGAAAAATTCTCGGTCGGTCGTGAAGGATGGATTCAGCTCATGCAGCCAACGGTCGGCGTCGACCGCCATCACATCGGACCCGGCCCCGGCGGCGATTTTCTGCGGTAGCGCGCGCACGCCGCGATCAGCGCGCCAACGCCGCTCGTCGAGGTCGCAGGCCTCGCGGTAGAGAGGCCAAGCGCGAGCCAGGTCGCCGTCGGCCTTGCGCTTCTGCGCGGCCTCGTAGACGAGCGTGGCGGAGCGGAAGCCGCCGCTTTTCCCGGCATCCTGCGCGGCGAGCACGGCGTCGACCCCGCCAACCTCGGCTGGATCGCTCTCCAACGGCGGCCAGTCGTCGAGGTTCACGGCGGGAGTGCAAAAAAGCACCTTGGCCCCGTGCTGCTGCCCCAGGCGCATGATCTCGCGGAAATTTTCTTCCGTCTTTTGCCGCATGGCATCGAGCGCAGGATCGTCGTGAGCGATCCGCACACCGCAATATTCGTCGAGTCCTCGCCACTCGGGCAGCGGGGCGGAGCCGCCGAGGCGGGAAAAGAGCGATCCGACCAGAAGGGCAACGCGCGTGCGGCCGATAGACGAGATCAGGCTAGGCCCCGCGGATGCGGTGGCGGGCGGCCCGAGTTTTACCGTGGGGCCGCCGGGTCCGGCCGCCTCGTTGTGCCCCGCATAAACCACGAGCATATCGGGTTCGAGCGCCATTGCCTCACGCGCGAATTCGCACAGGGCGGACGAACTCACCGCAACCATCGACAGATTGATCACCTGGATCGGTTGGCCAGCATAGCGCGCCTGCCAAAGCGCCTCGACCATGCGGCCGAGGTGGAGATCGGCCATCGGATAACCCGCCGCCGCCGACTCGCCGAGGAGGATGACACGACGCGTTCCCTGCGGTTTTTCCAGCGGAACCCACAGATGCGGCGGGGACGGGACTCCGGCACGTTGCAGAAAAAGGCGGGCAAAGGCCGGGTTGATGGTCAAATATTTTTGCTCTTCATGCGGGCGAATCTCCAGCAGGTGAGGTGGCTGGAAAAGACCGGCGACCCGCAGAAAGCCCTCCAAGAGAAGAAAAGACGCCAGACTTGCAGCCAGAAGCAGGGCGAGTTTGGCTAGGGGGTGGCGGAAGCTCGGCATGGCTGGGCGATAGTAGACGCTCGGGGGGCGATGGACACAAGGCCAGCAGCACCGGTCGGCTCCTGTTTGGGCTCTTGACCGGAAACAACAGAAAGGTCAGTGCTTTATTCTTTGACACTGGCCGCATGTCTCTCCTATTCTGCTTGGCTAATTTTGCCATGAAAACTTTTTCCGCCAAAGCCGAGGAAATCCACCGTAACTGGTGGCTCGTTGACGCCGAGAACCAGATCCTCGGCCGCCTCGCCACCAAGATTGCCGACATTCTGCGCGGTAAGAACAAAGCGGTCTACACCCCGCACTGCGACACTGGCGACTTCGTCGTGGTGATCAATGCGGCCAAGGTGCGTGTCACCGGCAAGAAGCCCTCAGCGAAAATCTACACCAGCTTTTCCGGCTACGTGGGCGGCCACAAATCGGAGAGCTTCGAGAAACGCCAAGCGCGTCATCCGGAACTCCTCGTCGAGCGCGCCGTCCGCGGCATGATCCCGCACAACCGCCTCGGTCGCTCGCAATTCACCAAGCTCAAAGTCTACGCCGGTGCCGAACATCCGCACACCGCCCAGCAACCAAAAGAACTCAAAATCGCCTGACCATGTCCGAAGTCCACACCGCCACCGGCCGCCGCCGCACCGCCACCGCCCGCGTTCGTCTCAAAGCCGGTTCCGGCAAAATCGAGGTCAACAGCCGCGAGTTCAACGACTACTTCCCGACCGCCGCCCTCCAGACCGCGGTGCTGCGTCCGCTGGAGATCAGCGGGCAGACCCAGACGGTTGACCTTTTGATCACGACCCAAGGTGGCGGCGTGAATGGTCAGGCCGGCGCGGCCAGCCTCGCCATCGCGCGCGCCCTGCTCAAGCTTGACGAGAATCTGCGCCCCGAGCTGAAGAAAAACGGTTTGCTGACCCGCGATCCTCGCATGAAGGAGCGCAAGAAGCCCGGCCGCCCCGGAGCCCGCAAGCGCTTCCAGTTCAGCAAACGCTAAACCATGCGCTCGATGCGCGTCTGCTTGGTCCTACTCGCTCTCGTCGCGGTCACCGCGCGGGCCGACGACGCGCCGACCTTTGCTGCGGGGAATTTCCAATTCACCGTGCCGAGCGGATGGCTCTCCGTGCCGCCCACATCATCCATGCGCAAAGCCGAGTTGCGCATCCCCGGGCCCGAGGGCACCGGCGAGAGCGGCCAAGCGATCGTCACCGTATTTCACTTCGGCGCCGGCCAAGGCGGAACCGTGCAGCAGAATGTCGACCGCTGGTTCGGCCAGTTTGACGGCGATCAGGACGCGAAAGGCGCGGCCACGGCGAAAGAAACTATCGGCGCCACGCCGGTCACCTTTGCCCATGCGCACGGCACCTTCCAGAGCGGCATGCCCGGCCAAGCGGCCACCCCGCTCGCAGGACACGCGCTGGTCGGCGCGATCCTCGAGAGTCCGAACGGCGACGTCTACCTCAAGTTGACCGGCCCCGCGCCGACGGTGGAGAAAGCCGAACCCGCTTTCGTCCAGATGATCCGCGCGGCCTGCGGGCAGTAAAACAATTGCCGGCCTCTGCCGAACATCAACCCGCCCCGAAGCAGTTGAGATAGGTGTAGCCCTCGAGCGCTTTGCCGTAATCGTCGAGCAGACGCATGGCCTCGTTCGGTTTCAGGCGGTCCTCCTTGATCGCGGCATCGACCTGCACCTTCATGCGGCGCGTCAGCTCGCTCTTCTCCCACTGGGTGAGCGCTAGGACATTGCCGATCGTGTTGCCGCCGATGATCTCCTCAATGTAGTAGCCGTGGTCCTCGTCCTCATCGAGGAAGATGTGCATCTCGTTGACGCGGCCGAAGAGATTGTGCATGTCGCCCATGATGTCCTGGTAGGCGCCGGCCAGAAAAAATCCGAGGTAGTAGGGCTTCCCCTCCTCCGCACGGTGCAGAGGCAGCGTGGACTTCACATCCTGGAGGTCGATAAACCGTGCGACCTTGCCGTCGGAATCGCAGGTGATATCGACCAACGTGGCCTGGCGGTCGGGCACCTCGTCGAGGCGGTGGATGGGCATGACGGGAAAAAGTTGCCCGAGCGCCCAGTGGTCGAGGAGCGACTGGAAGACGGAAAAATTGCACATCACCTGATCGCCGAGGGAAATCTCGAGATCCTTCACCTCCTCGGGGACGTAGCGCACCCCGTGGAACAACTCAACGATCTTGGCGGCGATGCGCCAGTAGACCGTCTCGATCTTGGCCTTGACCGGCAGATCGAGCAGTCCAAGCCCGAACATCGAATCGGCCTTTTCGCGGATTTCCTGCGCATCGTGCAGGCTTTCCAAACGGTGCTTGCTCCCGAGTGACGCATAGATGTCGAGCATGTCCCGAACGAGGGGCGGATCGCCCTCGGAGAATTTTACCTCGGGGCCACGGGAAACTTTTTCGATCGAGCCGAAGGCCTCGACGATGAGGACCGAGTGATGCGCGGCGATGGCGCGGCCGCCCTCGCTGACCAGCACCGGATGTGCGACTTTTTCCTCGTCGCAGACCTCCTGCACGGCCGAGACGACGTCGCGGGTGTATTCGTGCAGCGAGTAGTTGACCGAGCTGTCGAACGTGGTACGCGAACCGTCGTAGTCGATGCCGAGGCCGCCGCCGACATCGAGGTAGCCGAGTTCGTGGCCGAGCTTGTGCAGCTTCGCGTAGAATCGGGCCGCCTCGCGCACCGCGCGCTTGATCGTGCCGATGTCGGGAATCTGGGAGCCCACGTGGAAATGGACCAGTTTGAGGCAGTGCGCCATGCCTTCGCGCCGCAGCAGTTCGCTGGCCCCGACCAACTCGGCGGTGGAGAGCCCAAACTTCGCGTCCTCGCCGCCGCTGGTCGCCCACTTGCCCGCGCCCTTGGTGGCGAGGCGCACGCGCACGCCGATCCACGGCTCGACGCCCATCGACTTGGCGATGGACATGATCTGCGCAAGTTCCTCGATTTTTTCCACCACCATGACCAGGCGCTTGCCGAGTTTGCGGCCCAGCATGGCGTTGCGGATGTAATCGGCATCCTTGTAGCCGTTACAGATGATGAGGCTTTCCGGATCGGTGTGTGCGGAGAGCGCGGCGAGCAACTCCGGCTTGCTGCCGGCCTCGAGGCCGAAATGGAATTCCACACCGGCATCGACAATCTCCTCCACCACTTCGCGCAGCTGGTTGACTTTGATCGGAAAAACCCCGCGGTAGACATTCTTGTAGCCCGCACCGGCAATGGCCTCGGCGAAGGCCTTGTTCACGGTGTGCACGCGGTGCCGGAGCAAATCCTGGAAGCGAAGCGTGAGCGGAAACGACAGCCCTCGACGGCGCGCCTCGGCGACGAGCTCCATCATGTCGATCTCGCGGGACGCGTCCCCATCGGGACGCGCCACGACGTGGCCGGCTGCATTGACGGAAAAATATGGTGAGCCCCAGCGCTCGACATTGTAGAGCGCGAGGGCGGAGGAAACGTCCCAGTCTTTCATTTGGCGAGCGCGCTAATAGGGCCGAAGGGCTCAGAGATCAATCGGAAATCGCAGCGAATTTGCCTTGGCCGGAAAATCGGCGCAGGCAAACTCGCTGCCGTGAGCCAGACCGGACTGCCCCAAATCGAGCACGAGGTGACCGTCATGTTCTACGACACCGACTGCGCCGCCGTGATCCACAACATCGCCTACCTGCGGTTCATCGAGGAGGCTCGGACCATCATGGCGGAGCGAATGGGCATGCCGCTGCGCGGGATGGTCGAGACCGGGCTGTATCCTGTGGTCCTGCGGACAGAGATCGACTACCACGCGCCGGGCCGGGTCGGCGAACGTCTGCTGGTGCGCGGCGGGGTGAAAGATCTGAGCCGGGTCAGGTTCCGGGTGGAATTCGAGATCGTGCGTCCCGAAGACGGGTTGCTGCTCGCCACGTGCAGTCAAACTCTGGCCCTCATCCGTATGCCGGGCGCGAAGGCGGAGCGATTGCCCGAGGAGTGGTTCAAGGCGCGGCCTTGAGCGCGCCGGCCACCGCGGCGAGGGCGAGGGATAATTTTTCGCGGACGCCGGGGGCGAAGCCGCGTTTTTCGTGCAGGACAACTAGCTGCAAAGCGCCGCTGCGCAGGAGGCTGGCGCTGCCCGATTCGAGGTGGAGCGTGAGTCCGTGCGCATGACCCCAACCGGCACCGCGGACCTCCACGGCGCGATCCATCGCACCGGAGGCGGCTTGAAGTAACTCATCGTGGTCGAGGTCGAGAGGCCAGCTCCACTCGGCCAGAACTTCGTGGCGCCGGGTGAGCAGGCACGATCCGATGCCGGGCAGCCCGCAGCAGAGGCGCGGAACATCGGCCGGCGCGAGGTGGTCGTCGGTGTGGAAAATTTCCTGCAGCGCTTTGTCCGAGCGCAAAGCCACCTTGCCCCAGGGAACTTCGTCCGCGCGTTCGAAGCGCGGCAATCCGGCCAGCACGCGGGTGCGCAACGCATCGGGCAAGCTGGGGCTGATTGGCACGGGCCAAACTTCGAATTCCCGCAGCACGTGCAGCGGGTGGCTTTCCTTGGGTCGCAGGGCCAGTGGTTTGTTCATCGGGATCACCAGCAAACCGCCACTTTGCCCGGCAGGCAAGTTCTACGAAGCTTGACCCAAGGGCGGAGGATTCTCATACTGGACGTATGTCCAGCAATGTCACCGCGAGGCAAAGGCAGGTTCTCGACTATATCCGCAAGCACCGTTCCCGCCACGGCCTGCCCCCCACGGTGCGGGAAATCCAAAAACATTTCGGCTTCGCCAGCCCGAACGCAGCTGCCTCGCACCTGCGCGCGCTGGAGCAAAAAAAACTCCTGCAGCGCGAACCTGGTTCGGCGCGGGGACTGCGGCTGACTGGCGACGAGCGGCGCGAAGTCGAGGGCATCCCGATCTACGGCGATATCCCGGCGGGATTTCCCGACACGCGCGAGCAGCGGCCCGACGGCTGCGTCTACGCCGACCTCTCCTCGCTCGACATCCGGCGCACGGCGCGCACCTTCGCCGTGCGCGTGCGCGGCGACTCCATGACCGATGCGCATATCCTCGAGGGTGACATCGTGGTGCTCGAGCTGCGGGAACCGAACCACGGCAATGTCGTCGCCGCACTGATCGACGGCGAAACGACGCTGAAGCGCTACCTCGTGCGCAACCGCCGGCCGTTTTTGCGCGCGGAGAATCCGCGCTACCCGGACCTCATTCCCGCGCACGAACTGGTCATACAGGGAGTGATGATCGCACTGCTGCGCAAGCCGAAGGACGCGGGGCGCGCGATCGAACCGTAGGCTTGGCGCTTGCCTTCGGGACGGACGCGCCCTTGGATGCAGCGATGGAACGTTCTTACGATCGGGCGGCGGACGGACTGCGTCCGGTGACATTCGAGGCGGGCATCGCGCCGCATGCGGCGGGGTCGGTGCTGGTTTCGTTCGGCAACACCAAGGTGGTCTGCGCGGCGACGATCGACGAAGCGGTGCCGCGCTGGATGCAGATCCAGAAAGTGAGCGGAGGCTGGCTCACGGCGGAATACTCGATGCTGCCGTACGCCACTCTGGACCGCAAAGCGCGCGATATTTCCCGGGGTAAGCTCGACGGGAGGACGACGGAAATCCAGCGGCTGATCGGGCGCGCGCTGCGGGCGGTGGTGGATCTGGAGAAGCTCGGACCGCGCACACTCTGGGTGGACTGCGATGTGCTGCAAGCCGATGGCGGGACGCGCACGGCGGCCATCACCGGCGCCTGTGTGGCCGTGGAGTTGGCCTGCCGCAAGCTGATCGCGGAGGGAAAAATCAAGCAGACAGCCCTGAAAGAACGGGTGGCGGCGGTGAGCGTCGGAGTGGTCGGGGGCGCGGTGCTCCTGGATCTCGATTATCTGGAGGATAAGGATGCGTCGGTGGATATGAATCTGGTCATGACGCAGTCCGGGGAATTTGTGGAGGTTCAGGGTTCGGGCGAGGAGGCCACGTTTGGCGAGGAGGCCCTGTTCGAGATGCTGCGGTCCGGGCGGGGAGGAATCGAAAGTTTGCTTGCCCTGCAAGAGGGTGCTCTTAACCTCCCGGGTTCCACTCTCTCATGAAAAAAGCACTTATCACAGGAGTCACGGGTCAGGACGGTTCCTATCTGGCCGATCTGCTCGTGGCCAAGGGCTAC
>Ga0209190_1000655_pt1 | contig 25084 bp, 18 predicted proteins | sample M_140205_XF_Meta_FD_187315 | JGI IMG/M metagenome (GOLD analysis project Ga0209190, IMG submission 187315) | Freshwater microbial communities from Lake Montjoie, Canada to study carbon cycling - M_140205_XF_MetaG (SPAdes) (version 2) | ecosystem: Environmental > Aquatic > Freshwater > Lake... | reverse complement strand
CGTGGCGCGGGTCGAGTTCGGGTCGCAGCAATACGGACAGTTTTTCACTTTCGACGGGCGCCAGGCCGCAGGCTTGGCCATCTTCCAGTTGCCTGGGTCGAACTCCCTGGACATCGCCGGCCAGGTCAGGGCCAAGATGGAGGAGTTGTCCAAGGCTTTTCCCCCCGGGATCGTCTATGACATCCCGTTCGACACGACGATGTTTGTCAGCGAGTCGATCCACGAAGTATGGAAGACGATCCTCGAGGCCGGGCTGCTCGTGCTGCTGGTCATCATGCTTTTTCTGCAGGACTGGAGGGCTACGCTTGTGCCCGCCACGACGGTGCCGGTCACGATCATAGGCGCTTTCGCCGGCATGGCTGCACTTGGGTTCAGCATCAACACGCTGACACTCTTCGCCATGGTGCTGGCCATCGGCATCGTGGTCGATGACGCGATCGTGGTGGTGGAGGGCGCCGCGACACGGATCGAGGCGGGGGAGTCCCCGCCGGAGGCGGCTGTCTCGGCGATGAAAATTCTCTTCGGGCCCATCATCGGCGTCACTCTGGTCCTTATGTCGGTCTTTCTGCCGGCGGCTTTCCTCCCGGGCATCACCGGGCAGATGTACCGGCAGTTTGCCTTGGTGATTGCGGTGACAGCAGTGCTCAGCGCCGTCAACGCTATGACGCTCAAGCCCACGCAATGCGCCCAGTGGTTGCGCGCGGCGGATCCCAACCGCCGCAAAAATATTCTCTTCCGCGGATTCAATCGCGCCTTCGCTGCGGCGGAGAACGCCTACGCCCGCATCATACGGCGCATGGTCCGCCATAGTTTTTCCGCGACGATGGTCGCGCTGGCGCTCGTCGCCCTTGCCGGTTGGGGTCTGGTCAAGGCGCCGACAGGTTTTCTTCCCACCGAGGACCAGGGATACCTGATGATGGTGGTGCAACTACCCAACGCGGCGGCGTTGGACCGGACCATGGTCGCGATGGACAAATTGGCCAGCGCTGTGTCGGCTGTGCCCGGCGTCGCCCACGTCATCGAAATCGGAGGAATCTCGCCGATCGACAACAATGCCTCGCTGGCCAACGCCGGTGTCATTTACGCCATTCTCAAGCCCTGGAGCGAGCGCGGCAAGGAGGAGGCTCTGCTGCCCACCTACCAGAAGCTCTGCGCAGCAGCGCGATCTGTTCCCGAGGCCAGCACGCTGGTCACCGTGCCGCCGTCCATCCCAGGCCTTGGATTGGCCGGCGGTTTCCAGATGCAGATCGAGCTCACCGACGGAACCTTCAACTACGGCAAGCTGCAAAAGAGTGCGAACGCGCTGATCGATGAGCTGCAGAAGAGCCCGGAGATCCGGCTCGCGCTCACGCCGTTCCGCGCCGATGTCCCGCAGCTTTCGTTTGACGTCAACCGCACGCAGGCCCGGAACAATAATGTTGGAGTCTCCGATCTCTACCAGGCCCTGGAGAGCTACGTCGGTTCCAGCTACGTCAACCAGATCACGCGTTTCGGCTACAACTACAATGTCTACGTGCAGGCCGACACGGATTTCCGCGACCAGTCGGAGAAGATCAAAAATTACACTGTAAGAAACTTGAGCGGAAACATGGTGCCCATAGGCTCTCTCGCGTCCATCACCGCGGCGGCCGGTCCTGCCGTGGCCTCGTTTTACAATCTTTTCCCGAGCGCCAGCATTGTCGGCGGCGCCAGCCCCGGGTTCAGCTCGGGCCAGGCGATGAGGTTGCTGGAGGAGGCGGCGGACCGGGTTCTGCCGCCGGGAGTGAGCTGCGAATGGACCTCGCTCGCGTATCAGGAAAAGTTGGCCGGGTCGGCGGCAGCTCTTGTTTTTGCCATGTCGCTCGTCCTCGTTTATTTCGTCCTCGCCGGCCAATACGAGAGCTGGATCATGCCGATGGCCGTCATTCTGGCTGTTCCTCTGGCGGTGCTCGGCACGGTTTGCGTGCTCCGGCTTCCCGCGATGTCGAACAATATCTACGTCCAGATCGGCCTGGTCCTCCTCATTGCGCTTTCGGCCAAGAACGCGATTCTCGTGGTCGAGATGTTCCGGGAGCGCCGTGCCGCCGGACTCGATATCACCGATGCGGCTGTGGCCGCGGCCTGCGCGCGCTTCCGCCCGATCGTCATGACCTCCGTGACATTCATCCTTGGTGTTGTTCCTCTGATCATGGCTTCCGGCGCGGGCGCCAGTGCGCGCAAGATGCTGGGATTGACCGTGGCTAGCGGAATGATCGCCTCGACTTGTCTGGCGGTGGTGTTCGTCCCCTCGTTTTGCGTCTTGCTCGAGCGCCTCCGCACCCGCCGGACCCGGAACTCGCCGTCAGTACCGTAGCACGCGATCGAGGAAACGCCGTGCTTCCTCCGAATTGGGTGCGTCGAAAAATTCCAGGGCAGAACCATGCTCCACGATGCGGCCGCCGGCGAGGAAGGCGACGCGATCGGCAACCACGCGGGCGAAGTTCATGGCGTGGGTGACAAGAATGAATGTCCGGCCTTCCTCCTTCAGGTCGGCAATGACATCAAGGACTTCCGCGGTCATCTCGGGATCAAGTGCGGAGGTCGGCTCGTCGAAGAGGAGCAGGCGGGGTTTGATGGCTACGGCGCGGGCGATGGCCACGCGCTGGCGCTGCCCGCCGGACAGTTCGGCCGGGCGCTTGGCGGCATGGGCGGAAAGCTGGAGCCGTTCGAGCAGTTCGAGCGCGCGCTCCCGCGCTTCATCCTCCGGCACACGATGGACAGCGGTGAGGGGCAACATGATGTTTGCCAGCGCGTCGAGGTGCGGGAAAAGATTCCACGACTGGAAAACGGTGCCGATGCCGCTGCGGTAGAGACGCAGGGCTTTCTCGTGCGAGGGGAGGGGTTCGCGATCAACGTTGATCGTTCCCTCCTCGGCAGACTCCAGTCCGCCGACCAGGCGAAGAAGCGTGGACTTGCCGCCGCCGGATGGACCGAGCAAGGCAAGCACATGAGGGAAGTCCAGCGTCGCAGTGATGCCATCGAGCACCACCTGCGATCCATAGCTTTTGGTCAGATTATGGAAATGTAGGAGCATTGCTATTGGAGAGCTGAGGGTCGAGGAAGAGGGATGGCAGAGGGCGACGACAATGGGAGGGCGCCCGGCGATGACAAACCGGGGCGACAAAGGCAGATTGAATTCGCTCAGCCCTCATCTCTCAATGGCCTCCGGCTGCCTCCGCTTCGCTACGGCTTTCAACTGTTCATCAAGTGTCATAACGGAACTTCCTTTCCAGCACGCGGGCCAAGATGGATACGGGAAGCGTCAGGGCGAGGTAGCCGAGGGCGAGGGGCAGGTAGCTTTCCAAGGTGCTGTAAGTTGCCGAGTTGACCTGCTGGGCGGCGAGGGTGAACTCTTCGATCCCGAGGATGGAAAGCAGGGAGCTGTCCTTGATGATCGACGCGGCCTGACCGGCCAGAGGCGGAAGTACGTGGCGGATGGCCTGAGGGAAGATGACATGGCGGTAGGTCTGCCAGCGCGTGAGACCGATGGCGCGCGCTGATTCCAACTGCGACGCGCCGATGCCATCGATCCCCGCGCGGATCATCTCGGCGATGTAGGCTCCGCTGAAGATGGAGAGGATAAGGACGCCGGCCGCGTAGCGATTTTGCAATCCGATCGCATCGGCCGCCACGTAGAAAAGAATGAGCAACTGGACCAGCAGAGGCGTGCCGCGCACGAGTTCCACGTAACCGGTCGCCACCCACCGCAGCGCGGGATACACCGCCCGGCGACCGAGAGCGGCGACCAGACCCAGCAGCACGCTCAAGATGAGGGCGGCGAGCGAGAGCCATATCGTGGTGAGCCATCCACGCCAGAACACCTCGCGGTAGGTCCAGACACCGGCCCACTGCCAAGACCACGCGCGCAGCACGGCGAAACAAAGGCCGGCCAGCAGCAGGGCGGCCAATAGCGCCGAGAGCAAGCGATTGACGGTGCGGTGGTTTAAGGTCATGGGCAACACGCCGGATGCGGGTCGATGCTAGGCGCCGGATACCTTCGCGTTATCCCAGAGTTTTTCCAACTCCTCCGGGTTGAGCTCCTCCAGCTTGCGTCCAGTGGGCGCGACTGCCTGCTCCATGTGCCGGAACCGCGAGATGAACCGCTGGTTGGCGTGCTCCAGCGCGAGCTCTGGCTCGACCCCGATCTTCCGGGCCATGTTTACCGCGGTGAAAAAGATGTCGCCGATTTCGTGCTCGAGTCCTTGCCGGTTGCCGGATTTGATCTCGACATCAAGCTCGGCCAACTCCTCGCGGAACTTGTCGATCACGCCAACGGTGTCGGGCCAGTCGAACCCAACGCGCGCCGCCTTCTTCTGCACGTTGACGGCTCGGACCAGCGCGGGCAGCGCGCGCGGGATGCCGTCCATGACCGACGCCCGCGCACCTTTCTCCTCGCGCTTGATCTGCTCCCACTGGCGGAGGACAGTCGTGGTGTCGGAGGCTTCGGCATCGGAGAAAACATGCGGATGCCGGCGGATGAGTTTATCGCAGACGTGGCGGGCGGCATCTTCGAAGTTGAAGGCCCCGCGCTCGGAGGCAAGGTCCGCGTGGAAAACAATCTGGAGGAGCAGGTCGCCGAGTTCCTCGCGCAGATTTGCGTCGTCAGAGTGCGTGATCGCGTCGATGGCCTCGCAGGCCTCCTCGAGCAGTCCAACTCGGAGTGATTCGTGCGTTTGCTCCCGGTCCCAGGGGCAGCCATCCGGCGAACGCAGGAGGGAGACGATGGCCTTGAGCCGCTCGAGGGGATCGGCGGGAAGTTTGTCTAGATGCGCCATTGATCGCGATGGGACCCGCGGAGGTCGGTAACCTCGCCGGTGCTGTTGATCGACACATACCAAGTGAGGGTGGCGGTTGTCATGATGGTCAGGGCGAGAACCCCGCCGACGAACCAGCCGGGCAATGCACCGACGCCCAGCGCGCGGTAAAAAGCATCCCAGGAATGGATCGGGGGGTTGGCGTGCATGAAAAGTTTTGTCATCCAGGCGACAAGGATAAAGGTGATGATGAAGACATAGTTGCGTTTCATCCGGCGCCCGATGGCCTCAAGCCGGCTGATCTTGAAGGAGGGAAGAACCAGGTCTTCGCAGACCAGCCGCCGCCAGTCGCCTTCGAGAGGGGATGGATTGCGCGACACCATGGCGACGAGAAAGTGTGCCTCCAGCATGCGGACCCGCCCGCGAAAGGCGTCATAGAAGCGATAGCGCCGCGCCTCGATCCAAAGCATCATACCGACGATCGCCAGGTTGAAGAAGAAGATGATGTGGGGGACGTCGCGGAACGAGAAGGCGACGGTGATGATCGTTGTCGTGCTCGTGATGGCCCAGGTCGTGGTGATGTCGAGGCGCTGGCGCCAGACCATGATGCGTGCGAGCTCGCCCCGGTAAAAATGGGACATGGCGTTGACATAGCTCGCGTCCTCAAGTTCCTGTCGGGCGCTCGGGGCGGGAATAATTGCCGAAGCCATCGGCGATCAGCGGCGCTCGTTGGCCAGCAGGACCGCGCGCGCCTTCTCGAGCTGGTCGCGCTCGCGACGGCTCAGGCTGGACAAGCCATCGCGGGAAATTTTCTCGAGCAGAGGATCGATGATGCGGTGCGGGTCGACGGGCTGCTCCGGCTCCTCCGCACGCTCCACGATGCGGAGATGCGGGCGCCGCATGCGGTGCGAGACGGGACGCAGGCGCGCAAGGAAATCAAGGTTCAGTCGTGCGCCTTGGCTGATGGCATACCAGGCAAGAGCCGATGTGGCCGAGAGGACGGCCATCTCCGGCCACTGGCGAGAGGCGAGGAGTTGCAGTAAATTGATACCGAGCAGAACCCAAGCCAAGGTCTTCGCAGTGATTTGGAAGAGGAGCTGCGCGCCCGGATAAAGGGCTGCGAAGGCGATGAAAATGGCGAAGTTGGCCCAACCTTGGGTGAGGACGAAGCTCTGGCCGGTGGCGAGACTCGCCGCGGTGAGCAGGGATGGGCCGAGCAGGATAAATCCCAGATAGAGGCGGACAAATCCGCTGCGGCCGAGGAACTGCTCCACATCGCGTCCGAAGATATAGAGCATGACCAGAGCGATGATGAACCAAGGGTCGGGGGGATTGACGAAGGCGTAAGTCAGGCACCGCCAGATTTGCAGTTTGTGCAGCACGGCGTCGCTGTCGAAGGTCAATTGCGCGAGCGCCGCAGGGGCGTTGGAGGCGAGCAGGAACGCCACGCCGATCATCGTCGTGACGTGGAGCCCCACGATGATCGTGGTGGCATAAACAGGAACCCGTCCAACCCAAGTGATGGGGTCGTAGTTCTCGGGGGTACGGTTGACGATCACAGCTGAGATTCTAGCTGGAACCGGGGGACGGGACAAGCGGGTCTTTGCGTGGAGAAAAAGCTCTCCGGATCACGTTGTGCGGTTCGGATGAGTTGCTGCCTGCGAAGAACCTGCGGCCTCGGCGTTCCTTAGCGCCGTGCCTTCTTCGTCTGCTTGGCGAGGTAGCCGCGTTTATTTTTCGCGGTACGGGCCTGAGCGGCCAGAGTGCGGCCTTCGCTGCGAAGCTTGCTGTTGGCTGTTTTTCCCGCATTGGTCCTTGCGCGGTCCTCCCGGGAGGTGTGCACGCGGGGTTTGGTTGGTGCCGACTTCTTTTTTGCTTTCACTAGGTCATTCTCGATCCCGAAACAGCTCAGTGCAAGACGTGCGTGAAGGCTTTTATTCGACTCGCGCGGCTGCCGCGGCGGCATCATGATTTGCCGCGAGACGCTGGTTGGCTTTGCGGCTGAGTTGGACAAAATCGTTATTGTCGCCGTGTAGAGCCCAAGGGCCTGCCGGCACTTCACCAACTTCGACAAAACGCCAATCAGCCAAGTCGGCACCGTCCATGCGCAGATAGTCGCGCACCGCCGGGGAGACATCCAGCCCAGCCCCGCCGTTGCGATTGGCCGAGGGGCGGTCGGTGCCGAACACATAGTTGCTGTGATCGGTGCGGAACGGGCCGCAGTCCTCCCATTGGGCATAGGCCACCCGCCCGCGGCAGTGGATGGCGATCCAGCGGCCTTTGCAAACGCTTTGCCCTTGGCGGACGAAGCCATCCTTGAACCAAGGAATGACCTGCGCCGCCTCGGGCTTGGTGTGCCCCCCGATCACATCATTGTAGGGCAGGGCGACATAAAACGGATTTTGCCTCGGTATGAAATTGGCGGGCAGGTAGCCGCGGCGGCCGGAGGGCTCGGGGTCGTCGTAGCCGCCGTAGTTTTCCGCCCACTCCGCGTCCCACGAACTCTTCGTGTTGGGCACAGGGTTGTGGCGGGTGGTCAGTTCGCCGATCCAGAAGACCGTGGTGACGATGTTTCGCTTCCAAGGGTAGGCCGACCTCACTACCGCCCGCACGGGTGCTGCTTTGGCCACAGGCGATGCTGCTGTCGAGGCGAAGCGGACCCATTCGAGGGTGGAGGTTGTTTGCGGGGTGAACACAGTCGCGGCAGCGGGTCCGGTACCCGCGCAGACGAGAGCAGAGGCGAAAAATATAATGTGAGGCAAGCGGATCATGATGGTGGGAACAGCGGGAATGACGCACCGGTTCCCCCCGCCGTCAAATGACAAGGTGGATGAACACCCCACTGCCTGAAGTAAAAATCGCTGTCTGATCAGCTCGCGCGCAAAGCATCGAGCAGTTCTTGCAGCGAGACAGAAACGAAGCGAGTGGCCGTATCCGACACGGCATAAGGGAGGATCAGCACACCGTTGTGCACCATCGACCCGCAGGAATAAACCACATTGGGCACATAGCCGTCGCGTTCGTCCGAGGCGGGTCCGAGCAATGGTTCGCGCAGGCGGCCGATGACGCGCGAGGGATCGTCAAGATCGAGCAGAGCGGCGCCGATGCAATACTTGCGCACGGGGCCCACACCGTGGGTCAGCACCAACCAACCGGCCTCGGTCTCGATCGGCGAGCCGCAGTTGCCGAGCTGGGTGAACTCCCACGGTTCGGCTGGGCGCATGATGATGTTCGACTCGTGCCAGAAATACGGGTGGTCGGAGAACATGAGGTGGATGTTCTCTCCGTCCTGCCGTCCGAGCATGGCATACAGCCCGTTGATCCGCCGGGGAAACAGGGCCAGACCTTTGTTCCGGATGGCCGGCCCGTTGAGCGTGCTCACGCGGAACTCGCGGAAGTCGCGTGTCTCGACGAGTTGCGGCAGGACAACGATCCCGTTGTAGGCGGTGTAGGTCGCGTAGTAGATGATCTCGCCGTTGTCACCGGTGAAGCGGACGAAGCGCGCATCCTCGATGCCGTTGCTCTCAAGGGGAGAGTAGGGAAAGAGAACTTTCTCGGAGACATCGAGCCCCTCCTTGAAGCAGACCGTGTAATTGGCCTCGGCCAATTGCAGGGCGTGTTGGCTGGCGCGCATGATCTCCGTGGAGACATCGCGCTGGCGCAGTCGTCCCGCTTGAGCGACCAGATCCTTCATCTCAAAAGCGTCCGGCAAGTCCGCTGTCGCTCCATCTGCCGCATCGCGGCCTACGCCCATCTCCAAAAGTTTGCGGCGGAAAAGGGCGAGTTCGTATTGCGCGGCGGGCTCCGGTCGCGGTGAATGCACGAAGCGCGAGACGGGGTCGAGGCGCACGGTTCCGTCGCTGTCCGCCACGCCGGAACGGAAAGTCACGGAAGATATGTGTCCCTCGCCAGTCGCGCGCAGACTGAGAATAAACCGGGTTTCGCCCGGGCCGAGGCCCGACTGGTCCGGGGCTTGAACCATGCTAGGATTGAACAGGGCGCTCGATTCCAGCGAATACTCGTTGGTGAAGTAGGCGCCGATGAGCAGCTGGCGCGACCGGCTAATCTCGCGATCCGCGGGAAGCAGGGGGGCCATCTTTTCGAAACGTTCGCGAAAAATGGTGCGGATGTCGGTGTGCCGCTCATGGAATTCCTGCAAAACGCCATCCAAAGTTGCTTCCACCGCCGCGTCATCAAGCAGTAAAACGCGGGCCATCACATCCAGCAACCGGCCGCTCGCTTTCGCGGAACCCGTGGGCTTCACGATGACCGAAGCCATGAATGGACGCAGCAGGACACGCCGCGGATCCGGCCTGAGTTCGAGTGTTTGCCGACGAACTTTCATCCCTTCGATTCTGTCAGGGGTTTGTCGAAGGCAGCAGTGACGTTGTCGAGCAGCTTCATCTCGGCCAGTGCGAGCAGGAAAGAGAGGGTGGACTCGGCCCCCTGGTTTTCGTTGACCCTGCTAGGATGGAGTCCATCATGGCATCCACCGGTAGCCGGATCGTAGACTGGCGACTTGAGGTCGTTCGCTCCGAGGAACCAGTCGAATGCACGATTCGCTTCGCGGCGCCAGTGTTCGTCGCCGGTGGCGTTGAGCGCCTCGATGCACGCACTGACCGCCGCCGCCGCTTCGAGTGGTTGCTGGTCATGCTGGGCCGGCTCGCCGCCCTTGCGCCAGAAACCATTCGACCCGACAGGCCGGAAGCAACCGTCCTCTCCCGATTGCTTTTCCATCAGCCAGCGCAGCGATGAGATTCCCGCCTCAAGCATATTGCTCTTTTCGGTCCACCGTCCGGTCAGAATGAGTGCATGGCTCAGACGCGGATTGTCATAGGCGACAATATCCTCGAACCACGGCCAGTCCGATTTTGCATTCTTTTGCCAAAGGGCAAAAAGCCGCGCCGACAATTCCTCTCGCTGGCGGTGCGCCATCAGATCGCCCTCGAAGCTGCGCAGATACTCGTGCAGACCGAGGATGGCAAAAGCCCATGCCCGGGGCGAGTTGAAGGACGCTGTGATTGGCGAGGCGGATTCAAAAAGTGGCGCGGACCAGGCCCGCAGATTATCGCTCCGCGTCCGGCCGACGACCGCGCCGAGCGCCCATAGCGCGCGCCCGTGGCTGTCCTCCGACCCGAGTTCCTCGAGCCAGTTCCGGTCAAAGGCCATGAAGTTGCGGAATCTGGCCTCGCCGTTGACATAGGCGTGCTGGAGGAACGCGGCGTAGGCCGAGCGCAATTGCCGCAGTTCGCCTGTACATTCGCCCAACTCCTCCAGCAACACGGTGAAGAGCAGGGCCCGCGCATTGTCGTCGGTGCAGTAGCCGTGGGAGTAGTCCGGGATCGTGAAGCTGGCGTGCTGCAGGATGCCGGTGTGGTCGGTGAGGCGGTGCAGGTGGTCGAAGCGCCAGGGCGGCAGGTGCGAGTGCTCGCCGAATTGCGCGTGGGCGGCCGATTGTTCGATGCACTCGCTGTAGAAATTCGTGTAGGCATCGGCGAACACCTGCGTGTAGGCGAGGGCGACTTCCGGCCAGATCATCTTGCGGCTGTCGAGATAGGCGTTTCTCCTCAGGGCGTTGAGGTGCTCGGTGTCGCCGAGGATGGACAGCACCGCTCTCGCGATCGCGGTCGAATCGCGGAACGGAACGAGGCACCCACGGTCGTCGCTCAGCAGTTCCGCCGCATGCCAATAAGGGGTGGAGACGATGGCTTTGCCCGCCCCGTAGCAATAGGAGAGGGTGCCGGAAGTGATCTGCGCTTCGCTCAGGTAGGGTGTGATGTAGATGTCCGCCGCACCGATGTATTCGCAGAGTTCTTCGTTCGAGACATAGCGGTTGACGAATTTGACGTTTTTTTCCACCCCCGACCTCCGTGCCATCCGCTCGAGCATGAGCCGATATGCCTCGCCGCTTTCGCGCAGCAGATTGGGGTGGGTGGCGCCGAGGATGATATAGATGATCTCCGGATGCTGGCGGGTGATCTCCGGCAGCGCCTGGATCACGTATTCGATCCCTTTGTTCGGGGAGAGCAGTCCGAAGGAGAGCATGACCGGCCGTCCGGTCACCCCGAATTGCTCTTTGTAGGAACTGGGGTCGGTGAAGGGCGTGTCCGGGATGCCATGGGGAATGAGCGAAATCTTCTCCTCCGGCACGCCGTAAACATCCTTGAGCATCGTGCGGGCTCTCCCGGCCATAACGACAACGCGAGAGGAAAGCGCGATCAACTCCTCCAGAACTCGCTTTTGCTGCGCATCGGGTTCGAGAAGGACTGTGTGCAGGGTCGTTACCACCGGCATGCGTGCCCGGCGCAGGAAGGCAAGCAGATGGCTGCCCGCCGGACCGCCGAAGATGCCGAATTCGTGCTGCAGGCAGAGCACATCGGTGTGGGAGATGTTGAGAAAATTCGCCGCGCGCAGATACGAGGCCACATCCGCCTGCGGCACCTCGAAGCGGACCTCTGGAGGGTAGGGGTAGGCTCCGGCAATATCCGAGATCGCCACGACCGGGCAGTTCCACCCGGGATTGGCCCCGGCCACCGCATCGTGCAGATCACGGGTGAATGTCGCGATCCCGCACTGGCGCGGTGGATAATCCCCAAGAAATGCGACCTTGCTAAGGGGAGAGGGGTCGGACATCAGGCCTATCCTCGCAGCACTCTCGCTTGGAACGAACAGAAAAAGGATTCTTACGCTACTTCTTTGACGTGATACGGCGGAAGGGCGCGCTCCATTTTGGGTGTTGTTTTGAGCGAAAGGGAATGGGATGATGTCAGAGTAGTCAGGGCAAAGCTTATTATGCTGATCAACTTCAGTCGCATCGCGGTGATGCTAGCCGTGCTGATGCTCGCCATCGGAGCGTGTTGTTGTCAGGGGGCGATTCTGGCCGACCTGATTCATCCCCAGCATGGCTGCTGCGCGAAAAAGTCCGAGCCGGCACACCAAAAAGACTGCCGGTGTTCTGGTCAAGTTTTGTCGGCGGGCAAGACGGACTCCTTCAGCGCCGGTGCGTTCGCCTCCGCCTTGGCCGCCCCAGCTTGGTCGAGCATGGAGCCTTTCGTTGTTTATCCTGCGCCGCGCGCGGCCTCCCATGTTTCCGCCACAGCCCACGCGCCGCCGCTTGAGGTGCGAAGTCGGTTGCAAGTCTGGTTGATTTGATTTTGGCAGCCTGCGGGATCGGCGGCATTCGTGGCCGACCGATCGTTCTTTTTCCGTAGACGGCCCCTCGGGGCCCAACCAAAACTCGAAACAACCAATGAAAACCTACCTTCTTCTTTTTCTCCTGCTCGCCGGGTGCTCTCGCCCCGCGGGAACGGAGCGCGCGGTCAAATTTTATCAATGCTCCATGCATCCGTGGATCACCTCGGAGCAGCCGGGGCAATGCACCATCTGTGGCATGGATCTTGTTCCGGTCTATGAAGGCGAGGATGGCGCCGCTTCGGATGCCGGAAGGGTGACGCTGATGCCTTCGACCATCCAGACGCTGGGCGTGGCTGCCGCGCCAGTCGTGCGCGGATCGCTGGAGAGGACGATCCGCGTGTCCGGTGTCATCGAGGATGACGATACCAAGCATACGGTGATCTCGGCTTTCTTCGCGGGTCGCATTGACCGGGTTTTCGTCGATCACGTCGGCGAGCGCGTAACGCCCGAGCAACCGCTTGCCCTGATCTACAGCCCCGAACTGCTTTACGTGGTCCGAGAGTTCCAGAGCGCATCGCGTCGTGGTAGCGATGATCCGCAGGCTGCCGTGGCGAGGCAGAGACTCGTGCAGTTCGGGCTAACGGCGGTGCAGGTGCAGCAGCTGTCAGACGGCTCGCGCACCGACTACGGACTGAGCCTGCGTTCCCCGGTAGCAGGGGTTTTGGTGAAACGCGATGTTTATGCTGGGAAATACGTGCAGGCGGGGGATGTGTTGTTCGAGATTTCCAATTTCGATGTCATGTGGTTCCACGCTAATATTTACGATCAGGATTTGCCTTGGATCCATATCGGGGCCAAGGCAAAAGTGACTACGCCGTCCTTGCCCGGCCGCGAGTTCGAGGGAACGGTCACGCTCATCGATCCGAGCTTCGATCCGGTCACCCGCACCACGCGCGTCCGCATCGAGGTGCCCAACCCGGTGGTCCAATCGCCCTCCGGCTATTCGCATGAATTGCCGCACATGGCCTATGCCGATGCCGCGATCACCAGTTCGGTCCCTGATGCGCTTCTCGCGCCGCGCACTGCGGTGCTCGACACCGGATCGCGCGCCGTGGCCTATGTCGACCATGGAAATGGCGCCTACGAAAAGCGCGATGTGCGCGTCGGACGGCGCGGCGACAGTAAAGTCGAAATCCTCGGTGGGCTCGCCGCAGGCGAGAGTGTGGTCACGCAGGGAAACATGATGATCGACGCCGAGGCGCAGATGGCACAACCGGAGTCGCTGGGCGTTGCCTCGAGCAGCGGCCAGACGGAATCGGCCGAGGTGCCGGAGGCGATGATGAAACAATGGACGTTGCTCAGCGAGGCGGCCGCCGCGCTGGCCGCCGATGATCTCGCGGCGTTCAACAAAGCAGGTGTCGTTCCGACGGCGGCGGCGCCGCTGGCCGACGCGCGCAAGTCTTTCTACGAAGCGGTTCAGCCCGCGGTGGAGGAGGCGCTGCAGCATCCGGGGCACGTGAAGATCTACGAGTGCCCGATGGCTTCGACATCCTTCCCCGGCGCGCCGCAGAAAGCCCGGTGGATCCAGCTTGACGGCCCCCTGCGCAACCCGTGGTTCGGCGCAAAAATGCCGAAATGCGGGTCGGAGATCACCCCATGATCGCCTGGATCATCAACTGGTCGCTGCGCAACCGGTTTCTCGTTGCGTGCGGTTTTCTTCTCGTCCTGGCCTTCGGCATCTTCGCGTTGCGCCACAGCCCGGTGGATGCGATCCCGGACCTGAGCGAAAATCAGGTGATTGTCTTTGCCGACTGGCCCGGACGCAGTCCGCAAGAGGTGGAGGACCAAGTCACCTACCCGCTCTCCACCAGCCTGCAGGGTTTGGCCGGCGTGCAAGAGGTTCGCGGTATCTCCATGTTCGGATTTTCCCTGCTGACGGTCATCTTCGAGGACACGATGGACAATTACTTCGCCCGCACGCGCGTGCTCGAGCGGCTGAATTTTCTCGGCGACCAACTGCCGGTCGGCGTGGTGCCGCGCCTGGGCCCTGATGCCACGGGCCTCGGCTGGGTTTATCAATACTATTTCGATGTCGACGCCGGCAGCGCGAAGGACATCGACCTCGGGAAGCTGCGGTCATTGCAAGATTTCTTCATCCGCTACCAACTTGCCTCGGTGCCCGGCGTGGCCGAAGTCGCCGGAATCGGTGGCTTCGTGAGGCAGTATCAGATCGCGGTGTCGTCGGACAAAATGCGCACCGCGAAAATTTCGTTGCAGGAGGTGATGCAGTCGGTCGGTTCGGCCAATCTCAATGTCGGCGGCAAGGTGATCGAGGAAAACGGACAGGAGTTTGTCGTGCGCGGGATCGGATTGGTCGGTTCGGTCTCCGACCTTGAGAATATCGTGATCCGCGAGGCCGGTGGTGTGCCGGTCTATCTGCGCGACTTGGCCACGATCAGCCTCGGGGGCGAGTTCCGACGCGGCGCTCTCGATGTTGATGGTCGGGAGGTGGTCGGCGGTATCGTGGTCATGCGCACCGGCGAAAATGCCATGGCCGTCATCAACGGCATTAAAGAAAAAATCGCACAGATCCAATCGAGCTTGCCTCCGGGCGTCACGATCAAGCCTTTCTACGACCGCAGTGGTTTGATCGACCGGACGATTGACACGCTGAAGGGCGCACTCATCGAGGAGATTATCCTCGTGACCTTGGCCCATATCCTTTTCCTCTGGCACTTCCGCAGTGTTCTCATCGTCACCATCCCGCTGCCGGCGTCCATTCTCATCGCGTTCATTCTCATGCGGCAGTTTGGTATCACCTCGAATATTATGTCGCTGGCCGGCATCGCCATCGCCATCGGCGTGCTCGTCGATGCGGCCATCGTCATCACGGAAAATGTCATCCGCCGCTGCGAGCAGGCGACGGACAAAAAAGGCTCGCCGTTGACCGCATCCGAGACCATGCGCGTGACCGCCGAGGCCTCAACACAGGTCGGTCGTCCGGTGTTTTTTGCCATGGCGATCATCATTCTCGCCTTCCTTCCTGTTTTTGCGCTGACCGGGCAAGAGGGAAAGTTGTTTCATCCGCTGGCCTTCACCAAAACCTTCGCCATGGTGGCGGCCACCTTGCTCGCTGTGACTATCGTGCCCGTCCTGTGTTCATGGCTGGTGCGCGGTCCTTTTCATCCCGAGGGATCCAACTGGATCATGCGTCCGCTGCTCGCCCTCTATCGTCCCTCCCTCGACTGGGCGCTCTCGCATGGGCGCCAGGTTCTCGGCTTGGCCGCGGCGCTGCTCGCCGCGGCCTTTTTTCTCGCCCTCGGATTGCCGCAGCCGGCGGTCGATTGGCTAGGGGCGCGAGGCTTCAATCGTCTCGCTAATTTCGCGGGGGGGATCGGATCGGAATTCATGCCGCCGCTCAACGAGGGCAGCCTGCTTTTCATGCCGGTGCTTTTGCCCAGCACCTCGCTCACCGAGGTGAAGCGCATCATGTCGTGGCAGGATCGCGTCATCCGCAGCTTGCCCGAGGTGGTTTCATCGGCGGGCAAGCTCGGGCGGGCGGACACTCCCACCGACCCGGCTCCGGTGGAAATGATCGAGACGACTATCACGCTCAAGCCCGAGGCCGAATGGCGTCCCGGCATGACGCGGGAAAAAATTGTCGCCGAACTGACGGAGAAGCTCGCCATGGTGCCGGGCTATGTTCCCGGGTTTCTGCAGCCGATCGAGAACCGCATCCTCATGCTGAGCACCGGTATCCGCGCCCAAGTTGGCATAAAAATTCTCGGCAGCGATCTCGACGTGCTGCAACGGAAAGCCTTCGAGGTGGAAAAGGTCCTGCGCACTGTGCCCGGGGCAGTCGGTGTGGCGCCATCACGCGTGCAGGCCAAGCCTTACCTCGAAATCATCCCCGACCGCGTCACGCTCGCCCGCTACGGGTTGTCCCTGCGCGATGTGCTCGATTACGTCGAAGCCGGAATGGGCGGGGTCAATGTCACCACGACTATCGAGGGGCGCCAACGTTTGCCGGTGCAGGTCCGCCTTTCTAGGGAGGACAGGGATGACATCAACAAGCTCGGCCGCATCCTCGTTGCCGGGCGCGATGGCGTCTATGTGCCGCTCGGGCAACTGGCGGAAATCCGCCGCAACATCGGGCCGAGCGAAATCCAGAGCGAGGATGGCCTGCTGAAGTTGTTCGTGCAGGCCAACGTGCGGGGGCGCGATCTGGGCGGTTTTGTCGAAGAGGCGCAGCAGCGCATCGCTGCGGAGGTCGCGTCCGAACCCGGCGTGACCATCGTTTGGAGCGGTCAGTATGAGCACCAGTTGCGCGCGCGACGCACCCTGCAGGCCGTGGTCCCGGCCGTGCTCCTCATCATTTTCCTGCTGCTCTACGTCACCTTCCACAGCGCGCTCGAGGCGGCGCATGTTATCCTCGCTGTGCCTTTCGCGCTGACCGGCGGCGTCTTTTTGCAGTGGTTGCTCGGCTTCAATTTCAGCGTGGCCGTATGGGTCGGCTACATCGCCCTCTTCGGTACCGCGATCCAGACCGGTGTGGTCATGGTGGTCTATCTCGAAGAGTCTCTGCAGAAAAAACGTCAGGAACTCGGGGCCAATTTCACCCGGGTCGATCTGCTCGCCGCGATCAAGGAGGGGGCCATTCTGCGTTTGCGTCCCAAGGTGATGACCGTTTCCACCGTGATCGCCAGCCTTTTGCCCATCATGTGGAGCACGAGCACCGGAGCCGAGGTGATGAAACCGATCGCCACGCCGGTCATCGGCGGAATGGTGAGCAGCCTTCTCCATATCCTCATCGTGACCCCGGTCATCTTCTACGCGCTGCGTTCGCGGGAGATCTTCGGGCGCGGTCCCGGGGGTGGAAACCCGCCAATTGGAGGGTGAAAGTCGCCGCGATTGTGTTATTATCAGACTCTTTATGTCCGATTACCTCCGCGTGGCTGGCATCCTTCTGGAAGTCCTGCTGCTTTTTAACCTGATCATCATCGCCCACGAGATGGGCCACTTCGTCGCGGCGCGCTGGCGCGGACTGGTCGTGGAAAAGTTTGGCATATGGTTCGGCAAGCCGCTCTGGAAGAAAACAATCGGCGGCGTCGAATACAGCCTCGGATCGATTCCGGCCGGCGGATTTGTCGCGCTGCCGCAACTCGCGCCGATGGAGTCGGTGGAGGGCGAGAGCAAGCATGCACGCTCTGCGCTGCCGCCAGTGTCGGCCTTGGACAAAATCATCGTCGCGATCTCCGGTCCGCTCGCCAGCATAACCCTCGCGTTCCTCTGCGCTGTGATCGTCTGGTTCGTCGGCCGTCCGGTCAGCGAGGCCGAGACCACGACGGTCGTCGGCTATGTCCTGCCCGAAGGCCCTGCGGCCAAGGCGGGTCTGCAGTCTGGGGACAAGATTCTCGAGGTCAACGGTCACGCCGTGAGCAAGTTTGCCGGCATGGGCCAGGTCCGCCAGAGCGTGACCTGGAACATCGTGCGCAGCGAAGAGCCGCTCATCCCGATCAAGTTCGAGCGCGACGGACAAATCATGAAGGTCGAGGTCGAGCCAACCTTGCCGCAGCGAGAGGGATGGGGGCGTCGCCGGCTCCGGCAGATCGGGATCTTGCCCGCGCAGACACCGATGGTGGCCAAGGTTTTTCCGCAGAGCCCGGCCGCCGAAGCCGGTCTGCAACCGCGCGATCTGGTTGTGGCGGCCGACGGCCATCCGCTGCTCAGTCTGGCGGCACTGTCTGAGTATCTCGATACCCACGAGGCAGGCCAGCCGGTCGCCCTCACGATCAAGCGCGACGGAAGCGATCGAACGATCGAGGTCACGCCTCGCACGCCCGAGGGCGAGAAGAAGCCGCGCGTCGGCATCATGTGGGATGATCGCGGCCTGACCACCATCGAGCATCCCAACCCGTGGGTTCTTGTTGTCGGCAGCGTGCGCACCATGTTCGACACACTCTCTGCCGTTCTTTCGCCGCGCAGCGATATCAAGGCCGAGCACCTGAGCGGTCCGGTCGGCATCATGCGTATCTACTACTTGCTCTTCGAATCGCCGGACGGCTGGCGCCTGGCCATCTGGTTCAGCGTGGTCCTCAACGTGAACCTCGCCCTGCTCAACATGCTGCCCATTCCGGTGCTCGACGGCGGACACATCACGCTGGCTATCATCGAGGCGATCCGCCGCAAGCCAATCAACGTGCGCCTCCTCGAGATCGTGCAGAGCGGGTTTGCCTTCCTCATCATCGGCTACATGCTCTACGTCACATTTTTTGATGTGCTCGACTTGCCTTGGCGCAAACCGCCCGAGGAGCCGACTGCAGAACTGAAGTTCGCGCCGAAGCCTTAACGCAGTTGAGAACTGAAGGTTGAGGGACAGAATGGTTGCCGCCGTGCCCACCGCAGATTTGCCGCTGCCATTTTATGCGCAGCGTCGCCGGAGCAGCGAAGTCATGGTCGGCCAAGTGGCTCTTGGTTCAGATTATCCCGTGCGAGTGCAGTCCATGCTGACTTGCGACACGATGGACACCGCGGCCTGCGTGCGGGATTCGATCGCCCTCGCCGCGGTCGGTTGCGAAATCGTGCGCATCACGGCGCCGACCGTCAAAGATGCGCGAAATCTCGAACCCATCCGCGACGGGCTCCGTGCCCAGGGCTGCGACGTGCCGCTCGTGGCGGATATCCATTTCAAGCCCGACGCGGCGCTGGAGTCGGCCAAGTGGGTCGAGAAGGTGCGGGTCAATCCGGGCAATTACGCCGACTCGAAGAAATTCGCGGTGCGCGAGTATACCGACGAGCAATACGGCGCAGAGATCGGGCGCATCCGCGAAAAATTTGCGCCCCTCGTGAAGTTTTGTCAGGAGCGCGGCAGCGCCATGCGCATCGGCACCAACCACGGATCGCTCAGCGATCGCATCATGAACCGCTACGGCGACACGCCGCTCGGCATGGTCGAGAGCGCGCTAGAGTTCGCTCGCATCGCGCGTGAACACGACTACCACAATTTTGTTTTTTCGATGAAGGCATCAAACCCGAAGGTCATGATCGCCGCCTACCGCCTGCTGGTTTCGCGTTTGGCCGCGGAAGGGCCCGATTGGAATTATCCGATTCATCTCGGGGTGACCGAGGCGGGCGATGGCGAGGATGGACGCATCAAGAGCGCGGTCGGTATCGGCTCTCTCCTCGCCGATGGCATCGGCGACACGATTCGCGTCAGCCTCACCGAGGACAGCGTCCACGAGATTCCTGTCGCGCAGGAGTTGGTGGGTCTCTTCGCGGGGAACTGCGAGGGCTGGGCAGGGGAGCGGAGGCTTTCCTTTGACCCGTTTTCCTACGCACGGCGGGCCAGCAAAAAAATCATCATCAACGGAGTCTCGCTCGGCGACGACGAGGTGCCTCGCGTCGTAGTTACGCGGAGGCACTACGATGTGGTTGCCCACAAATTGCCTGGACTGGGGGACTTTCAGCCGGAGTTGGTTTACGAGGATCTGCCGGTCACCGGGATCGATCCGCGGGATGCTGTCGCCGTTGCCGAACTCAATGCGCGAGCAGAGGCCTGCCTCGTCACGGTACGGGATGGCATCGGCTTGCCTGTCATCGCGGCTTTCCGCCTGCTTGCCGCCCAGGCCGATCCGCGTCACCCGATTCTTTTGAAAGATTCGCTCGATCCGCAACCCGATCCGCAGAGCCCCTTCGTCCGCACCTTGCTCGGCGCGAGCGCCCGCCTCGGTTCGCTGCTGTGCGATGGTATCGGCGATGCGGTGCTTCTGCGGACAGAAGATGCTCCGGGTCAGACACTCCGCCTTGCCTACAATATCCTGCAAGCGGTCGGGGCGCGGATTTTTAAGACCGACTATGTGGCTTGCCCGAGCTGCGGGCGTACTTTGTTCAATTTGCAGGACACCACCGCGCGGATCAAAACGGCCACCGCGCATTTGAAGGGTGTGAAGATCGCCATCATGGGCTGTATCGTGAACGGCCCGGGAGAGATGGCCGACGCCGATTTCGGCTACGTCGGCGGTGCGCCCGGCAAGGTGAATCTCTACATCGGCAAAAAGCCGGTGAAGTTCAATATCCCCGAAGCCGAGGCAGTCGAGAGTCTGGTCGATCTGATCAAGGAGAGCGGTCGATGGGTTGCGGTTCCGGCCAGCACCAGCTCAGCCGTCTTCCATGAGCTCTAGTCAAGCACACCTTCGACCGGAAAAACTGGTTTTGTTCAGCGTGGTGATCGGCGCGTTAGCGCTCGCGGGTTGCGCTGTCGCTGCGCTTTCCAGTAATTCGCTGACCATAAAAGCGGACCTGCTCAATGCCGTGCTGGCATTCAGCGGCGATGCCGTCCTGTTAGGCGCAATGCGGATAGTCCGCAATGCGCGCTGGGCCGCGCTAGATTACGGTCCGGGAAAAATAGAGAACCTGGGAAGCTTTTTGGTGGCTCTGGTGATGCTTCTCGGTCTTGTCGGGCTGGGGATACAGTTGCTCGGTGCGGTTCGTGAGCCCGAGCCGATCCGTGGCATCGGCGTTCTCATCGGGCTGATCGTGTCGCTGGGTTTCTGCTCTTGTGACACATGGCTATGGAGGCAAGCCTGTCAGGCCTATCGTCGTAGTCCGTCGCCGTTGCTTGATGCCTTCAGGCGGGCGAGTTTGAATGCAGCGCTGGTCGGTGGAATGGCTGCGGTGACTTTGGGGTTGTCATTATTTTTTCATGGGAGTTGGTTGCCTTACCTCGACATCTTCACGGCCATTGTGCTCGGCATGTTCGCCGCCCACCACGCGCACCAGATTATTCGCCATTCGCTGCGTGACCTTGTTGACCAAGCCATCGCCGAACCTTTGCAAATCATCATCAACCGGCATCTGGTGCAGCACTTCGAAAGCTACCTGCACCTCGAGGGCGTCCGCTCCCGCTGCGCGGGTTCCACCGTCTTCATCGAAATCTTTCTCGGCTTCGATCCGCAGCAGTCGATCGGCCAGATTCAGGGCACTGTAGACATGCTTCGTGCTGGACTGGAACGTGATATTCCGTCTGCCCGCGTTAGCGTCATTCCGCGCAGCCATGATGCCGGGTTGCTGCGGCCGCATGTCGGAACTACATGACCCGCGACTCCTCGATGCTCGCAAGCGCCCTCAATCGCCCGCCATCGCGCGAGAGCGCCTTCTCAGCGACACGCACGGAGCGCCCTCAGTGGTGAATCACTCGGATCAATGCTGCCACCGAGAACCCCAAAGGCGTGCAGATCGCCATCATGGCTTGCATCGTCAACGGCCCAGGCGAGATGGCGGATGCGGACTTCGGTTACGTCGGAGGCGCGCCGGGAAAGGTGAATCTCTACCTCGGCAAAAAGCCGTTGAAGTTCAATATCCCGAGGCCGATGAGGTCAACTGCCTGGTCGACTTGATCAAGGAGAATGGTCGCTGGTTCGAAGCCCAGGCCAACGCCGCGGTTGCCGAAGCGGCCAGCGTAGACTAGATGTTGTTTGGCGGGTGGCTGGCGACCGCTGCGCGGTTCGCCCGTGCAGAGGAAAGTCCGGACACCTCGGGGCAGCATGCCGTGTGCAAGCACGGGAGCGGGGGACGCAAGTCCACCGTTACGGATAGTGTCGCAGAAAATATACCGCCCGCCTCGGCGGGTAAGGTTGAAATGGCGGGGTAAGAGCCCACCGCTCCGAGAGTGATCGAGGAGGCAGGACAAACCCCGTGCGGTGCAAGACAGAACAGGAATGACGGCCCGCCCCGGCCGTTCCGCGCGAGCGGGACACATTCCGGGTATTAGTCGCATCCCGCGCAAGCGGGGCGCCGGCGGCGACGCCGGTGAGAGAAATGGTCGCCCGGTCGCCTCGGCGACCGACAGAATCCGGCTTACGGCCACCCGCCCTTTTTGCCTACTTTGCCGAAGCCTCTCCGATCGGAGGATCGGTCTGCTGTGGAGTCAGTCCAAAAGCAGGGGACATCAGAATTGGCGCGCCATTGTTCCGAGAAATTATTTTTCGAGTTGCTAGCATGGGTGATGATCCTAGAATCTTGCACAGGAGAACCTGTTACCTTCCTCATGGATCCTGAATCGCTCATTTCTTTGCTAGAATCTGGCGGATGGATTGAGAAGGGAAGCGCCGATCAAATGCTTTGTGAGTATGAGCAATCCGATCAGGACTTGTTTGAGTTTCTCGAGTCCTCTGGCGTTGGCAGCAAAACCGAGATTCTCGCGTTAATCGCAGAATCTCTGGGCACCGAATACGTCGACCTTAAATCATCGATAGTGCCGACTGATCTACTCAACGCCATAGATCCGGAAATCGCGAGAATCTATCAGTGCCTTCCGATCCATGTGTCTGATGATTTGGTGAAGGTGTGCTTGGTTGATCCCCTTGATGATGCAGCGGTGGATGAGTTGTCGCGCGTTTTTAAACGTCCGACCGTACGTGTCGTTGCTGACCCGGAAGACATTATCCGACTCTTGGCGGCGCCACCATCTCCCGAGGCTGTCCTCCCGCGCGATGTGGCGGTGGATACTTCCTCGGGTGATGCGGTGCGGAGTTCCTCCGCAAGGGTTGGCGGTCGACGTTTGGAGTCGTTCTGGCTTCTTGGTATCGTGGTGGTGTCTTTGGCCGCGGTCGCCATGGCTTTGCTTTATGCCCAGCAAGGTAAAAGTCTCGCTCGTGCTGAAGAACTGCTGGAGAAGAGCAAATCGTTGAGCGAGGAGTCGTTCGCCTATCGCCTCAAAAGCATGTCCGCAGCCGACGAAATCAAAACGGAGATTGCCCGCCTCGAAAGCATTCTCACCCTTCGAGAGGCAGACGCCATCAAGATCGAGGATCTCGAGGGGAGGCTTTTGGGAGTCGCGTCGAAGCTTGAGGCTCTCGAGGCGATTTTGTCATCGCTCCCGGGGAAGCAGCAGGATGTTTCGCAGGCGGCTGGCCCGACTGAGCGGTGAGTAACCTTCGCTTAAAGACTCGGTCTGGACGGCGGATTCTTGCTGGCATCACTCTGGCTTTGGTTGCTGCCTGCTTGGTCGCGGTGAGTGCCATTCTGGTCTGGCGGGTTTTCGATTGGGAGACAAGGTATGCTGCGGTTCACTGCGCCGACGATTCTTCAGGTCGTGACATCAGCCAAATCAAAATGGCTTTGCGCAAGCTGCAGCGCAGGCAGGAGGTAGTGGCTGGACTGGGCTTACCGGAGAGAGTTGGGAAGATTAAGTCGCACTTGGAATCCGCCGAGCGCTGGATCGATGAATCGTCCAAAGGTTTGGGCGTAACCATTGCCGGTCCATCCGAAACGCCAGTGCCCCCGCGCGCATTTTATTCCGGCTACGAAGAGGTAGAATCCCAGTTGCGCTTGATTGCATGGGGGGCACGGGGAAGTGTGCCTTTTTACGACTTCGAGGAGAGTTATGCTGGATCAGTGTTTCCGACCAAATCTCATCAGGGGACTACTCGCGTTGTCGCGAACTACGAGATCTCGGAAGTAGGCATCCTGACGCTGCAGGGCGTCTTGCTGCAGCGCGTCATCGGCCAAACAAGAAGCGGTGATCCGATTCTTGAAAGATACCGCACGCCGCCTTACCAGATCCTGCAGATGGTCTTGCGCAGCAGCGACAAAAGAGCGGTATTTGTCATGAAGACGCCATGCAGTGACGAAGACCGCAGAAACGCAAACCTCGCCGGCGCTGACCTGAACGAGGTGTTATCTTGGCAGGTCCCAGCGGCAGAGGTGACGATGACCAATGAGTCTCCCGGTTCCGAGAGCAAGCTTACGATTAAAGTGGGCGATGCCTTCGAGTTCTGTGGACAGAAATATAAGGTCCTCTCAGTGACCCGCAACCATCTCGAACTCGACAAGGCCGGCAAGATTGTCCGCTGGCCAAGGTCCAGCTAGTCGCGGTGAGACAATTCGGAGGTAAGAGAAATGGTCGCCCGGTCGCCTCGGCGACCGACAGAATCCGGCTTACGGCCACCCGCCCTTTTTCAGGTCTCCAAGCCCAGCCAAGCGCGGAGATGACGATCTAAAGCCGCGGAGTCGGCTTTGCCTAAACTTCCGGTTCTGTGTCTCACCAGTCTGCTCTCCACCGTAGCTAGTTGACCCTTGATTGCACTCGGGACATTGAGGCCGCAGCCTTTCCAGTCACGTAGTGAAAATGCCACTTGAAGGAGTTGCGAAGTGATGGGAACGACGACAAGGTCGCGAGGATCCGGTCCGCGGCCTATGACTATGGCTGGCCGGACTTTGTCGCTAGTCAGATCCGAAAACGGGATCGGCAAGAGAACGACGTCATTTCTTGAGTAATTCATTGTAAACTTCGTCTTCCTCGTTCTCCCAGACCCGCGAGAGGCTCTCGGTCGAAGCTTTTAGCCACTCGGCTCTAACCTCATCCACCTCGTGAACCAGGCCGGTGGCGCGCTCCAGGCAGTAGAGAGCTTCTTGGTTGAGCGAGCGGCGGTTCCGCTGTGCGCGCTTTTTTAGGGCGCTGTGTAGCTCCGCCGGCATGTCTTTTAATGTGAGCGTAGGCATATCGCAACCATAACGGTTGCGTTCCAGCTGTCAATGTGCCGACGCTTTCTCCGACCCGAGGCCGGTCTGCGCCCGCACGTTGAGCTCGTCGAATTTTCGCTCGGCTGAGATGTCGCGCGAAGTGAGCAGCGCTCCGAGCCATGCGGCGAGGAAACCGAGCGGAATGCTCACGATGCCGGGATTTTTCAGCGGAAAAAGCGGGGTCGCGGTGATGAGTGCTTTGCCATCGGGGTCCATCACGCTCGGGCTGATGAGGATGAGCAGGATGGAGCTGAGCAGACCGACGGCGAGGCCGGCCACCGCCCCAGTCGTGTTGAAGCGCTTCCAGAAAACCGAAAACACGATGACGGGCAAGTTGGCCGAGGCGGCCACGGCAAAGGCCAGACCGACGAGGAAAGCGACATTGAGTGAACGCAATTTGATGGCGAGGAAGATCGAGACGGCGCCAACTACGAAAGCGGTGATCCGGGCGACGCGGACCTCCTGGCCCGGTGAGGTCTCTTTCCCGTGGTGGAGCACGTTGGTATAGAAATCGTGTGCGAAGCTCGTGCTCGCGCTCATGGTGAGGCCGGCGACGACCGCGAGGATCGTGGCGAAGGCGACCGCGCTGATGAAGGCGAAGAACCATTCGCCACCGAGCGTCTGTGCGAGGATGGGTGCCACCATGTTGCCGTCGG
>Ga0209190_1000654_pt1 | contig 25095 bp, 24 predicted proteins | sample M_140205_XF_Meta_FD_187315 | JGI IMG/M metagenome (GOLD analysis project Ga0209190, IMG submission 187315) | Freshwater microbial communities from Lake Montjoie, Canada to study carbon cycling - M_140205_XF_MetaG (SPAdes) (version 2) | ecosystem: Environmental > Aquatic > Freshwater > Lake... | reverse complement strand
TTACTGCTAAAGCAAATGTAAATATGAACTTGTTTTGAAAGCTAGTCAAGTTTTTATTACAATTATTTTCATATTATTTTTAAGTAAGAATTTCTTATTTTTTTTAAGTTTTTAAAGTTGCTACTGACTAATAAAAACAATATTGCCATTAAAAATAGTGCTTGATACTTTTCCGATAAAATTTGCATTCATAAAGGGAGTATTTTTACCCTCACTAATTAAAGTTTTTGCATTAACTTCCCATGAATAATTAGGATCAAATATACAAATATCTGCATCCGAATTTATTGAAAGATTCCCTTTATTGATTTCTAAAATATTTGCAGGTATGTGAGTAATTTTGTTAATTAACAGACCTAAATCTATCTTATATTCTTCTGATAGCTTGAAAACCATTGGTATTAGGAGCTCTACGCTTGATGCACCATGCTCTGATTCTGCAAAAGGTTTTAGTTTATTATCTTCATTTACAGGGGAATGGTCCGAGCATATTGCATCAATTGTTCCATCAACAATTGATTCTATAATCTTTATTCGATCAGATTCTTTTCTTAAAGGCGGTTTTAAGTAGCAATTGGTATTAAAAAAGCCAATATCATTATCTGTAAGAAAAATTTGGTGAATTGATACGTCGCAAGTTACATTAATACCGTTTTTTTTGGCTATTTTTATTAAATTTAACCCATCTGCAGTCGATATTTTATTTAAATGTACTTTGGTTTTAGTTAAACGAGCTATTTCTAATATTTTATTGATAGCAGTAGTTTCACTTATGCTTTGAATACCTTTTAGTCCGAGTCGAGTTGAAATTTCGCCCGCATTTATAATGCCTTTTTCTGACAAGTAGGCATCTTCAGCTCTTAAAAATGCTTTTAGATTAAAGGTGGAAAGGTATTGAAATGATCTATATAAAACTTCTGTATCTTGAATGGGTTTTTCTGCCTGAGAGAATCCAATACAACCCGATTCATATAGATCATTAATCTCAGTCAACAATTTTCCATTAAGTTTTTGAGTGAGTGCGCCAAGGGGGTATACATTTCCTCGTTTAAGCGCCTCAGATTTGTTCTTTAACATCTTAACGAGACCAGGCTCATCTAAAATAGGCGTCGTGTCGGGAGGGCACACCATGCCAGTTACCCCTCCGGCATTCGCTGCTTTCATTTCACTTTCTAATGTAGATTTGTATTGGTTGCCTGGTTCCCTTAAATTTAACTGAAGGTCAATAATGCCTGGCATCACTATTTTTTTTGAAGCATCAATTATTTGATTTGCTTTTTTGGAGTCTAAATTTTTATTTAATTCTGTAATTTTTCCGTTTACAACCAAAATATCTAGAATCGAATCTATATTATTTTTTGGATCAATTACTCGGCCATTTTTAATTAAAATACTCATGAATATTGCCCTGCTAAAATTGCCATCACTGACATTCTTACAGCTATGCCAAAAGTCACTTGAGGAAGAATGACCGATTGCTCACTATCTGCTACTGCCGAATCAATTTCGACGCCTCGATTCATTGGTCCAGGGTGCATGACTATCGCTTCTTTCTTTGCCAAGTTTAATCGTGATTCATTTAATCCATATGTTTTAAAATACTCTTCTTGAGAAGGAAGCATGACCCCATCCATCCTTTCATTCTGAACTCTTAACATCATAATTACATCTACATCTTTGAGTCCCTTATCAATATCATGAAACACATGTACTCCTAATTTTTCGACCTCATAAGGAAGTAATGTTTTAGGTGCAATCACTCTAATTTCAGGAACGCCAAGTATATTTAATGCATGTATATTAGATCGCGCAACCCTGGAATGAAGGATATCCCCAACAATAGCGACTTTTAAGTTATTAAAATTAGTTTTATATTTTCTAATAGTAAAGGCGTCTAATAGGCCCTGCGTGGGATGAGAGTGATTTCCATCACCTGCATTAATGATATGAATATTTGGCTTTACATGGGAAGCGATAAAATGAGCTGCTCCCGACGATGAATGTCTTACAACAAAAATATCTGCATTCATAGCAATCAAATTATTAATTGTGTCTAAAATCGTTTCGCCTTTCGATTGGGAAGAGGTCGCAACATTTAGATTGATAACATCAGCAGAAAGTCTTTTGGCTGCAATTTCGAATGTAGTTCTAGTTCTTGTGCTATTTTCAAAGAATACATTACATACTGTTTTGCCTCTCAATATAGGGACCTTTTTAACGTCTCTTTCACCAATTTTTAAGAAAGACTCCGCAGTATCTAATATTTGAATAATTTTTTCTTTTGACAAGCCTTCAATAGAGAGGAGGTGATTTAAATTACCTTTGTCATTTAGCTGAGGATTAAACATTATTTTCCTTTAGCTGAAATATAAATTTTTTATTTTGATCAAAGGCAAGTTCTAAATGTTGATTTTTAGGCAAACTAATTTTTTCAATATAAATTTGTGGCGTAATAGGAAGCTCTTGCTCATTTCTATCAACCAAAACAGCTAATATAATTTTTGAAGGCCTTCCGTAATCAAAAATTTCATTCATAGCGGCTCTAACAGTTCTGCCTGTAGAAAAAATATCATCAATAAGAATAATGTTCTTACCATCAATTTCAGTATCGATTTTTGATGGCTTATTTTTTATTTTTAAGCCGCGACTTGAAAAATCATCCCTGTAAAAAGAAGTGTCAATTGAGCCTGTTGCAAGATGCTGTTTTAAGTCAGGTAATATTTTTTGAAGAATTAATTCTCCACCTCGCTGAACACCAATAAGAACTGTATTGCTATCAATAATTGTATTGATTTTGTTTTTTAGACTTTCTATTAGATTTTCGGCGTTAGGTAGAGTCATTATTTAATTTAAATTTGATCAAGATAGGATTGCAAAATAATTTTGGCTGCTATCTGGTCAATCAGCAATTTCTTTTTCTTTAGATCAATTTTTTTGTCTTGAATTTCATAGCTGGCTTCAATTGACGTGTAGCGCTCATCAATAAGATGAATGGGTAGCGCATATTTTTGTTCCAGTTGTTTGGCAAATTTTTTACATAAATTTGTAACTTTATGTTCTGAGCCATCTACGTTAAAAGGCATGCCAACAACTATTGATACAGGTTGCCATTCATCCATAATTTTTTGAATAGCCTCAAATTTTTGATTGCTTGATGCAGATTCGATTGTAATTAAAGCTTGAGCTGATTTGGATATATTGTTTCCAATAGCGACCCCTATGCGCTTTTCTCCAAAATCAAATCCTATGATATTCCCTTCTGTTTGATTTTGAGATGAGTAATGATTTTGAGAGATTAACAAGACAAGCCTTTCGATCTTGATTCTAAAATCCAGCTAATAAGGAGAGTTTTTTTCGAAAAAAAAACTGACATGAAGTCAGTTTGACAGTGCGCTATAAAATTATTTTTTTTATAATTTTTCAATGACAGCATTCTAGCATAATTAATTAATGGAACGTATTAATTTTCGATGTAACCCATAATTTCTAAACCAAAGCCAATCATACTTGGCATCTTTCTTGGGGCAGAGAGTAATTTCATTTTCTTAACTCCCAAATCTACTAATATTTGAGAGCCGATACCATAATTCCTGAGATCGTTATTGTGTTTGACAGGCAAAATATTGTCTACTTTTAGAATGCTGAGAAGGTCATTTGTATTTGTATTATGGTTTATGAAGACCAAAACGCCGCCATCCTCATTTATTTTTTTGATAGCTTTTAAAGCGTTCCATGAATGCCTTTTGTCTTCCATGTCCAAAAGATCAATCACCGACAAAGGCTCATGAACCCTTACGATGGTTTCTTTATTTGCCTCAATCTTACCTTTAACAAGGGCAATGTGAGTTTCTTCTAGAATTTTATCCTTATATAAGATCAATTTCATTTGCCCGTAAGGCGTAAAAATATCTTTTTCGATTAACTTTTCGATTAGCTTTTCATTCTTTCTTCGGTATTCAATTAGGTCTGCAATCGTACCAATCTTAATATTATGTTGCTCTGAAAATATAATTAAATCTGGAAGTCTCGCCATATTTCCATCTTCATTAAGAATTTCACATATAACTGATGCTGATTCTAATCCTGCTAGTTGAGCTAGGTCACAGCCAGCTTCGGTATGTCCAGCCCTAACAAGTACACCGCCTTTTTTAGAAATTAATGGAAATATATGGCCTGGCCTCACAATGCTTTTTGAAGTGGCATTTTTATCAATAGCAGCTTTGATTGTTGTGGCTCTATCATTTGCCGAAATTCCAGTGGTAACACCTTCAGCCGCTTCAATTGAGACTGTAAAATTTGTCCCTAATCTAGTCTCGTTTTCTTGAACCATTAAGGGTAATTCGAGCTTTTGACATTTTTCTTCAGTTAATGTGAGGCAAATCAGACCGCGCCCAAACTTGGACATAAAATTAATATGATCAGAGCTGGCAAATTCGGCAGCTAGCACAAGGTCGCCCTCATTCTCTCTATTTTCCTCATCCACAAGGATTACCATTTTGCCTTGCTTTATATCTTCAATAATTTCAACTGAGGGATGAATCATTTATTTTCTTTTAATAATATTTTCAAGATATCTAGCAATGAGGTCTATTTCAATATTAATTTCACTTCCTCTGGCCAGACCTCCTAAATTAGTTTCTTTTAGGGTAAAGGGAATGATATTTACTTTAAACTTATCATTTTTGATTGAATTTACAGTCAGACTCACACCATTTATTGAGACAGAACCTTTTTCCGCAATGAATTTAAGTAGTTTTTTCGGTGGCTTTATTTCAACAATCCAGCATTGACTACTAATTTTAATTTCTGAAATTTTACCTATACCGTCAATATGGCCTGTTACAAAATGACCCCCCATTTTCCCGCTATATAAAAGCGAACTTTCTAAATTAACAATAGCATTTTCTTTGAATACTATTGTTCTATTCAAAGTTTCCTCAGACACGTGAAATGTAAATTGATTTTTTTGTTTTTTTTGAACGGTCAGGCATATACCATTTACGCTAATACTGTCACCTAATTTGATACCATTGATTTTCTTAGGATCGTAAACAATACTAATTTGAACATCTTTTTTAAAAGACTCAATTTTTTTTATTAAACCGATGGATTGAATAATGCCTGTAAACATAGAGTGATTTTATCAGATTGGAATGGATAACCCTGATAAAATAAAGCAAATGTCTTTACTTAACAAATACCTACCCTTTGAAGCTTGGATTGCTTGTAGATATATAAAGTTTAAGCAAAAAAATAGCTTCATATCTTTTATTTCAATGACAAGCATGGTCGGAATAGCCCTTGGCGTTTCAACTCTCATTATTATTCTGTCCGTGATGAATGGTTTTCAGGATGAACTTCGAACGCGAATTCTTGGGGTGGCTTCTCATATTGAAATTACAAGCTCTAATAATGTATTGAACCATTGGGAAGATTTGACAAAAAAACTTCATGAATCCCCAGATGTAAAAGGATCGGCGCCCTATGTAGATGGTCAGGGTATGTTAGTTAGTGAATACGGCAGCCAGGGAATTATGCTTCGAGGGATTGCATCAGAACTTGAGGGCAACGTTGATGATCTTGAAAAGAAAGTTAAGGTTGGTAGGCTGTCTGATTTAAAACCTAATACATTTAATATGATTTTAGGCATAGATGTTGCAAAGCAGCTAGGCATCGTCGTTGGAGATAAGGTTAATATTTTAATTCCACAAGGCTCTTATACCCCGGCAGGAACATTTCCTAGAATGCGACAATTTAACATTGTAGGTATTTTTGAAATCGGAATGTACGAATATGATTCCGGCATGGCGCTCATGAATCTTGAGGATGCTCAGAAATTCCTTCAAATGAACGATGCCGTTTCTGGTGTTAGGGTAAAGATTGATGATCTTTTTTTGGCGCCTATAGTTGCAAAAAGATTATCAAACAATCTTTCGGAATCGGGTGTTTTTTATGTCAACGACTGGACAAAAAAGCACGCCAATTTTTTCGCGGCTGTTCAAATGGAAAAAAGAGTGATGTTTATCATTCTGATGCTAATCATCGCAGTTGCAGCATTTAATATTGTTTCTACTTTAGTGATGGCTGTGACTGATAAAAGATCAGACATTGCAATTCTTAGAACATATGGAGCGAAGCCTAAAAGCATTCTATACATATTTATTATTCAAGGTTCATTAATAGGGGTAATCGGAACTATCAGTGGAGTATTTCTGGGGACTGTTGTTGCACTAAATATTCATGCGATCGTGCCTTTTATTGAGCATTTATTTAACGTTCAATTTTTATCTAAGGATATTTATTATATTTCTGAAGTACCTTCTAAGCTATTAATAACTGATGTCAGTGCAATTGCTTCAATATCTATTTTGCTATCAGTTCTTGCAACTATTTACCCTAGTATCACAGCCTCTAAAAGCTCCCCTGCTGAAGCGTTAAAGCATGATTAAAAATACACTTATATCTTGCAAAGATGTATCGAAGACATTTGCTGGTTTGGATGAGCCTATTATTAATAAGCTAAACCTTAATATTAATGAAGGCGATCATACAGCCATTATTGGAGTCTCAGGATCAGGTAAAAGCACACTGCTTCACCTTATGGCTGGACTTGAAAAAACTTCATCTGGCCAAATTAAAATTTTAAATCAAAATATTGCATCTTTAGATCAAGATGAATTGGGCGTCTTAAGAAATACGCACTTGGGTTTTGTATATCAATTTCATCATTTACTTAGTGATTTTAACGCTATAGAAAATGTCGCACTCCCTTTGTTAATAAGAAGATGTCCTTATAAACAAGCTTTTAAAGAAGCCGAAGACCTATTAAGAAAAATAGGCCTTGGGAAAAGATTAACTCATAAACCAGGTCAATTATCTGGAGGGGAAAGGCAGAGGGTAGCAATTGCTAGATCTTTAATTGCTAAGCCAAAATGTATTCTTGCAGATGAGCCTACAGGAAATTTAGATGGGAAAACAGCACATTTCGTATTTGATTTATTGCTTGATTTAGCTAAAGAAAATCGTTCGACTATCATCTTAGTTACCCATGATAATCAATTAGCAGCTAGATTAAAGTTTCATTACAAATTAGATCAAGGGAAGCTTAAAAAGAGATAAGCCGATTTAAGCAATTAATTGAATATTAAGATAGAATTATGCTCATTAAACATTTGGAGAAATACATATGTGGGAAATTATCCTAGCTGCTGGATGGCCGATTTGGCCGCTCATATTTGCATCAATTATCGCTTTGGCGATTATTGGAGAGCGTTTTTGGTCCCTAAGAGCTGAGATTGTTGCGCCAAGTGGCCTTCTTCCGGAAGTTCAGAAGTTGTTGAACCAAGGTACGATAAAAAAAGATGTAATTGCTAAAATCAAAGAACATTCTCTCTTGGGTGAGATCTTTGCAAGCGCTCTTAACAATTCAAATTCATCCGCAGCTCATATTAAAGAAGCGATAGAAGAGTCTGGTAGATCTGTTAATTACAAGCTTGAAAAATACCTTTCAATATTAGGAACAATTGCAGCAGTAGCGCCACTTTTAGGACTTTTAGGTACGGTAATCGGCATGGTTGATCTTTTTAGCTCATTTACGAGCAGCGGTCATGATGTTGCCGTTTTTGCGAGAGGCATTTCAGTTGCCTTATACAATACTGCGACAGGTATTATTGTGGCAGTTCCTGCAATGATTTTTTATCGTTATTTTAGATCTAGAGTTGAGGATTTGATTTTTGATATGGAGCAGCAAGCGATCAAACTGATTGAGTTAATGGGTGTTCGTAAATAAATATAACTAGGACTGCATAATGAATTTTCAGCGAGGAAAAAAACACGAAGATTTAGAGCTCAACCTGGTACCTCTGATCGACGTACTCTTAGTTATTATTATCTTTCTTGTTGTAAGTACAACTTTTTCAAGATTTAGCGAGTTAAAGATCAATCTTCCAACTGCTGAGGCGAACAGCCCAGATAAAAAACCTAATGTAATTAATGTTTCTATCACAGCTGAAGGTGTTTATTCGGTTAACGATAGCCTGCTTCCAAACAAAAATCTTGAGTCTATTATCACAGCTTTAAAAAATTCAGCTAAAGGCGAAAAAGAAGTTCCCGTTATTATTAATGCAGATGCAAAATGTGAACATCAGTCAGTTATAAATGTGATGGAAGCATCCAGACAAGCAGGATTAACTCATATTACATTTTCAACAAAAATTAACTAAACGACCCCATTTAGCCGCCTACTAACCAGATGGCAAATCCTACCGAAAATAATCCCGCTATAAAAACTCTTGATATAAAAGGTCTTTATAAGAGACTTTTTAAATATTCATGGAAATATAAGTACGTTTTATTTCTTAGCATTATTGCTTTAGTTATTTTATCCTTAACTAATACCGCATTCTTAGTAATTATCAAAAAGATAACTGACCAAGGATTTATTAATCAAAGCGAACATAGACGAATTTCGCTTGCATTAATGTTATTGGGAGTCATGTTTACTCGAGCATTTTCTGGCTTTGTTTCAAGTTATTCTATGGATTGGGTTTCAACAAAAGTTGTTGAAAGTCTTCGTTGCGATGCATTCAAGCGAATTATGCATTTTCCAATTAGTTATTTTGATAAACATTCTTCCAGTTTTGTTGTTTCAAAAATAACTTACGATGCAGAACAGTTATCAAACGTTGCCACTAAAATAACACTAACGCTTATTAAGGACGGATTAACAATTGTTGGCATTATTTCTTACATGCTTTATTTGGACTGGCAATTAACATTAATTTTTTCCTTGCTAGGGCCATTGATGGCTGTATATTTAAGCGCAATGTCGCCGAGATTGAGATCTGCTGGTAAAACCGTTCAAGAAACAATGGGTAAAATGACAATGGCCTCAGATGAAGCAATTTCGGGTCAAAGAATTGTTAAAATTTTTGGATCAAGCCAGTACGAAATATTAAGATTTTCTAAAATAACTGCAAAAATAAGGCAAACACATAATAAACTTTCAAGGCTTTACTCTCTTAATTCACTCACTGTTGAATTGCTAGCAGCAATTGCATTATCCTCTATTGTTTTTTATTCATTTGGAAAATTTACAGCCGGAGAATTTGCAGCTTTTTTTGGGGCTTTATTAATGCTTATAGCCCCTATTAAAAACTTAACTGCTGTTAATGATAGGAACCAAGTTGGTCTATCAGCAGCTCAAAGTGTTTTTGGTTTAATTGACCAAGAGCTTGAATTAAACACCGGCACTAAAATTATCAAAAGGGCTAAAGGTAACATTCGCTTCTACGATGTATTTTTTAAATACGAAAATGCAAAGGCCGACGTACTTAAAAATATTAATTTAAATATTAAGGCCGGAGAAAAGATAGCGCTTGTTGGAAAATCTGGTGGAGGCAAAACAACATTGATTAACTTAATTCCTAAATTTTACAATATTGATGAAGGTAAAATATTGCTAGATGGAATTGATATTAGAGATTTGAAACTTCAAAGCTTAAGAAATCAATTTTCATTGGTAAGCCAGGATACAATTTTATTTAATGACACAATATTTAATAATATTGCCTATGGCGCTTTAGATAGGCCTATTACCAAAGAAGATGTTAAAAAAGCTGCATTAGCGTCTAATGCATGGGAGTTTATTGAGCCGCTTGAAAATCAACTAGATCATGAAATTGGAGATAGAGGCGTTAGGTTATCAGGAGGCCAGCGCCAAAGAATTGCAATTGCCCGTGCAATCTTAAAAAATGCGCCTATATTACTTCTTGATGAGGCCACTTCAGCACTTGATTCACATTCAGAAAAATATGTTCAGTCGGCTTTAGATAATTTAATGAAGAATAGAACAACTATAGTCATTGCCCATAGACTCTCAACAATTTTGAATGCTGATAGGATTGTGGTGATTGAAAAATCTAGAATTATTGATACTGGAACACATAAAGAACTGATTAAGCGATGTAAGCATTACTCAGTATTATACAAAAAAGGTCTGAAGTAATATTTTGACTCCATCTGAAACTCTTACTAAGATCCATTATTCAAAAAGCTTAGTTTCTTTATTACTTCTCCCTTTGTCAGCAGTCTTTTTATTAATATCTTTTATTAGAAAAACTCTTTATCAATTTAATTTTCTAAAGTCATTTAAACTAAAAATCCCTGTGATTGTAGTTGGAAATATTACTTCCGGTGGCACAGGTAAAACACCTTTAATTATCTACCTTGCAAATGAATTAAAGAAAAATGGATATCGTCCAGGCATTATAAGCAGGGGGTATGGCTCTAAAACTGAAGGGGTGATGGAAGTGAGTCAAAAAAGTGATGTAGCTGAGGCAGGAGACGAGCCTATGTTGATTCAAAAACACACTCATTTGCCAGTTTTTGTTTCAAAAGATAGGGTCTTGGCAGCAAAGGCGCTTGTTAAAAAATACGCAAAAACAGATGTTATTTTGTCTGATGATGGAATTCAGCATTATCGATTAAGGCGCGATCTAGAAGTTCTAGTGATAGATGGGACTAGGAAATTTGGAAATGGATATCTTTTACCAGCAGGCCCCCTTAGAGAATTTAGGAGCAAATTGAAAACTGTTGATGCCATCGTATGTAATCATAAGAAAGTAATAGACGGTAGCTACCTGATGAAATATACGGGGCATTTGCTAATTAATTTGAAAACTAACAAAAAAATACATTTAAATAACCTGAGTTTAAAAAATATTCATGCCATAGCGGGAATTGGTAACCCAGATCGTTTTTTTGATTATCTTAAGACATACAACATCTTATTTAGTAGCTCAGTCTTTCAAGATCATTATAAATTTTCAAAAAAAGATTTTAGGGATATGAATGACAAGAATATTATAATGACTGAAAAAGACGCTGTTAAATGCCAGCAGTTTTCTAGAAATAATTTTTGGTATCTGCCAGTTATTGCTGAAGTTGATTCAAAATTTACTGATGTCATTTTAAAAAAGTTGAGATATATAAATCATGGATAAAAACCTATTAAAAATTTTAGTTTGCCCAGTGACCAAGGGACCATTAATTTATAAAAAAGAACAAAACGAGCTCATATCTAAGTCCGCGAATCTCGCTTATCCGATTAAAGATGGCATTCCTATTTTGCTTGAGAGCGAAGCGAGAGAACTTCAGAGTAATGAAGACTATTCATGACATTTAAAATTGTTATTCCAGCGAGATATCAAAGTAGTCGATTAGAAGGAAAGCCTTTGTTAGATATTGCTGGTATTCCCATGGTGATCCATGTTGTAAAACAATCATTGAAAAGTAAAGCTAATGAGGTTGTGGTTGCAACTGATGATCAAAATATTTTCGATGTCGTCGTAAAGTATGGCTTTAAAGCAATGATGACTAAAACCAGTCATAAATCTGGAACTGACCGTATAGCAGAAGTCGTTAATTCGATGGGTTGGTCAGATAATGAGATTGTCGTTAATGTTCAAGGTGATGAGCCACTTATTGATCCATTATTAATTAATCAAGTTGCTGAATATTTGGATCATAAAAGAGACATTCTTGTTTCTACAGCTTGCCATTCATTCTCAGATTACAATGATTTTATTAATCCAAATAATGTCAAAGTTGTATTAGATAAAAATTCACACGCTTTGTATTTTAGTCGAGCACCTATTCCTTTTCCTAGAGATGAGTTTACTCAAAAAATAATTGGAAAAGATGGATTCTATAAACATATTGGTATCTACGCTTACCGAGCTAGGTTTCTAAAAGACTATAAAAATTTAGGACAGGCTATATTGGAAGATATTGAAAAGTTAGAGCAGCTTAGAATGTTGTATGCAGGTTACAAGATTGGTGTTGTGACATCAAAAGACGCTCCAATGTCTGGAGTTGATACCCCTGAAGATCTTACAAAGTTGAGAAAGTTACTTTCTAGCTAAATAGCGGATTCGCCTGATTCGCCAGTTCTAATTCTTACTACCTCTTCAATATTGCTTACAAAAATTTTTCCATCACCGATTTTGCCAGTATGAGCTGCAGTTGATATTGCCTCAATGACCTTTTTAACCATTTTGTCTGAAACAATAATGTCTAATTTTATTTTAGGCAAAAAATCAATAACATATTCCGCACCTCTATAGAGCTCAGTATGTCCTTTTTGTCTTCCAAAGCCTTTAACTTCGGTTGCTGTAATCCCATTGATACCAATTTCTGAAAGAGCTTCTCTCACTTCATCTAGTTTAAAGGGTTTAATCACTGCCTCAATTTTCTTCATCTGCTTTCTCTCTTTAATTTTTATTAATGTTTAAAAGTGATTGGGTATCTTCTGTCTTTACCAAAAGCTCTACGCGTGATTTTTGGACCTATAGGGCTTTGAGATCTTTTAAATTCGTTATTGTTAATTAACTTTACAACGTGATGCACATTTTTGCTAGAAAAACCTTTTTTTATAATAGATGCCACATCTAAATCTTTTTCAATATACAGTTCAATTATCTTATCAAGAATCTCGTACTCAGGGAGACTATTCTGATCAAGCTGGTTATGTCTTAGCTCAGCAGTAGGAGGTCTTTTGATAATTTCATTTGGAATAATCGCCGATAGTGAATTCCTATATTGAGCTAATTTATAGACCCATGTTTTAGGCACATCTTTAAGAAGCGCAAAACCCCCTACCATGTCCCCATAAAGAGTTGTGTAGCCGACAGCTGTTTCACTCTTATTGCTCGTAGATATGACAAGACCATTAAATTTATTAGATAAGGCCATCAATAAAACACCTCTAACACGAGCTTGTAAATTTTCTTCTGTTGTATCAAAGGGCTTATTTTTAAATTCACCAGATAATGTTTTTCTAAAAAGTTTAAAAATAGGTTGAATGTCTATTTCTTTGTAGTTAACACCTGTATTTTTAATAAGTTTACGAGACTCTGTAATACTTATTTTTGCTGTAAATTCAGAAGGCATCATGACGGCAGTAATGTTTTTTTTATCAAACGTGTCATTTGCTAATGCCAAAACTAAAGCTGAATCAATACCACCCGATAAGCCTATAAATAAACTTTTAAAATTATTTTTAAATACATAATCTTTAAGAGCTAACTTAAGCGCTTCATAAAGGTGCGCTTCTTTGCTATGTAGGGTTTTACGATAGTTAATTTTAATACTCTTTTTTGAAAGGATGTCAATAATAGCTAAATCTTCTTTAAAGAATAAAGATTGATGTTCGAGATCTGCTTCTTTATTAACTACAAATGAACCACCATCAAATATAAGCTCATCTTGACCACCAATTGCGTTGAGGTAGATGACAGTTGATTTAGTTTCTTTTGCTAACTTAGAAATAATTTTTATTCGAGCATCAGATTTTCCTATTTCGTAAGGAGATGCATTAATTACAATAATGCTATCAACTGATTTTTTCTTAAGTAATTTGCTTGGTGAAAAAGTCCAAGCATCTTCGCAGATAAGTAGGCCAATCTTTAAGCCCCTGTGTACAAATATAAATTCCTTTTTCCCTGATGCAAAATATCTATTCTCATCAAAAACCCCATAATTTGGGAGTGTCTGTTTAAAATAAGTGCCTTGAATTTTTCCATTAAAAAGTAATGATGCAGCATTGTAGATTTTGCCATCCTTTTGTAAAGGGTGGCCTACAATGACTTTAACCGAAGGTAAGTCGAGTGCAATTTTTTTTAATGATTTTGAACATGCATCCAGGAAATCTTGCCTTAGTACAAGATCTTCTGGTGGATAGCCACATATAGAAAGCTCAGGGGTAACAACTAATTCTGCACCTTTTTTTAAAGCATCTTTAGCAGATTTAATAATAAGCTTACTATTATTTTCAATATCACCAACAAATGAGTTTATTTGGGCTAGTGCTATCTTCATAGATTTTAGTAACTACCACCTGCATTTTTAATCAAATCAACAAGCTCTGTATTTTTAGCTTTTAGGGCATATACAAGCACTGTTAATCCATAACGATCCTTCGCTTTTAAATTGACGTGTGAATCAATGAATAACTGAATCATTTCTTTGGATTTATTTACTACAGCATAGTGAACAATTGGCGTCCCATCAGAATCTTTTCTGTCAACATTAGCGCCACTTCCAATCAGGATTTTCACGACTTGAAAATGATTTTTTTTAGTTGCCCAAGTCAGCGCCGTCCAATTAAATTGATCTTCATAATCAACCTTTACGCCACGCTTAATAAAAAGACTTACCGCGTCGGCATTCCCCTCTCTAGCAGCATACATAAGAGGACTGCATTTATACTTATCTACAATATTTGGATCAGCACCATGATCAAGAAGTATTTCAATTGTTTTAATATCACCATTTTTTGCGGCATACATCAACACAGTTTGTCCAGCATCATTCGTATTATTGGGGTCAATTCCGTGCTTAATTAAAAGATCTACGGTGGTATGGAATCCTGATATAGCAGCCAACCCATAAGCGCTCCATCCATCATTGTCTCTTATTTTGGGATCCGCTCCATTATCTAAAAGTAATTGGGCTGAGCGTACATAATTTTTCTTAGCCGCAAACATTAATGCGGTCCAGCCGTTATTTTCAGTTGCATTCACCGCCGCACCTTTTTTAATTAAAAGCGCCACTATTTTATCCATATCTTTTCTTGCGGCATACATGAGCGCGGTGACACCATCTTCATCTTTGGTATTTGGATTTCCTCCGCTTTCTAAAATCGCATTCACTATTTCAAGATCGCCCTTTGAAGCTGCGGTTAAAAGATAATTCACAGATTCTTCTGCATTTGCAACGGAAGCAAATAAAGAAGCAATGAGAGAAAATATGAGAAGAGTTTTTTTAAACAATTTTTATTTCTTTAATAATGCTTGCATGGTGAGTCCCATATTTGCCGGCGATTTAGACATACTGACACCAGCTTTTTCTAAAGCTTTGATTTTATCTATTGCAAGACCAGAACCTTGAGAGATAATAGCGCCTGCATGACCCATTCTTATTCCTTCAGGCGCTGTAATGCCGGCGATATATCCTGCAATAGGTTTTTTAATGTGATGCTTAATGTATTCAGCAGCTATTTCTTCATCTGAGCCGCCAATTTCACCGACTAAAATAATGCCCTTGGTGTTTTTATCTTCCTCAAACATTTGTAAGCATTCAATAAAATTAAGTCCTTTGATGGGATCTCCACCAATACCTACACATGTACTTTGTCCCAGACCAAGCATCGTTGTTTGCTGAACGGCTTCATAAGTGAGAGTGCCTGATTTTGAAATAATACCAATAGATCCAGGTAAATGGATGCTACCAGGCATGATACCAATCTTACATTCACCAGGTGTAATAACACCAGGACAATTAGGCCCAATGAGCTTAGATTGATTAGCGCGAATCGCTGCTTTGACATTAATCATATCTTGTATAGGAATACCTTCTGTTATACAAACAATAATTTCTATACCTTCTTCTGACGCTTCAATGATTGAGTCAGCAGCGTAAGCGGGTGGAACATAGATCACAGATGCATTAGCCCCTGTTGTTTTAATAGCATCTCTTACCGTATTAAATACAGGTAAATTAAGATGTGATGCGCCACCTTTGCCAGGCGTAACACCGCCTACTAATTTTGTGCCATAAGCGAGTGCTTGTTCTGAATGAAAGGTACCTTGTTTGCCAGTAAAACCCTGGCAAATAACTTTTGTAGATTTATTGATAAGAATAGACATATTTATTTCTTAATTAAGCTGGTTGCAATAGTGGCTGCGTCTGAAAGTGTATTTGCAGCCATAATATTCAATCCGCTTGTTTGTAATAATTTTTTACCCAGATCAACATTAGTCCCTTCGAGCCTTACGACAATAGGTATTTTTATGCCAACTTCTTTGATTGCAGCAATAATGCCTTCTGCGATGATGTCACAGCGCATAATGCCGCCAAAGATATTAATTAGGACTACTTGAACATTTTTATCATCAAGAATAATTTTTAAAGCTTTAGCCACTGTTTCAGAGGTTGCACCTCCACCTACATCTAAAAAGTTTGCCGGCTCTCCGCCGTATAGTTTAATAAGGTCCATAGTTGCCATGGCAAGACCAGCGCCATTCACCATGCAGCCAATATTTCCTTTGAGAGCAATATAATTAAGACCAGCATTAAAAGCCTCAGCTTCTTTAGAGTCATTTTGTGACCAATCACGAAGCTCAGATAATGTTTTTTGTTTATAAAGCGCATTATCATCAACAGTAATTTTGCAATCCACAGCAATAATTTTTTTATGAGGAGTGACAGCCAAGGGATTAATTTCTAATAATGATAGATTATTCTCAATAAAAGCCTTGAAAGCAGTTTTAGCAAATTTGACAAAGTCATTAATAATTTCATTAGGCAGTTTTAGTGCAAAAGCTATATTTCTTGACTGGAAATCCATGAGGCCATTAATAGGGCTGCATGTTTCTTTAATAATTTTTTCAGGATTATTTTTTGAAATCTCTTCAATTTCCGTACCTCCAGCTGAGGAAGCAACTACAACAATTTTTTCAGATTGCCTATCTACCAAAATAGAGAAATATATTTCCTTTTCAATATCACAAGATTCTTCAATGAGAAGGGCGTTAACTGGCTGACCATCTGGCTTATTTTGGTATGTAACAAGCTTTTTATGTAGAAGTGAATTCACAACATCTATGGCTTCTTTTTTAGAGCTTACAATTTTAACGCCACCCGCTTTTCCTCTGCCACCCGCGTGAATTTGCGCTTTAATGACATAAGAAGGTGTATTGAGGTGCTCAATCGATTGATCTAGCTCATCAAGAGACTTAATTACAACGCTCTTTGGAATAGAAATACCGTATTTTGCGATTAACTGTTTGGCCTGATATTCGTGGAGATTCATGTTAAATAATGAGCTAAATAAGCATTATTTTCTATGAATTTAGATAAACATGCTAGTTAAGAATTTTATTTTCGTAGCAATGTTAGAATTATTATTCTTTAGGCTTAGATCATTGATTTATTACTATGAAATTATTAATCCAATCCATACATAATCTCAAAAGTTGTTTACCAGAAATTTTTGAAATATCATCTTCTGAGCCCGAGATTCTCAACGATAACGTGGCCATCTATGATGTTCATGAGCCCATATCGGAAAGATTGAAAAGCCAATTAAATGCAAAGCAGATAGATTTTGCAATGTTCGATAAATTCACACCTTTAAATGAGTTTAGTTTATGTGTGATGGATATGGACTCCACACTCATAGCGATTGAATGTATTGATGAAATTGCCGATATGTGTGGCAAAAAAGAAGATGTGGCCCGAATTACCAAAAGCGCAATGATGGGTGAAATTGATTTTTCGCAAAGCCTCATTAAACGAGTTTCTTTATTGGAAGGTTTAGATGAGGCAATTCTATTCAAAGTAATAAAAGAAAGATTAAAGTTTAATCCTGGTACAAAAGCCTGGATTGACGCTTGCCGAAAAAATAATATTACAACTGTATTAGTTTCAGGTGGTTTTAATTACTTTGCAGATTATGTTAAAGATGAATTAGGTATTGATGTTGCCATATCTAATCAGCTTGAAATAACGAATAAAAAATTAACTGGCAAAGTACTAGGTCGAATTGTCAATGATGAGATTAAGGCTCAAACAGTGAGAGATTTTCAAGTGAAGCTCAACATCGACAAATCAAAAACGATCGTGATTGGTGATGGAGCAAATGATTTAAAGATGCTAGCTGAGGCAGAATATAGTATTGCTTATCACGCTAAGCCCATAGTGCAAGAAAGAGCACGGTTTAAATTAAATCATTCAGACTTCAAAGGTGTATTAAATCTTTTTAAGATTTAAATGAGTTCTTCTTTTAAGAAGCCCGCCTTGTAGCGCGCTTCTTTATTTAATTTTTGATAATTCAATTCAATATCGTAAGTTTTTAATAGATGTTTATACGTTTCATTTGGGTCTAGTTTTTGAGCTTCGCATGCCCAGCGATACCAAATATTACCGATCGATACATGACGGATCTCTTCTTCATAAATAATTTGTAGAATCTCTGCAATGTCATCATCTTTTTGCTGTTTAAATTTTTCGATAATAGGTGGAGTCACATCAAGACCTCTTGCTTCCATTGTTCTTGGAATGAGTGCTAAGCGATGAATTAGGTCATGACGAGTTCTCTCAGCCATTTCCCAAAGACTATTATGTGCATTGAAGCTGCCATAATTTAAACCAAATTTTTTAAGATAATCATTAAGTAAATTGAAATGTATATGTTCTTCATAAGCGACTTGAAGCCAGTCGCCATAAAATTGATCTGGAAGATTTTTAAAGCGCCAGATAATATCGAGCGCTAAATTAATTGCATTAAATTCAATATGGGCTAGTGCATGAACGAATATTAATTTGCCGTGTTCGGTAGAAGCCGATCTTTTCTCAACAAGTCGTGGCGGAACAATTTGAGGTTTTACAGGCGCGCCTGGTAAATGGTAGGAATGCTCTATGGCTACTTTCGAATCGATCGTCACATGATGTGACCTAAAAGATTCATATATAACTTTGACTTGATTTAATTTATGATTTAAATCACTTGAAGCAAGTGCCTTTAAGCAGTGCGCTCTTAATTCCATGATTAAATTAATGAATAGGAATGAAGGTGATGGAACCGGCTTTCATATCTGGTGTCATGATAGATTTTTTATCGTAAGTTAGAGCTATGTCAGCAGCAGCTGAAAAGCCGTCCTTAAATAAGCTTACTTTGCCGCCTTGCAACTTAAAAATCTTTCCATTTTTCCAATCACTGACAAAGAAGTTATTTCCCGATTTAATTAAGCCATCCCCGCCGCCAAATCCTTCAGCAATTTTTGAAATTGATTTATTTTTTAAATTGATTTTATATAGAATGCCACTTGAAAAATCTACTTCATATAGATCGTTTTTAATAATCCAAAGGCCATTAGGTGCCAAAATTTCTGGGGTATCTTCATTAAGTACCAGAGTAATTTTTTTATTCTGAGCAATTTTATAAATGGCACCACCTGATTTAAGATTGCCACTATCGCTCACATATAAATTGCCCGCATCATCTGAAGTAATATCATTTAGAAAAACAGGTGTTTGTGGAAATGCCATAGTGCTTCCAAATACAGTCCATTTACCATTAAGCTCAACTTTCAACACTCGATTCTTATCTGTCACATATAGAGATTTACCAATAAAGGTTAAGCCTTTAGGATCATCCATACCACTTGCAAATGTTGAAAGTTTGCCATCGATTGAAATACGTGTAATTTTTCCATCACCATCTTTATTGAATTCACCAATCTCAGATACATAAATGTCGCCCTTAGCATCTTGAACCACTGATTCAGGGCTTACAAGGCCTGATATAGTATTAAGTGATTCATGTGCATTTAAAGTTACACTTATGACCGTTAAAAATAGAACTAAAAAAACACGTAAATATTTCATAATTTAATTAAGAGCCTTATTAATTAAAGACATTTATCTTCGCAGCCTTCTTCGCTCACACCTAAAGAAAGAAGTAAGTCTGCCATTTTTGTATCGCCTTTTTCTTTTACAATACGAACAATGGAAACGCCACCCTTCAATTTCTTATTGATATCAGCACCCTTAGAAGCAAGATATTTAACCATATCGATTCTGCCATCAAAAGCAGCATGATGAAATGCATTCATTTTCGTAAGTGGATGAGTGTAATTAATATCAGCACCATGATCGGCTAAGTATTTGAGTGTTTGGAATTGTCCTTTAGCAGCTGCCATAAGAAACGGGCTCCATGCAAAGTAGGTTACATTGATATCTACTTTTTTACCTTCAATGTATTTTTTTACAATAGGTAATTTACCTTCATTGACAGCGCCTGCAAATTCAATTTCCTCTGCATCAGATAAAGCAAAAAGTTGCATTGAAAAGGTAAGTAAAATTAGTGTGAGTGTTGTTTTTAAAAATTTCGTCATTTTTAGTGATTCTTTCATTTAGTTAAAAAATTGATAAGCATTTACAAACATTTTATACCATGGCGCCAATTCATCCCAAGTTTCAGGATACCAAGAATTTTGTACCGTTCTAAAAACTCTCTCGGGATGCGGCATCATAATTGAAAAACGTCCATTTTCGGAGGTAAATCCAGTCATTCCCTGAGGAGAGCCATTTGGATTCATAGGATAAGCCGAAGTTCCCTTATGATAATTATCGACATAGCGTAATGTTGCAAGTTGATGATTTAAAACATCATTCATTTGCTTGGAGCCTTGGTATTCTGTATATCCTTCGCCGTGTGCAACTGCGATAGGAAGAATGGCGCCATGCATTCCAGTAAAGAATATCGAGTTGGATGGAAGGATTTCGACCGATACAAATCTAGCTTCAAATTGCTCAGACTTATTTTTAACAAAATGTGGCCATAATGATGTCCCAGGAATAATCTCTTTAAGATTACTCATCATTTGACAGCCATTACAAATGCCTAATGCGATGGTATCTGACCTTGAAAAAAATGTTTCAAAAGTATCACGCGTTTTTTTATTAAATAGAATTGATTTTGCCCAGCCTTCACCTGCACCCAATACATCTCCATATGAAAATCCACCACAAGCCACAAGTGCTGAAAAATCATTTAATGATTTCCGGCCTTGGATAATATCTGACATATGCACATCGTGTGCTTCAAAACCTGCTGTTGAAAATGCTGCTGCCATTTCAACGTGACCATTTACACCTTGCTCTCTTAAAACTGCTATTTTTGGCTTCGTTTTTTTAATTGCGAAAGTTTGTGGGATTTCAAAATCAAATTGAGGGTTTATGCCCGGATCAAGATCATCTGAAATTAGCGAAAACTCTTCAAGTGCACACTCAGGATTGTCTCTCATAGCTTGCATTTTATAAGATGTTTCGCTCCAGGCATTTTGCAAATTAGACCTAATGTCTTTAAAGACAGTTTTATTTTGATATTGAATATGAATGGTCTGGTTTGAATTGATTGAACCAATTAAGAAAGCATGATCTTTTAAAGCACGATTCATTCTTGTAAGAATGTCTGCAATATGTTCTTTTTTAACTTGTATGACTGCACCTAACTCTTCATTAAATAAAATTGCTTTAATGTCTTGCCCACAATTACTTAAATCAATATCTAAACCGCATCGACCTGCAAAAGCCATTTCAGTTAATGTTGTGAATAGTCCGCCATCTGAACGGTCATGATAGGCCACAATGGCATCTTCATTTTTTAGTGTTTGAATCATTTCGAAGAATACTTTGAGTGTTTTGGTATCGTCAAGAGTCGGTGAGACATCACCCACTTGATTAAAGACTAAATTGAAACATGAAGCACCTAATCGATTTTTACCAAAACCTAAATCGATGTAAATAAGGCTGCTATCTTTAAGATTCCTATTGAGTGCCGGCGTTAATGTTTTTCTAGCATCAAAGACTGGAGCAAAGGCACTGACAATAAGAGACATTGGTGATACCACCGTTTTTTCTTGGGATTGATCTAGCCATGTAGTTTTCATAGACATTGAATCTTTACCAACAGGAATACTAATGCCTAGATCGGGACAAAGATGCATACCTATTTCTTCAACTGCATCAAATAAAGCAGCATCTTCTCCTGCATGTCCGGCAGACGCCATCCAGTTAGCTGATAGTTTCACATCCTCTAAGTGATGAATAGATGCAGCAGATAAATTTGTAATTGCCTCACCTAATGCCATTCTCACAGAAGCTTTCGCATCTATTATCGCAATAGGAGTTTTTTCACCGATTGCAAATGCTTCGCCTAATAAACTATCGAAAGATGATAATGTGACTGCAACATCAGCCACAGGCAACTGCCATGGACCCACAAGCTGATCTCTTGAAATCAATCCCGTCACAGATCGATCGCCGATATGAATGAGAAACATCTTATTTGCGACCGCTGGGTATCTTAAAATTCTATATGCCGCTTCTTTGATATCAATATCTTCTGTAGCAAAAGCCTTAAGTTTTTTTTGTTTTCTTTTTACGTCACGTGTCATCTTAGGCGGCTTACCTAAGAGAATAGATAAATCCATATGGACAGCATCTGTCTTAAGAAGGCTATCTTCAACAATGAGATCTTTAGTGTTCTTTGCAATACCTACGATAGCGAATGGACATCTTTCTCGCTCGCAAAGCGACTTAAATAGATCAAGATCTTTTTCTTCAATAGCTAACACATATCGTTCCTGAGCTTCATTACACCAAAGCTCTCGAGGGGACATGCTTGGCTCTTCATTATTAATCGAACGTAATTGGAATGTCGCGCCAACCCCGCCATCATTGACTAACTCAGGAAATGCGTTAGATAAACCACCCGCACCTACGTCATGGATACTTAAAATTGGATTATCCGTACCTAATTGCCAGCATCGATCGATTACTTCTTGCGCTCTTCTTTGTAATTCTGGATTACCCCGTTGTACTGAATCAAAATCTAAATTTTCTGCATTAAATCCAGTGCCCATACTTGATGCAGCACCTCCACCTAAGCCAATTAGCATGGCAGGACCGCCAATTTGTATGAGGAGCGCACCTGCTGGAATCGCGTGTTTTTTGGTATGAATATCATTAATACTTCCAATGCCACCTGCCAACATAATGGGTTTATGAAAACCTTTAACCTCATCATCATGCTCAATTTCTAAGGTTCTAAAGTAACCTGCAATATTGGGTCTACCGAATTCGTTGTTATAAGAAGCGCTCCCAATCGGACCATCGATCATAATTTGAAGTGCTGAAGATATTCGAGAAGGTGAGCCGTAATGGTCTTTTTCCCAAGGCTGAATAAATTCAGGGATACGTAAATTAGAAACCGAGAAACCTGTAAGACCGGCTTTGGGTTTAGAACCTCTTCCTGTAGCGCCTTCATCTCGGATTTCCCCGCCTGCACCAGTGGCAGCGCCCGAGAAAGGAGAGATCGCTGTTGGGTGATTATGCGTTTCCACTTTCATAATAAAGTGAGTTAATTCTTCATGATTGTTATAAACACCATTTTGATTAGGATAAAGTCGATTGATCATAGCGCCTTCTACAATAGAAGAATTATCAGAGTAAGCCACAACGGTATTCCCAGGATGTAACTGATGCGTATTCTTAATCATGCCAAAAAGAGATTTAGATTGTTTCTCTCCATCCACAATCCAATCTGCATTAAATATTTTATGGCGACAGTGTTCTGAATTTGCTTGGGCAAACATCATGAGTTCTGCATCTGTAGGATTTCTTTTAATAGACGTAAAGTAGTTAAATAAGTAATCAATTTCATCTTCAGACAAAGCTAGACCAAGTTTTTTATTAAAATCATTTAGGACTTTTTTGCCACCCTCGAGCATCTCAGCATATTGAATGGGCTTAGGAGCTAAGTTAGAAAAAAGTGCTTTTGCGTCATCAAGATTAAAGATAGAAACTTCTGTCATGCGATCATAGAGATATAGAGCTAGCACTTTCTTTTGATCTTCAGATAATAAGGTCTCATCCTTTAATTCAATATAAATCGCAATCGCTCTTTCAATACGCTTGATATCATGAAGCCCACAGTGGTTTGCAATATCAGTGGCTCTCGAGGCCCATGGCGATATCGTGCCCGGTCTAGGAATAGTGATAATAGAATTTTGTTTAAAATCTAATGCCTGTGCTTTTGGGCCATAGTGAAGAATTTTTTCTAAGGTATCTTTTTCTGATGCGTTAATTTTTTTCTCACACCACACAAGATGAAGATATTCGGAATGAATATCTTTGATTTTAGGATTAACTGTTTGAAGTTTTCCAAGCAGTTTTTCTTTTCTAAACTTTGAAAAAGCTGGACCGCCAGCAATATGAATAATTTCTTGGCTTTGCATGTTTTGGGTAGTTTTTAAGACGTTACTTTAAGCTTATGATTTTAACAGAAGCTATTTTTTTAAACCTCGTTAATTTTGATTAAATTAAGTGGAAAAGTAGAGTGAGGTTTGATAGAAGATAAAGCTAAAGACCCAGGCAAGAAGGAGCGCCCAGGAGACTGAATAAATCACAAATGAAAGGTTTTTAGATTCATTTTTAAGCGTTGCGATTGTTGAAAGGCAAGGTGTATAAATGAGGGTAAAAATCATAAAACTGATCGCTTGTATTTGACTTACATTGGTATAAAGATGATGTGCTAGTGCCGTTCCTTCAACACCATAAATCACAGCTAAGGCACCAATCACAATTTCTTTAGCAATAAATCCAAAAATTAATGCGATCACCAATTGTTCATTAATACCTATAGGATGAAAAATAGGAGATAGCCATTTACCTAGCTGCCCTGAATAACTTAATTCGCTGGCGATAGGCACATCTGTTGGGAAATGTGTCAGTGCCCATACAAGCAAAACACCAATAATAATAAATTTGGTAGCGCGCGTTAGAAAATGTTTAATTTCAAGCATACTTCTTTTGATGATGTGATTCATTGTAGGAAAGCGGTAAGGTGGCAATTCAATAATGATCGGCTCTTTATTTTTAAACTGATGCTTAAAGATTAAAGCTGAAATAAAAATAGTAAAAAAACTTAATAGATAAAGACAAAAAAGAACAAGCGGCCCATATTTAGCGCTAAAGAGTGCTGTGATAATAAATAAAAATACCTGAAGTCTTGCTGAACACAATGAGAATGGAATCACAAACATGGTTAAAAGACGAAGCTCTTTTGTCCGCATAATTTTAGTACCCATGAGAGCTGGAACATTACAACCAAAACCCATGAGCATCATGACAAAACCTCTACCATCCAAACCTATTTTTTCCATGAGAGCATCCATCAAGAATGCTGCTCTCGAAAAATATCCGCTATCTTCCACAACACTCATAATCAAAAAGAAAAGAATAATAATGGGTACAAAAGCTGCCACGGTGGTAACACCTAGATAAAGGCCATCTAGAAGTAGGCTTTGAAAAATACCATGGTGATTAATAAATAAAGGCTCAAGAAAATCCAATCTAAAATAATTAAAAAATTGGTTCATCAAGTCTTGAATAGGTTTTCCTAATGTAAAAATAAATTGAAAAATCGAGAACACAATCAAAAAGAAAATAGGCAAGCCCCAGTAGGGG
>Ga0209190_1000652_pt1 | contig 25123 bp, 27 predicted proteins | sample M_140205_XF_Meta_FD_187315 | JGI IMG/M metagenome (GOLD analysis project Ga0209190, IMG submission 187315) | Freshwater microbial communities from Lake Montjoie, Canada to study carbon cycling - M_140205_XF_MetaG (SPAdes) (version 2) | ecosystem: Environmental > Aquatic > Freshwater > Lake... | reverse complement strand
AGATTCGGGTCCAGGTCGCGGAATCAAAGGCATGGCCGTAAGCGCCTTCACTGGCGCAGTCCTCGCCTGCTGTGTGGTATTTGCGGCAAGCATTATTCGCACTGCCAAAGCCAGGTTTGCAAATAGTTAAATCAGAACGCGCGGAAATAGTCGCATCATACCCCAGCAAATTTCTGACCTCACCTTCTATACGCATCTTTGCGATGCACCACGCGGATAACCGTCACGCTTACAACCACATCTGCAATTTCGTAAATAATTCTGTAGTCACCCGCGCGAATACGAAAGCAGTGATCTGTGCCAACAAGTTTCTGGCTGCCAATTGGTCGGGGTTCAGACGCAAGGCCTTGAATTACAGCGACTATTTTCTGTCGATCATGCTTAGTGCCCACGCGTTGCAGTTCTTTGCGCGCTGACGGCTTGATGAATATTTCATATTTTGCCACTCTTTTTCATCGCTTTCACGACGGACTCAAATGAGACCGGTCGCTCGCCCCGTCGAGCGCGCACGACCGCGAGGTCATTGACCTCTTGTGCGAATACCTTGCGTAGCGCGTCGTTGACAATAGATGACACGGGCGTATCCGTGGTCGCTGACTTTAATTTCAGCGCGCGAAGGACATCGCTTTCAAAGTAAATGGTGGATCGATGGGAAGTTGCCATGCCTGTCATTTTAGCGCTTTAACGTTAAGTAGTCAATTCATTTTCAACACCCAGGCAGCCTAATGCCGCACAGGCAGCTTTCAGAAAACCATGCTGTTTTTCTTCATTCTTGCCCTCACGCAACATGTCGCCAGCACGCGCCCACCCCTGCTACCTTTACACCCATGTCCATAATTGTCACCGGCGGCGCAGGCTTCATCGGCAGTAATTTCATTCAGGATTGGTTCGCCAACTGCAATGAACCCGTGATCAATCTTGACGCGCTCACCTACGCCGGCAACCCCAACAATCTCAACACGCTTCCCGCGCACGCCGCGCACACTTTTGTGCATGGCAACATTGCCGACCGCGAACTGGTTGGCGAACTCCTCACTCGCCACACCATTCGCGCCGTCGTTCACTTCGCCGCGGAGTCCCACGTAGACCGCTCAATTCACGGCCCGGAAGAATTTATTCAAACCAATATCGTCGGCACATTTCGCCTGCTTGAATCCGTGCGCGCCCACTGGAACACGCTTGAACCCGCCGCCAAAGCCGCATTTCGCTTTCTACATGTCTCCACCGACGAAGTCTACGGCTCACTTGCGCCAACTGACCCCGCCTTCAGCGAAACCAATCGCTACGAGCCCAACAGTCCATACTCCGCAAGCAAGGCCGCGTCGGATCATTTAGTGCGCGCCTATCACCACACCTACGGCCTGCCCGTGCTGACCACCAACTGCTCCAACAATTACGGCCCCTACCACTTTCCCGAAAAACTTATTCCGCTTGTCATTCACAACGCGCTTGCAGGCAAGCCGCTTCCAATTTATGGCGATGGCCAGCAGATCCGCGATTGGCTCTATGTGCGCGATCACTGCAGTGCCATTCGCCGCGTGCTTGAATCGGGCCAACTTGGTCAGGTCTACAACATTGGTGGCTGGAACGAAATGGCCAACATTGATGTGGTGAATATCTTATGCGCCGCGCTTGATACAGAAAGTCCGCGCGCCGATGGCAAGTCATACACAACGCAAATTACTTTTGTAAAGGATCGCGCTGGCCACGACCGCCGCTACGCCATGGACGCGCGCAAGATAGAGCGTGAATTAGGCTGGAAACCTGCAGAAACCTTCACTTCTGGCATTGCCAAGACCGTGCGCTGGTACTTGGACAACGCGGCTTGGGTACAGCAAGTCACCAGCGGCGATTATCGCAAGTGGATCGCAACCAACTACTCGTAAACTTCCACTACAAATTCCACCATGAACATTCTGCTGTTAGGAAATACTGGGCAAGTTGGATTTGAACTTCAGCGCACGCTTGCGCCGCTTGGCAAAGTCACCGCGCTTGATTTTCCTGAGGTTGACTTTCTACAACTTGACCAACTTGCCGCGCTTGTGCGCAAGCACAACCCCGCAGTCATTGTGAATGCCGCCGCATATACCGCCGTGGATAAAGCGGAATCAGATTCCGCAACCGCGCACACAATCAATGGCACTGCGGTTGGCGTGCTAGCCGCGCAAGCCAAGCAACTAAACGCCCTGCTTGTTCATTATTCAACCGACTATGTTTTTAATGGCAGCGGCACGCGCCCCTGGATTGAAACCGATACGCCGCAACCGCTCAGTGTGTATGGTCACAGCAAACTGGCTGGTGAAACCGCTATCAGAAATTCCGATTGCAACCATTTCATACTGAGAACAAGTTGGGTGTACGCCGCACGCGGTCAGAACTTTGTTCGCACCATCTTGCGCCTGGCCGCAGATCGTGATTCGCTTAGCGTTATCAACGACCAAATTGGCGCGCCCACATTTGCTGGATTCCTAGCGCATTCCACGGCAAAAATGATCGACTTTGATAAAGCGAACGCCGCCACGCGCGCCAAGCATTTGGGCACATATCACGTCACCGCCCACGGCGAAGCAAGTTGGCACACCTTGGCCAGCTACGCCGTGCAGTGCGCACTTGATTGCGGCGCAACTCTTAAAGTCACGCCCGCGCGCATTACCGCCATACCCACTTCACAATATCCACTGCCCGCGCCTCGACCGAGCAATTCCAGAATGTGCGTGGACAAATTCGAAGGTACCTTTGGCATTGCGTGCCCCGATTGGCGCACGGATTGCCGAAACGTTGTCACTGAACTAATTTGCGGAGCAACTATATGAGTGGTAGTATAAATCGAAAAGGCATTATTCTGGCTGGCGGAACAGGTTCGCGGTTGCATCCAGCAACACTCGCTATGTCCAAACAATTGCTACCCGTGTTCGACAAGCCCATGATTTATTATCCACTCAGCACGCTCATGCTGGCGGGTATTCGCGACATACTGATTATTTCCACGCCGCAAGATACCCCCCGCTTTGAGCAACTGCTTGGCAACGGAACACAATGGGGCTTGAATATTTCATACGCCGTACAGCCATCGCCCGATGGACTTGCACAGGCGTTCATTATTGGCGAAAAGTTCATCAATGGTTGTCCGTCGGCTCTAGTGCTTGGCGACAATATCTTCTACGGCCACGACTTTCCAAAGCTTCTAGCAAATGCAATTCAGCGCACTACTGGCGCAACGGTGTTTGCATATCACGTGCAAGACCCCGAGCGCTACGGCGTGGTGGAATTTGACAGTGCAGGCAAGGCCATAAGCCTGGAAGAAAAACCAGTGCAACCAAAGTCAAATTACGCCGTCACTGGCCTGTATTTCTATGACGAGCATGTTGTCAGTTTGGCAAAGTCGCTCGAGCCTTCAAAGCGCGGCGAACTAGAAATTACAGACCTAAACCGACTGTATCTAGAACGCAACACGCTTGATGTAGAAATAATGGGCCGCGGCTTTGCGTGGCTTGATACGGGCACGCACGAATCACTGCTAGAGGCCAGCCACTTCATTGCCACGCTAGAGCACCGCCAAGGTTTAAAGATTGCCTGCCCCGAAGAAATTGCCTTCACCAAGAAATGGATTGATCGTGCGCAACTAGAAAAACTTGCCGCACCCATGCTGAAGAACGGGTACGGGCGCTACCTAATGCAGGTGCTGAAGGATGCAGCTCGCTAATGCATGCCCAGCGGCTGGCCATTCCAGATGTGATTTGCTTTACACCCAAGGTGTTCGGCGATGATCGTGGATTCTTCTACGAAAGTTTCAACCAGGGCGTGTTTGAGCAAGCGCTTGGTCACTCCGCACCCCACTTTGTGCAAGACAATCACTCACGCTCTGCCAAGGGCGTCTTGCGCGGACTGCATTACCAAATCCAGCAACCACAAGGCAAGTTGGTGCGCGTAACTCAAGGCGAGGTCTTTGATGTGGCGGTTGACATTCGCAAGTCATCGCCCACATTCGGCAAATGGGTTGGCGAAATTCTTTCCGAGCAAAACAACAAACAAATCTGGGTGCCACCAGGCTTTGCACACGGCTTCTTGGTTCTCAGTGAAACAGCTGAATTCCTTTATAAAACCACAGATTTCTGGGCCCCACAGTTCGAGCGTTGCATTGCTTGGAACGACCCCGCTATTGGAATTCAGTGGCCGCTGTATGGCATCACTCCCGCGCTGTCCGCCAAAGACACGCAAGGAAAATTACTTACGCAGGCGGACTGCTTTGCCTGTTTGGGGAAACAAATAGGCTAATACGATTAATTAAATATTGCGAAAAATTACATATTTTGTATAATTAAATAATAATGACCAAACAATCTAATACTATCCAACAGCATCGGGATTTTGTTGGGCCAGCTCAAACATATGATGTTATGTCAGCGATTCAATTCATTCGTCTGTATCAGATTGGATTGCGTGGAAATTCAACACTACTTGAAATTGGTGCCGGTTCTTTGCGTGCGGCAAGATTACTTATACCTTTTTTAGAGCCTGGGCACTATTTTGGTGTTGAACCCGATAAAAACTTAGTAGATACTGGCTTTGATTTAGAACTTGGTCGAGAAATATGCAATATAAAGTCACCAAAATTTGTATATAATGCAGAATTTAACTTTTCTGAATTAGGATTGCCAACTACTGGAATAGATTTTGCAATTGCTCAATCAATTTTTTCTCACACATCGCTTAAACAATTTATAAATTGCCTACAAAATGCTTCTGCAATATTAAATCCATTCGGTATTTTTATAGCAACGTTTGTCGAGGGCGATACCGATTATAGGGGTTCTGATTGGGTTTACCCGGGATGCGTTAAATTTCAAAAAGAAACAGTAAAGCAAATTGCTGCTGATGCGGGTCTACATGTCCGCTTCATGAACTGGGTTCATCCCAACGATCAAACCTGGATGCTGTTGTGCAAAAACCTTAATATAATTGAACAAATACCCGCAAGTGATGATATAATGATGATTGATTATATTAGAACAATCGACGAACTTCGCCGACGAATTAACTACGCTAAATCGTTGATGCCGATCAGGATTGGTTTATGGATAAGAAAACTACTATTCCAACGCTAGCTTATTCAATCGTAAAAAACCTATGAAAGTCGACTTTAAAATACCAAATTTTAATTCCAAACAATTCCCATTAATTGTTGTTGGAATGCATAGATCTGGAACTTCCGTCCTTACTCGCTGCCTTGAATCTATGGGAGTCTTCAGTGGTCGACTACTTGACGAGAATCATGAACCTCTATTCTTCACCAATCTCAACAATTGGCTTATAAGGCAGTGCGGAACAGAATGGGATTGGCCGTTACAAGCCGAAGCTGTACAAAATAATCCCGATTTTGTTAAATGGAGCGTAGAACGTTTAAATTCATTAATCCGCTCTCCAAGATCATGGGCATATCTAGGACTAAAAAATACTATCAAGTTTCGATCTATCCCAAACCTCCAAATTCCTTGGGGTTGGAAGGATCCACGAAACTTAATAACTCTCCCAATTTGGTCTAAGGTTTTCCCAAACGCCCGTGTGGTATTAGTTACACGGCATGGAGTGGATGTTGCGGAAAGCCTTCGAGTCCGCGCTCAAAAAATGATAGATTGCGCAACTGCAACTCAATTTGATTGGCTTAGAATCCGTCCGCAATCGGCAACAAATTCTATTCGCTGCCTAAATATTCAAGAAGGCTTGCAATTATGGCATGAGTACAACCAAATCGGGGGGCGAACGATCCCAGCATCGGGATTGCCGTATATTTGTGTAAAGTTTGAAGATCTTATGGCGGAACCAAGTGAGACACTACGTTCACTAGCTGCCTTTGCGAATCTCTCTCCAACTGAAGAGACAATTACAGGTATCTCAAAAAATCTTCGTTTAGAAAGAGCCTTTGGCTATCTCGCAAAACCCTCTTTAGCAGCATTCGCTGAACACAACTATGATTTACTTAAATTTGGTAAATACCAACCATGAACTTTGAATCCGTGTCGTGGTTGACCTATTTTTCAGCTGCTTTGTGCGCGATGATCGTATTGATATCAAAAACTGAACGAAACCGCTTTCCACGACTATCAAGTATACTTGCATTTATCTGGATGATAACACTTGTAGTTGCAGCCGTCTTTATTCCTGGACAATCTTTATCCATTACAGCCAGCAGTGTCATTTTAGGATCTATAATAAGCTTTTCTCTAGGCCATTATCTTGGTGAAAAATTTTGTATTTCTTTCAATATAAATCTAATTGAAAATCCACCTAGAAGCCGCTTACTTATGATCATTTATATAATCGGGTGTATTACGGGACTTATCTCAATATATATTTATATAGATGCAGCGAACGAATCAATAATTAATATGATCACAAATCCTTTAGATACAATTTTCAACATTAGTCGTTACTATACATTCGGAAGGTATAACAATCCGAACTTTAAAGAGCCACAACTAGGAATTTTGTTCGGTATGGGAGTGTTTTTAGCGTCGTTGATTGGCGGAGACATTACCGCAGGCACTCGGAGAGGCTTGATTACTTGGTTTGTCGGACCAGCCCCTATTTTTCTAGCAATACTGTCAATGCTTCTACTTACCACACGCGCCACGTTGATGTTTAGTTTAGCAATGTGGCTAAGCGGATTTATTGCTAGAAAGTGTCTTGTGACTCGAAATCTATGGACACCACTTAAGAGCTATTTGATGATTAGTTTGTTATTGATAACCGTGTGTGCGTCGCCTATTTATACATTTGTTCAGGGACTCAGACGACAATCATGGAGCACGGAAGATTCGAATGATTTTCATCAATTTATGCTTTCTGCACTTGTAGGTTCCCCAAATGCTCTCTCAAACTGGCTCATTCAACCAAGCGTTGATACTCCTTACGGAACACGGCTTCTATCTGGACCGCTTCAATTAGCTGGATTCCATCGCACAATTGTTCTTCCAGTTCAAGTAGGTTCACTTGACGATACAGCGAACTCCAACATTATTTCTCTGTTTGGCGATGCAATCAACGACCTTGGTTTTTTTGGCGAACAAGTTCTTATGGGCGCGCTTGGAGTAGTCGGAGGTTTCGCTTGGCAACGCGCATCGTTAGGAAAAATAAGCTCCACGCCGATTTTGGCTGCGACATTGTTTTTGATTATGCTAAGTCCGATTGGCTCGCCATTTGCTTACACAACAATCTGCGGACCCTTTGTAATCTTCGCATTGATTTACTGGCTTCCAATTAATTCTACAAAGCTAAAATAATGCAATATTTAGTTTTATGCGTAAACTTTAATAATGACGAAGAATCACTAATTTTCGCGAAATCAATCGCGAATCAACATGATTTTCATGGCTCAATTTATATTATAAGTTGCTCTATAATTAAAATTAATTCACCACTTCGTAATATCATTGATAAACGCATAAAATTAATTGACCCAGGATTAAACCTTGGATATTTTGGAGGCGCCGCCGCTGGGCTTAAAGAATATTTAATACACAACAAATTACCTAAGTGGATTATTGTTTCAAATACAGATATTAAATTTGCTGACAATTTATTTTTTAAAATACTAGATACGATTGACAATTCTGGCGCACCAGCAATACTAGCGCCAGATATCCAGCTCCAGCAAAAATCTCTTTCTGCCTCAACTCCGACAAGTCAAAATCCTGCCATGCTCAAACGCCCAAGTCGTGTGAAGCTACAGTTACTAGCTATTATATGTAAATGGAAACTTACTTATACTGCATATGAAGTCATTATAGAATTTAAATGGGGTTTAATCAACAGGTTATTTAAAAAAAAGCAAGCTATAATGTCTGCGCGTGATATATATGCAGCTTTTGGAGCATGCATAATATTTCATCACACATACTTCGAACTAGGTGGGGACTTGGAGTTTGGATCGTTTTTATTTGGGGAAGAGATTTATGTAGCAGAAAGAGCCCGTCAGTTCGGTCTTCGGACTCATTTTGAACCCAGGCTTCGACTTATACATCAAGAACACAGTACAACGGGCGCACTGGGTGCGGCTCGTCGACAAAAAAATGTATACAATTCTTTAATTTACCTTCTGAAAGAATTTTTTCACTAAATTAATATGTGTGGTATTGCCATCATCATTACAGAACCCGCCCTTTCCGAAGATGCAAATGAGGCTTTGTCACGCGCTGATATAATGCAACGTCATCGTGGACCCGATGACAGCGGTGCTGAAGTGTTTGTCTTTCCTGAAATTGCCGCAGTTGGTCTTGGTCACCAACGTTTATCAATTATAGATTTAACAAAAGCTGGACACCAACCGATGATGAGCGCGTGTGGGCGCTATGCAATTGTTTTTAATGGAGAAATCTACAACTATCAAGAGATTGCTAAAGATCTCATCGGTGATGTTCTTTTAACAAATCCAGCTAGCGATACCGCCGTGGCGCTTGCAGCAATTGCTCGCTGGGGGACTTCTGCATTTAAACGCTTTAATGGTATGTGGTCTATTGCATTTTTAGATAAAGTAAACGCAACGCTAACGGTGAGCCGTGATCGACTTGGTGTCAAACCATTATATTGGCAAGCTCATGCAGGTCAGATTTTTTTCGCTTCGGAGGCGAAGGCTATAATGACGATGACTCAGGCGCCTATAAAAATTGATTTGGGCGTAGCTAGCCGATTCCTGCTTCAGTCTATTACAAATGCTGACGAGCGTACTTTTATTGAAGGTATTCGTTGTGTGCCACCTGGTAGTTACGCAGTGATCCAACTTCGCAAAAGCGATTCTTGGTTGCCAAAATTTGAATACTTTTGGCGACATCCATTTGAAACCAACACTAATATATCCACAAAAAAACCCGATCCAGCGGAACTACGATCTTTATTAATTGACTCAGTACGCCTTCGACTTCATGCTGATGTTCCAGTAGGAATACTTCTTTCAGGAGGACTTGATAGTTCGACTATCCTTGGATCAGCAGCAAGTATGGGCTTATCCAATTCTTTACGCGCTTTTTCTGTGATAAGTGACGATCCTGCATCAAATGAGGAGCCCTTTATTGACATCATGTCTAATCATGCGAAGTGTCAAGTAATTAAGTTTAAGGCTAGTTCTGACCCTATATCCCTGCATGCTGAGTTACGAGAATGTTGCTGGGCAAATGACCAACCAGTGGCCGGATTTAGCGCAATTGCTTATCGAAGGCTTGTTGCACTAGCGAGGCTTAATGGCTTCCATGTACTACTCTCTGGTCAAGGGGCTGATGAACAACTTGCAGGTTATAACAAGTTTTTATATTTTTATGCACTTCAACTCCTTAAAGCTGGTCAACTATTACGAATTGCAAATTTACTTATCAAATTTGCATTCAATGGCACTGTTCTGAGGGAGTTTAGATTTGAGGAGGCCCGTCGCTACTTCTTACTTCGACGTTCCACTACCGAAAAGCATTGGGGTTCTTCAGTTAAATTTGGTGATTTATGTTCCGTTGGAGCTGGAAATAGTTACGCTCGTAGAGAGTGGCTTGATGTGACTAGTTTATCTATTCCGATGCTTTTACATTACGAGGATCGAATGTCTATGTCGCACGGTTCTGAAGTTCGAGTGCCGTTTCTTGACTACCGAATTGTTGAGTGGCTTGCAAAAGTACCTGTCGATTCTAAACTTGCTGGCGGATGGACCAAACGGATTCTTCGCGATGCAATCGATGGCTTAGTGCCGGCATCCATACGTTGGCGGCGAGACAAACGAGGCTTTAATTTACCAGAACGGGAATGGTTTCGGGGTCCCTGTGCACCACAGGTTATGCGCATGATTGATGAAGGCATGATTTGCGAACGTCTCGGCCTTGTAAAGGCTGACTTATTTCGATCTGCATTTCAAAAATTTGTTAAAGATGGCACGGGAATATCTTATAAAAAAATATTTTCTATTTGCTCTCTAGAAGAATGGTTGCGAGCAATCGAGCATTATTTTCCTGGAAAAATTTCTTGAATAGTACAGATCAATTGAAGCTTTATTATTCATATCTTAATTTCCGGATTATATTTGCATTTGGATTAAGGGGGATAGGTGCAGCTTCAGGCATGGCATTCACGCTCTTGGCAGGAAGATTTTTACCGGCGGAAACTGCAGGCGCACTATTTCTATGGATTGCTTGGGCACGTGCCGGCTCTATAGTCGCTGTATTTGGTCATGATCAACATCTTGTACGCGCATTACCCAATTTTTTGGCAGCAAATTCTAACAATGAAATTTGTGCGACTGTTCGATCATCGTTTATGGCGAGTCTGAGAAACTGCATACTCATAACAGTCGTAATAATGACTGGAGTGGCTGCATGGACATTTTTAAATAGTTATTTCGAATCTAATTTTTGGATGTCAATCATTATTTTGATTTCTATTATTCCTGCAACACTAGCAACGATACTTGCAGAGTCACTACGAGGCATAAATAAAATACTTGAATCAGTATTGATTGCGCCGACAACTATTTTTGGAATACCAGCTTTATTAATTGTTCCTGCCAGTATCTGGCTTGGCGCCACTGGGGCCGCATTTTCATTGCTTATAGGAGCTTTTCTTGCGTATTTTTTAGGTTTGATTTTGTGGAATTACCATAAGCCAAAATTGTCAATTGGCCCGAATACTAAGCCAATCAAGGGTATCAGCCTACGGAATTTAGGACTTTTATCGATAGTATTGATGAGTCAAGGTTGGTTTGAAACTATGGTTTCCGCTTTCTTGCTATCAAAACAGGATATTGCACGATATGCGGTTGCGGCAACGTTCGCATCTGTAATTCAAGTTGGACTATCGAGCATAAATACATTCGCCGCACCCCGCATATCCCTCATTGCCGCACAAGCAAATCCTTTGAATTTGAGGCATGTTTTTAAAACCACTCGAGTAACAGCCATTATTATTGCGCTCGGACCAACAGTCGCACTCTTGTGCTGGTCAGATTTGATACTGGGACTCGTAGGTATCAGTTATACTTCTGCGACTGCTACCCTTCAAATTTTGGTAGTCGGTCAGTTTATAAACGCCTGTGTTGGACCTGTTGGTCCAACCTTGTTGGCTTTAAGTGATGAAAAATTTATGATGCAAACATTATTAGTTACAGCAACAGTCAATATTATAACAATTTATGCTCTTGCACCATGGATTGGTATTGTTGGTGTCGCTTGCGCTAGCGCATCTACCTTAATTATACTAAATATAACGTGCTTAATGCGTCTGAGATATTTTTTGACACATATGCGTGGGCATTCCGATCATTATTCGATCAATGAAGGAATCATCTAAAACAAACGCATTTTGCCCAATTAACGAAAAATATTTACCTATGAACTTCTGGATCATTCAAACTGGCGAGCCACTTCCGATCGATGGACCTAATACACGTGGCATGAGAGCTATGAATCTCACAAAAGCGTTGAATGCACGTGGACACCGGGTCGTGCTTTGGAGCACCGATTTTTACCACCAAGAAAAAAGGCATCGGTTTGGAAGCGATAAGAACATTCGGATCTCGGATTTGTTAGAGATACGGCTCATCACATCTCGTGGCTATCAGAGAAATATTGGACCAGCACGTTTTTTCGACCATGCTCAGCTTGGATGGAGGTTTGACAAACTAGCTTGTAAAGTTGAAAAGCCAGATCTTGCGTTTATTGGCTTTCCTCCAATTGAAATTGCAGCTGCCGCCGTCCGCCACTGCCGACTTCGAGGAGTGCCTGCATTGCTCGATGTGAAAGATCTGTGGCCGGACCTGTTTGAGGATCCATTACCCGCAATTGCAAAGCCGCTCGCACGTACTTTGTTGTGGCCTCTGCATCATCTTGCCAAACGAGCGATCCGAGAATGTAGCGGAATTTGTGCCCCCTCCGATGGTTTTCTTGAATGGGCGCGGCGCCGTGGCGGAACCCAATCTCGAACTACCGACATAATCTCTCCACTCACCTCACCTATTCAAATTGTTTCACCTGATGAATTCAAATCAGCAGAACGCAAGTGGGATAACCTTGGCGTATTGGCCGATGGCCGAAAGCGTGCGGCATTCATTGGCGCCCTCAGCCGAAGTTTCGATCTTGATTCCATAATTAAAGCAGGAACTACAGAAGGTGGCAAAGGTTGGCAATTTGTAATTTGTGGATTAGGCGAGGCCGAAACCAGATTACGTGGTCATACTGCGTTGCTTTCAAACATTATTATGCCTGGATGGATTGATCGCGCCATGATCAATGTCTTGTTAGCTAGATCAACTGTCGGGTTAGCGCCATATCGGTCCATCCCGAACTTCGAACTCAATGTCTGTAATAAAGTGTACGACTATATGCACAGTGGCGTTCCAATTATTTCGCCCCTGCAAGGTGACGTCCGCCAATTACTAGAGCGTGAGCAAATCGGTTTTTCCTATAAGGCAGGTTCTGCAAGTGGACTTCTTGAAGCCATGGAGCGTGCGACATCTGAAGGCGTCAGAAATCAGATCCGCGAAACTGCTATGTCTCTGTATAACGAACGATTTAATGCGACTAAATCTTACGGTCGCCTTGTCGATCATTTAGAACAAATTGCCATACAGTCAAAGTGACTAATTCATCATTATGTTAAATAATAAACCCGCCATAGAAGATCGCGACATAGAAGCTGTGCGGTATGGCGCAAATGCTGCCACCATTCTTGATCAAGGCGCTTTTGATCTCGGCGGCGCAGAATCAGTCCAATTGGTTCTGCGGGCACCGTATCTCCGATACGAGACGATTGTTGCTATGCATTTAAGATTTGGTATGCGCGTACTTGAATTAGGCGCTGGTACTGGCCGACATTCATTAGTTCTTTGCTCTGATCGGATACATACTGTCTGCTCTGATATTGCGCCAAAAGCTCTCGAAGTTTTACAATTGAGAATCAAATCGCATGGGCATTCCGTTGAGACGGTGGCTACACCGATGGAATCGACACCATTTCCGAGTAATTCCTTCGACCTCGTCGCTAGCGCCGGTAGTTTGAGTTATGCAGATCCTGAAACTCTCAACATGGAGATCACTCGAATCCTTAAGCCTGGCGGTTCATTCATCTGCGTCGATTCGCTTAACCATAATCCAATTTACCGTTTCAATCGCTGGATTCATTGGAGAATAAAAAAAGATCGAACGCGCTCCACGCTTGTGCGAATGCCGACCATTTCTCGAATGAGACAATTGGGAGAGCAATTTGAATCGTGGGAATTAGAATGCTTCGGCGCCGCATCGTGGTTGCTCTCACCACTTTCGCGCATTATTGGAAGCACTATCTGCGCACGCCTATCCACACTATGCGACCGGCTACCAGGCGCTCGCAGAATGGCATTCAAGTTTGTATGTGTTGCGCGAGGATTGAAGAAAGCAGGTCCTAATGCCACCTAGTCATCTTGGGGATGCTTTAATTCGAAAGTAAATTGCCAAGCCATCCTTTGCAATCCTGGAATTGCAAGAAGCACACTATCAAGCGCGCTACCCAAACCCAATAAGGGCCTAAACGCTTGCGAGTTGCGAAAAGCAACTGCCCCAAGTTCAGCAAGGTGCCAATACTTGAACTCGCCAAGTTTGAACCACTTTTTGGCACGCAAGGCATCGGGTACGCCGAGAATGTGCTGCGCTTCCCACTCAGTTCGCATAACTGGAGTTCGGTTGCGATAAGCCTGAATCAAAGGATTGTGGGCAAGTGCCTCTATGCAAAGAATACGTCCACCAGGCTTCAAAATACGGCGTAACTCAGTATATGCAGCGTCAAGGTCGAGATGGTGAAGCATTCCAGAGCAAATAACTGTGTCGAAGCTGCTATCAGGAAACTCTGTTGCCTCGCAATCCCCTTGAACAAAGCGACACCGTTCAGTTAGTCCTTCAATCTGCGCTGCTTGCCGCCCAATTCTTATGCTTTCGTCCGAAATGTCTAGGCCAACGGCAAGACTGCTTCCTTCTCTTGCCGCTCTGAGTGTGGTTTGCCCACTTCCGCAGGCGTAATCAAGAAAGACTTTATCTTTTGCATGGCGTTTAATCCAGGCATCTGTGTAGCGACGACTTTTTTCTGTGACTAAATACCATTTTCTATTAGCGTGCATATCGAGTTCATCCCGTCGCTTTGCAGCACCATCACTTTGCTTGCGGTCAAGATTGTGGAATTCGATTTCTTCAAGCTTCCTAGGGTCAAGTGCATGAATCTGGTCGGCACTCCAAAATCCATGTCTGGATTCTATATTTTCAAGCAAAGCCGAATTCATGGACTGTCTCCGTTTATTATTAATAGAACTGTCATGTCGCCACTCCCTCACGATTCTCAACCACATTCTTTGCCCCGGGTGGCGGAGCTGCTGGCAATTCTTGATCGCGGCGACATACTTGGCAAAGCTTGTCGCTCGCACCCAATTGCTTCAAAATTTTTTGAACCGCTTTCAAACTCTTTTGCCTAGAAAAAGCGTTAACAAGCGTCAGCACAATAAGCTTCACATCAAGCATAATTGAGTTCTTGTCAACATAGAGAAGACCAAGCTGACTTTTCCAGGGCCGTATGATCTGGTTATAAAGCAAGTCGGGATCTGCGCTGTCTTGCAAGATATCACCCTCATCGGCAAACACGATCGACGAAATATCGGTGATACCAGGGCGAACAGAAAGAAGTCGTTGCTCTTGAGTGGTATACAAATTTGTTTCGCGTGTCACATTAGGTCGTGGCCCGACGAATGACATCTGACCCAAAAATACATTCCACAGTTGTGGCACTTCGTCTAGCTTCGCTTTACGAATTACTTTGCCAATGATTGTAATTCGTCGATCATTCGCTGCAGTCGAATCTACTCCCGACACATCCGCTCGCAGGATCATGGAACGAAACTTCACCATTGGAAATGTGCCGCCACCCATGGCCGCTCGCGGCGCAATGTAGAAGGGCGAATGCCAATCCTGCAACCAAATCAAAAGCATGCAAAGCAGTATAATTGGCGAAAGCATGAACAGCCCAAAGGTGGACAATACGACATCAAATGTTCGCTTCAACATCTGGCGGCTTGGGTTGGGCTTTCGAGAAGTGATACAACATTTTCAACAATGTCTTCGATTGTCATGTAATAACTCTTCTCTAGTGGACGACTTGTTGGCGCTGGTGCCGCAGGCAAAGCCATTCGACGAGGTGCGGATGCGCCTATGAGACCCTGCAATGCGCACTGAGCGATGACTTCTCCCGCAATGCCACAAGACGCCCAATCGCCATCGACACAAAGCAGTCGACCCGTTCGTGCAACAGACTCAAAAACCAGCTTGAGATCAAGCGGATTGATGACCCGAAGGTCAATGACTTCCGCAGAAATACCTTGTTCCGCCAACTTTACCGCCGCCTGCTCGCACTGATAGGCGCAGAAAGAATACGAAACCAAAGTGACATCAGTGCCCCAACGGCGTATGGCTGGACCTTGCTTAGCAATATCCCATTCCTGTACTGGCCCAAGGACCTCGGTGCGTTCGTAACACCACCGGTCATCTATATACACGACAGGATCATTGCCCAAACTGGCGGCAACAAGAAGTTCGCGGGCGTCAAGTGGAGTGCTTGGCATTACCACCCGTAACCCTGGCACATGAGCGAACCATGAAGCAAGCGATTGACTGTGCTGAGCCCCTTGCTCGCCACCGCGATTGATGATTGCTCTGAACACCACTGGAACTGGAATACCACCGCCAAACATGTGGTTCCACTTAGCTGCCTGATTAATGACTGCATCCATTGCAAGCACAAAGAAATCAACTCGCGGATGAATAACTATTGGACGATGCCCGCAAAGTGCTGAACCAACCGCGGCACTGGTACATGCGGCTTCAGACACTGGGGTGTCAATGACACGCTCCTTACCAAACTCGATATCGAGGTCGGTCATGGAGTTCCCTACATACCACGGGCTCCAAAGACCTTGCCCGATTGTATAAGTCGAGGGATGGTTGCGAAGAAGGTGAGCGAATCCCTGTCGAATTGCCGGACCATATGCGACTGAAGTTGGTGAACTCATACCTCACCCCCACCAGCGAATACGCGATCAAACAAAGCGGAGTCATTGGGATAAGGACTTGAAAGTGCAAATTCCCAAGCTTGATCAACTTCAATTTGCACATCTAATTCCATCTTCTCAAGTTGGCTTACACTGAGAACACCCTTGGTGCTCAATGTTTCCGCACATCGACGAATTGGATCACGACCCTTCCACAAATTGAGGTCGTCCTTGCGGCGCACGCCTACATCCGTATCTTCACGATGACCGACATGCCCACGCCAACGGTATGTAACACACTCAAGGAAAAACGGACTGCGGTGGGCTCGCGCGAACTCCACGGCAGTCTTGGCAGCTTTCCACATCTCGCCAATATTGTTTCCGTCAACGGTGCAATGCGGCACACAATGAGCTTCGGCGTATCGAGAAAGTCTAGAAGCGGGCTGACGAAGCGAAATATGGAGATGACTCGAGAAGAAGTTGTGTTCGCACACAAACACGGTTGGTGACGGCAACGAGGCCGCCAAATTCATCGACTCATGAAATGTTCCTTCTTCCGTGGCGCCATCGCCAAAGAAAGCAACTGCGACGCCGTCTTTGCCGTCCATCTTCAACGACAAACCGGCCCCCACCGCCATTGGAATAGTTGCTCCAACGATTGGCACTGTTCCAACCAACCCTATTGAGATATCGCGCAAATGCATTGAACCGCCCATGCCGCGCGAGCAACCAGTCTCTTTGCCATGAATTTCGGCGATCATTCGATTCACACTTCCGCCTAGCGCAAGATAATGCGAGTGAGATCGGTGCGCTCCAAAGCACCTGTCAGATGGGCGCAAGTGCGCGGCCACACCAACCGCAACAGCTTCTTGGCCGATGGCGAGGTGGCACGGACAGCGAATCTCGCCCGAGGCCACACCATCTGCGATTCGTTCCTCGGCACGCCGAATGAGAATCATTGACCTCAGCATGCTTACGGCCAACTGGGGTTCGATGCCTTCAAGACTTGCGAGTTCATGGTGACCGGTTGGGCTACTCAAAGATCCAAGATCATCACGGTGCGGGTTTTGTTTCACGACCATAGAAAGTCCTAATATTATCACAAATATAGTGTGCTTCTTCGTTGGTGAGGGATGTATTCATGGGCAGGAGAAAACATCTTTCAAAGAATTTCTCAACGGCTGGAATGCGCACGTCTTGAAAGCCAAGCTTGTTAAACTTATGAACCGGAGTGCCAGCCCACTGCACAATTGTCCGTACCCCATTTTCCTGTAAATGGGCGCGCAAAGCCTCACGACGATCTCCTTCGACTTCATAATTCTGATAGATATCAAAGTGATTTGGATCCGCGTCGGGCCCTGGCGGCAAAGTCATTTCCTCGAGATCAGTGAGGCGATCATCGTAAATTCCTGCAAGTTCGCGACGCCTTGCGATTTCGGCAGGAAACGCTCTCAACTTCACAAGCAAAACCGCCGCTTGCAGGGTATCTAGCCGACTATTCAGCCCCCAGCGAACGACATTTCCTTCCTTGTTTCGCCCGTGATCGCGCAGTTCACGAAGAACTTCATTTGTATTGTCGTCCTGTGTAAACAGAATTCCACCATCACCAAAACAGCCGAGGACTTTTGCTGGGTAAAGACTGATTGAACCAGCGAAACCGAACGTACCCGCGGCTCGACCCTTGTACTTTGAACCCAACGCTTGCGCCGCGTCCTCTATAACCACCAAGCCATGTTCACGAGCAATCGACATGATTTCGTCCATGTCACATGTGCGCCCGTTGAGTTGGGTAGGAATGATCGCCTTAGTTCGTTTGGTTATGGCGCGGCGGATGGCTTCTGGATCAATGCAACGGTCAACACGCATGTCTACTGGAATGGGAGTCGCGCCCGCAAAGTGGATCGCGCTTGCTGTTGCAATATAGGTATGGCTGCAGAAGATGACTTCGTGGCCAAGACCAATTCCAGCGGCATTCAATGCAAGGATCATTGATTCTGTACCGTCCGCGACTCCAATGGCATGCTTTGAACCAACGAACTTGGCGACTTCGTGTTCAAACTGGTTCAGTTCATCTTGCAAAATAAAGGCCCCCCGTTCCATAACTTTCATCATTGCGGCGAGTATTTCTTCGCGCTGTTGCTGAAAAACATGCGGGTAGCGAAAGAATGGAATGGATTGAAGAGTCTTCGTCGACATTTATTTAATGATAATGTAATTTCGTAATTTATCAAAGCATGTATTTCAATTATTGCAGAGCGACCGCGACTTTGGCGTGCCTGCATCTGCGCTTTCCACCACTGGTAAAGCCAGCAACACCGAACAAGAAGCCGAAGGCGTTGCGCAGTTGCTTGGTGTGGAAAAATCTCCCACCGCCCCGCGCATTCTTCTTGTGACATCCGCCTATCACATGAGCCGAGCCGAAATACTTTTTCGCCGCGCTGGCTTGGAAGTCATTCCCTTCCCCGTGGACTTTCAAACCAAACTTGGCATCACGCCGCGCTCATTCATTCCAAACGGCGGCACGCTGAAGCAAACCGACACCGCGCTGCATGAAATCTACGGACGCGTGTATTACTGGATTGTGGACTGAGAGAAGTTTGGGCGTGAGGTGCCAGAACTCGATTTCTATCAAATAGGTGCGGACCGTCTTCGTGTGTAGAATCTGAATACAACCCAATGAAAGCAACCAGCATGGATGAAGCACACTTTGATCTCAACGACATTGAACATGAGCCGACAGATGCTCAGTTAGACGCGTTGATGAAATCCGTGGCCGAAGAAGTTGCGCGCCGCGCCAAAATTGCCAATGACGCATTCATGCAGAACCTGCGCGCCGCAATTGCGGCGGTGAATAAATCCGCAACGGATGCCTGATGTTGATTGAACAACCGCGCGGAATATGAAGTTTTTTGTTTAAAACTTAGCATTGAACGCTCGTGTTTCGTCCACAAGCCCTACGCGTTAATCTGTTTTCGAAGAATTTTTGCGTTCACCATGCCACGCATTGTTGCGTCGGCGATGGCGCTTCTAAACTGATCGGGCGGAAATTCCGCATCATTTGCTAAATCGTGCAAAGTTCGCAGTATCGTGGTCACGCGCACGCCATCACTCATGGTCATGTCGGCCCGCTTCAAAATGGCGCGGTGCACCACCACGCCCTTGCCAAATCGCCTGCGCACACCAGGCGCAACCGTAAGGTGAATTTTGCTTGGCATTGACTCGCCAATGGCGTGCACCATAAGAGCGCTTGCGTGTGAGATTGTGGCGATTGGCACACCGCGCCGATCTGTTGCCGCCAAGGTCGCTCGCAGAAGATCATCAAATGGTGACGGAGTGAGCTCGGGAAAGCGATATAAACCGTGAGTGACACGCCGCAAATTACCAGCGCAAGCGTGGTAGCGAAGATGTTGCTTGTTCCAACCCAAAGCACTTGCCTGGCGCGCCGTGAGCAGACCTCCCTGCCGCTGCGCCAAAATAATGCAGGCCTGGCGTGGACTTTTCTTGGATTGAGGCGATTGCATAAAGGTACAATTTAATTGTACCTTACTACATACTGCATTTCAGCATCAATCAAGCCGCGTAAGTCGCCTTCATGAAATGTCGCTACAGCTTTCACTTCAATGCCAACTCCATTGAGCGGCTGAACGCTAGAATCGAGATCGGCTGAACGCTAGAATTGAGAACGACTCAATGCGTCGGCACTGCTGACCCCAGACAAGACCAGCACCACCGAACATGAAGCCGCGGGCGTGGAAGTACTCTCCTTCCACCACTCGGAAATTTCTCATCATTGCTGAATACCGCACTGCCGAACCGCGAAAAGCCAGGGGCTGAAGGCCCCTGATGGCTTTAGTGGCTGTCTACCCAAAGTAGCGTTTTTATGGCAAAATGTAGATTTATCATTGCAATATAGTAATTGAAAGTCTATATTACTATGATGATTCAACGATCAGATGCCATTGAAGCTATCAACCGCGGTTTGGCAAACAACCCCGGCGTGGCGCTACTTGGACCCCGCCAATGCGGCAAAACAACCTTGGCTAGGCAAGTTGCTCAAGAGCGCTCCCAACTTCTGGCAACGCAAATACCAGCCGCACAAAAAGGCGAATCGCAAATGCGCGTTGCACAACCAACGCAACCTGGCGGTGTTCAATTTTTTGATCTGGAAAATCCTTCCGATGCGACTGCGCTTGATAACCCAATGCTTGCACTGCAATCGTTGCGCGGGCTTGTTGTGCTTGATGAAGTGCAACGGAAACCAGAATTGTTTCCAGTGTTGCGCGTGTTAATGGACCGCCCAGAAAATCCGGCGAAGTTTTTATTGCTCGGTAGCGCATCGCCATATTTGGTGCATGGCGTAACAGAATCACTCGCAGGACGCGTGACTTTTTTAGACCTGCAAGGATTTAATTTGGCGGAAGTGAATTCTAGAAATGGCGACACTTCACCGGTGCACGAAACCAATCAACAATCTCTCTGGATGCGCGGCGGATTTCCGCGCTCATTTCTGGCACCCAATGAAGTCGCAAGTTTTCAGTGGCGGCGCGACTTCATACGATCTTTTATTGAAAAAGATTTTGCAACACTTGGTATTGGCGCCACGCCTTCAAGCCTTGGTCGACTGTGGCAAATGACCGCGCACTATCACGGACAAACTTTGAATTCATCTGAAATTGGCCGCTCTTTGGGGCAAACATATAAAACTATCCAGCGCCACGTTGAACTTTTAGAAGGCGCTTTCATGGTGAGGATGCTTCGCCCCTGGTTTGAAAATGCGGGCAAGCGCACGCTGAAAAATCCCAAGCTGTATGTGCGTGACAGCGGCTTGCTGCACGCCCTGCTTGGCGTGGCGGATCACGTAGGGTTGATGGGGCATCCAAAACTTGGCGCAAGTTGGGAGGGTTTTGCTATTGAACAAATTCTTACGCGGTTGCCACGCACCGATGCGTGGTTTTGGGGAACTCAAGGCGGTGCGGAACTGGACCTGTTTGTTCAACCCGGCGGAAAGCGTGTTGGTTTTGAATTGAAATTTGCAGATGCTCCCAAAATGACAAAGTCACTCGCTTCGGCACTAAAAGATTTACGCCTTGATTCGCTGATTGTGGTGAAGCCGTCGGGATCCGATTACCAACTGTCACCTGAAATCAAAGTGATGTCGCTGAAGTCCGCACTGCTTGAATGCGATGAATTGATGCGGTGAATTGATGCGGTGAATATTGCCCACGCATATCACCGTGTTTAGATGCGCCATATATGGCGTAATAATATAATAAAATTGATAAAACACGCCATTTATGGCGTTTTAAATTGACTTGTGAACTGAACACGATATAGTGAACGTGCATGAAGATCCAATCCAACATCACCAGCGAGGCGCTGTTAAAAATTATTGGCGAACGACTTGCCCGTCTTCGTCTGAGCAAAAACATGACACAGAAAAAACTTGCGGAGCAAGCGGGTCTTGGCCTGCGAACTGTGCAACGCCTGGAATTGGGATTGGCGGCAACGCAACTGTCTGGGTTTGTGCAAGTGTGCCAAGTGCTTGGTTTAGTAGAGCGATTCGATGTGCTCATCCCAGAGGAGCAAGCAAGTCCAATTGCTCAACTGAAATTGCAGAGCCGCAAACGACAACGCTCTCGAAGCCGCAAAACCGCGACAGGCGCGACAAAGAAATGGACCTGGGGTGAATCGACATGATCGCAGAAGTGCAATTGTGGGGACGGACCATTGGAGCAGTCTTGCAAGAAGAAGGTCGTCATGTTGCCACATTCCAATATGACCCAACATTTGCCGAAAGTGGAATTGAGATTTCACCACTCATGATGCCACTTCGCAAACAGGTATATGAATTCCCGGAGTTGCCCCGTGCCGCGTTTCACGGTTTACCGGGACTGCTCGCTGATTCGCTACCAGACAAGTTTGGAAATGACTTGATCAACGCGTGGCTTGCAACGCAAGGAAGATCGCAAGAAAGTTTTTCGTCAGTGGAACGCCTCTGTTACACGGGAACTCGCGGCATGGGCGCGCTTGAATTTGCGCCGATACTGGGCCCGAAGCAGCGCAAATCAGTGAAGATTGAAATCGATTCGTTGGTGCGTCTGGCTTCGCAAGTGCTCACTCATCGGAATGATCTGAAAGGAAATTTTGCGGGTGCGGCAAAGAAAAAAGCGCTGGAGGAAATTCTGCAAGTGGGCACATCTGCCGGCGGCGCGCGGGCCAAAGCAGTGATTGCGTGGAACCGCATAACACATGAAGTGCGGTCAGGCCAGATCACGGCGGGCGATGGATTTGAATACTGGCTACTTAAATTTGACGGAGTGACGGGCAACAAAGACAAAGAGTTGGAAGACCCCAATGGATATGGCGCGATTGAGTACGCGTACCACTTGATGGCAAAGGCCGCGGGAATCACAATGAGCGAGTGCAGGTTGATGGAGGAAAACGGGCGGCGGCACTTTATGACGCGCCGCTTTGACCGGCTTGAGGGTGGTGAAAAACTTCATATGCAATCGCTTGGAGCGCTGGCACATTTTGATTTCAACCAGCCTGGCGCATACGCCTATGAGCAGGCAATGCTGACGATCCGCCAGTTGAAATTACCGATGGCGGCGCTTGAAGAACAATTTCGGCGGATGGTCTTCAACATTGTCGCGCGCAATCAAGATGATCATGTGAAGAACATTGCGTTTCTTATGAACAAGCAAGGTGAGTGGACGCTGGCGCCGGCATTTGATGTGACCTACAGCTACAACCCGTCTGGTTCTTGGACTGCCAATCATCAAATGACGCTGAATGGCAAACGGGATAAGTTCACCAAGGTGGATTTTGTGGCGTGTGCGAAGTCGTCAATGATGAAGCGTGGACGCGCCGAAACAATTATGAACGAAGTGGAGAACGCGGTGAAGCGCTGGCCAGAGTTTGCCACGCAGGCGCAAGTTGCAAGCAAAGCAAGTCGACAAATTCAAGAGACACACCGGCTGAATTTTTCCGCTTGATGACCGACACACGCCTGCGCTTACGCTAGCAATTTTGCAATTAAATCTAATATTTGCTTTGATTTTAGATGGATTTGAACTAAATTGAACCTCATGAAAATCATCACTCATATCGCTGTGTCTAGCGCCGCCGCATTGCTTGCCTGCGCGTGCGTAATGAACAGCAATCAAGCATCGCTGAACAATTTAAACAGCAACTTAAACACCAACCCAACCAACACCGCTGCCGCCGCGGCCATGCCACAAAAAGCCGGGCAGGCAACGCCGCTGGTCTTTAAAGATCCGCGCCCCGCAGAGTGCAAGCCCACCCAACTGGTTGATGGCGTTGCCCGCGGCGAATGCGTGGCCACCATCATCAACACCAACACATTCAATCCGCAAATTCAAGACGCTCCGCCGAAGGTCGAGGGCATGCGCAAGGGCGCGTATCTGCCGCCGCACAAAATGGGCCGCGAGATTCCCATGGGCGAGGCCAACAGCCTTGTGTCGCCAACCGAAATCAACGATACGCAAATTCAGCCTGGTGAATATTTCACGGGCATTGGAGCGTCGGGTTGGACACCGCCAGATTGCACTTTGGCAGTTGGTCCAAATCACATTGTGGCCACAGTGAATAGTCAGATTGCATTCTTCACCAAAGATGGCACTAAAACTTTTCAGGTGGCGCTGGACAGCACCGGTGCGCCAGGATTCTTTGAGCCCGTTGGCGCGAGCAACTTTGTGTTTGATCCCAAATGCATGTACGACCAACATTCAAATCGCTTCATTGTGATTTCGCCTGAATATTATTCTGCATCTTCCACCGCGTACATGGACATTGCGATTAGCGATGACAGTGATCCCAACGGCACGTGGTACAAGTACCGCACCTCATGCGTGGTCACCATTGGCACCACGAAATATTGGGTGGACTATCCCGGCCTTGGCGTTGACGCCAACGGCATCTATATCACGGGCAATCTCTTTGGTTTCACCAGCGGCTTTGCGGGCGCGTGGTTCCGCAGTTTTGATAAAACTCCGCTTCTGACAGGCGGCACCGCGGTCTATGCCGATGTGAATTACTCCAGCTCCTCAAGCGTTCAAGTGGCCAGCGCGTTTCCAGATGCCAAGGCTCTCTTTGTAAGCCGTGCAACTAGCACATCCATGCGCCTGCACTCCATTGCAAATCCATTCACCACTCCGGTGGTTTCTATTAAGGCCGTCACGGTTGCTTCAAACGCCGCGCCGCCGACCGCTCCAGTGAAGGGTTCCACCACTGGCACACTTGACACGCTTGATGGTCGCATGATGAACGCCAACATTCGCGATGGAAAGTTGTACGCCACGCATTGCATTAGCAGTTCAAGCAAAGCGGCCGCGCGTTGGTACCAAGTGAATTTAAATAATTGGCCAACCACCACCACCGCCACGCCAACGCTTGGTCAAAGTGGAACCATTCTGCCAAGTACCGGCGAGTCCACATTCTTTCCAGCCATTGCCGCCAATGCGCGCGGCGATGTTGCCGTTGCCTACGGAGCAAGTTCACTGACCGTGTATCCGCAAGTTAGTATTTCCGCGCGCCGCGCCTTGGACCCGACTGGAACTATGAGTCAATCCACCGTGCTTACCAGTGGAACCACTGGACCAACCGCCGCGGGCAATCGCTGGGGTGATTACTTTGGAATTGCGGTTGATCCATTAAATGATTGCACTTTTTGGTGCATTGGCGAAACTGGCGGAAGCAGTTGGAGCACCGTGATTAATAGTTTCTCCGTGGCTCAATCAACCGATATCAACCAAGATGGTTCTACAAATTCCGAGGATTTAGGTTTGCAACTTATAAAGACTGGCGCTTGCGCTTGCTGTATCGAAGATCTAAATAATGATGGCGATGTGAATAGCGCCGATACCGGCATATTGTTGTTGGGTTTTAACTAAGCGCAAATCTCTGCCGCTCCATTGGCTGAATTGAATTGAATTGGCTGAATTGAATTGGATGAAATCAGCGTTGTGTGGGCGACAGTTCGTGCGAGCCTTTGGCGAAAATTAAGGAGCAGCGCCTGGCGTTGTGTTTGGTACGGCGCTTGGTGCCGCATTGGGCGAACTAGTTGACAAAGCATTC
>Ga0209190_1000646_pt1 | contig 25186 bp, 21 predicted proteins | sample M_140205_XF_Meta_FD_187315 | JGI IMG/M metagenome (GOLD analysis project Ga0209190, IMG submission 187315) | Freshwater microbial communities from Lake Montjoie, Canada to study carbon cycling - M_140205_XF_MetaG (SPAdes) (version 2) | ecosystem: Environmental > Aquatic > Freshwater > Lake... | reverse complement strand
CGAACGCACCTGCGCCGGGTCGGACAAATCAGCCACGATGACATCGGCTGCACTACCCGTTGCCGATTCGATAGTCGCGGCATTTGCGCGAGCGTTGGGCTCATCCTTATCGATGATGACAATGTGCGCGCCTTGGTCAGCCAATAGGCGAGCAGCCATTGCGCCCATGCCATTGGCGCCACCGGTAACGATCACCGTGCGACCGGACATATCAACCGGTTCATCCGTCGGGGACCCCATCGCTGGCCCAGTGGGGTCTACCGGGTGCGGGTAACGCCAGGTCGGGAATGGCATCGCCAGCGTGGACCCCAGCAGGGCAAAGGCCTGGAGTGTCACCCAGATTCCGAGGTTCTCCCACATCGTGATGTAGATCGCTCCGAGAATCAGGTTCGGGTTGTGCGCAAGCAGCACCTTCTTGATGTTCCACTCGATGATGTTGTGATTCGGCGAGATGTGAATATCCCAATACAACGCATGCCAGGTTCCGATGAAAGCCGACAACAAGATGATGACGGTAAAGCACGTCGCGTAGTCGCTGATCAAAGGATGCGAGCTCAACACGTTCGTCCAGAGGCGGCGAGCCAAGATCCAGACCGAGCCGAAGAACAATCCTTCGCTCACGCCCCAGAAGATGCCAAAGAGAAGAGTGTCGGGAAATACGATTTTACGGCCGTGCGGCAAGGTCCCAATGGGCCAGATGATCCAGTAACCAATTAAAACAACTATGGTCAAAACGATGGAAAACACGACCCAATAGATGTCACTGGTTTGCCCAGGGAAAATCCACGGGTTCTTCGCAATAGTGGGGAATGTCCCCGACGCCATAGCAAGTGACCAAGCAAACGAGAAAGCAGCGAACGCTCGAAGCCACGCGGCCTTGGTGTCGTAGCGCCACACCAATTTGCCGCGCAGATACGTCTTAAGTCCTGCGACAAAAATCACGCCGAGGACGAAGAAGGCAATCGCGGCAGGCCAGTTGGCTGGCTGGATCATCAAAGAGTTCATCCCGACATCGTGCCGTGTTTGGGGCTAAAAGGCTGAACATTTCACCTAGTGGTGACACCTTGCATTGCCCACAACCATTGAGTAGGCAGAAGTTCTACGGCGCAAACCGACTAGGGCTTGGTCCACGAATGGGCCATCACTACTTGCTTGGGGCCCTCAGTCCCCAAGCTAAAGCAGGACCAAATCATCGCGGTGAACGAGTTCGCGCCCGTAGCCATCCCCTAATTCAGATGCCAACTCGGCAGTAGTTCGCCCCAGCAGCGCTGGAATCTCCTGCGAGTCATAGGCCACCAGGCCGCGGGCAATAATTTCTCCTGTCTGACTGACGAGCTCAACCGGATCACCCGCCTCAAAATCACCCTCAACTGCGGTGACTCCAGCCGGCAGCAACGATGAACCGGAATTCCTGACCGCATTTTCCGCACCGGCATCAAGAATGAGTTTGCCACGGGCATCAGTGGCATGCGCAAGCCAGAGCAAACGGGTGGCCCGTCGTTGACCAGTCGCATGGAAATACGTGCCTTCGCTACTGCCCGTCAACACGTTCTTGATTTTGTTCGCCCGCGCCAAGATCACCGGAATGCCGGCACTGGTTGCCAATCGTGCGGCCTCAACCTTGGTGACCATGCCACCAGAACCCACACCACGCGAGCCCACGCCGCCTAGTTCAACAGAATCCAAGACCGAGGCGTCGACTACGTCAGAAATTAGCTGCGCTCCAGCCAGGCTCGGATCCGCGTCATACAGGCCGTCAACATCTGAGAGCAAAATCAAGGCATCGGCTTGCACCAGGTGAGCCACGAGGGCCGCCAAGCGGTCATTGTCACCGAAACGAATCTCATCGGTGGCCACCGTGTCGTTTTCGTTCACGACCGGGATCGCGCCGACTTCAAGGAGTCGGTTTAAGGTGCGCTGAGCGTTCTTGTAATGCGCACGACGACCCACATCATCAACGGTGAGCAGAACCTGTCCCACAGTAAAGCCAGCTTCGGCGAAGGCATCGGTGTAGCGGTGTACTAGGAGTCCTTGTCCCACGCTCGCTGCGGCTTGCTGGGTCGCGAGGTCTTTAGGCCGCGATCTCAAACCCAGGGGACCAAGACCAGCAGCAATGGCACCCGATGAAACGAGAACGACTTCGGTGCCAGATTGCCGCACATCAACTAGGGCACGAACCAGCGACTCAACAGCTGTGACATCTAAGCCGCCCGCAGCGGAGGTAATTGATGACGAACCGATTTTGACCACAATGCGCTTAGCGCTCGTGACAAAACCGCGGTCCGAACTCACCGACCCTCCAACCTCTCATCAAATCCTCGTCGTGCCGTGATGTGTGTCGAACCGCCCGCTTCGATCGTGGGCTCCCAGTCAAAGATCACTGAGTTGTCTTGCTTACCAATGCGTACTTCACATCCTGCCGTAGCGCCGGCCTCATACAAGGCTGCTTCGACGCCGAGTCGCGCTAGACGATCGCCCAAGTAGCCCACAGCTTCGTCATTGCTGAAGTCGGTCTGGCGAACCCAGCGCTCGGGCCGCTCACCCTTAATGCGGAACGCTTCGCCTTCACGAACGATCTCAAAGCCACTCTCGTCAACGGCCTTGGGCCGTAAAACGATGCGTTCGACATTGGCCGTCGGTCGCGCAGCTCGGGCGCGATCAACAGCAGCAGCCATCGCAAACGACAGTGGGCGCAATCCCTCCCGAGACACCGCCGAGACCTTGAATACTTCGTAGCCGCGCTCGCGCAGAAGTGGTTCAACAAGTTCGGCCAACTCCAACGCTTCAGGCACGTCAATCTTGTTCAGTGCCACCATGCGAGGACGATCATTCAAACCGCCGTACTGCTCGAGTTCGTTTTCGATGGTGTCTAGGTCCGTAATCGGATCGCGATCGCTTTCTAGCGTCGCGCAATCCAACACGTGCACCAAGATTTCACAACGCTCAACATGACGCAGGAACTCCAGCCCTAAGCCTTTGCCTTCGCTGGCACCAGGAATCAAACCGGGAACATCCGCAATCGTGTAACGAACGCTTCCGGCTTCGACCACGCCCAGGTTAGGAACCAACGTCGTGAACGGGTAATCAGCGATCTTTGGCTTGGCCGCCGACAGCGCACCAATCACACTGGACTTGCCCGCACTGGGATAGCCCACCAATGCCACATCGGCAATGGACTTCAGTTCCAAGACCACATCGCAGGACTCGCCGGGCTCACCCAACAGGGCAAAGCCGGGAGCCTTGCGGCGTTGCGAAGCAAGGGATGCGTTACCCAATCCACCGCGGCCACCACTAGCAACCACATACCGCGCGCCAGCACCGACGAGGTCGGCTAATTGATTGCCATCAACGTCAAAGACCACCGTGCCATCGGGAACAGGCATGACTAGATCTTCGCCTTCGGCACCATTGCGATGGCTTCCATGACCGGCTTTGCCGGATGTGGCTGCGCGGTGAGGTGACCGGTGGTAATCGAGCAAGGTGGGTTCGCTTTGGTCAACCACGAGGACGACATCGCCACCGTTGCCACCGTTGCCACCGTCAGGGCCACCCAACGGTTTGAACTTCTCGCGGTGTACTGAAGCGCATCCGTGTCCACCATTGCCGGCGGCAACGTGCAGGACGACGCGATCAACGAAGCTCGTCATCGCACTCTCCTGACTGGTCTGCTGTGCACGGATTCACGGGGGAAGGGATAAAAAGAGCGGGCTCAGTCGTCATCCGACCGGCCCGCTCTTCATCAAATTCTGAGTGGAGATCTGTAATTACTCCGCCGGAACGATGTTGACGACTCGGCGACCACGACGGGTTCCGAATTCAACGGCGCCTGGCTGCAACGCAAACAACGTGTCGTCGCCACCACGGCCAACGTTCAAGCCTGGGTGAAAGTGGGTGCCACGCTGGCGCACGATGATCTCGCCTGCGTTCACGAGTTGTCCGCCGAAGCGCTTAACGCCCAAGCGCTGCGCGTTGGAGTCGCGACCGTTGCGCGTGGATGACGCGCCCTTTTTGTGAGCCATGGTTACACCTACTTCGTCTCAATACCGGTGACGCGGATCTGGGTCAGTTTGGAACGGTGACCCATGCGGCGGCGGTATCCGGTCTTGTTCTTGTACTTCAAGATGTCGATCTTGGGGCCCTTGGTCTGGTCAAGGACTTCAGCGGTAACGCTGACCTTGGCCAAAGCAGCAGCCTCGGAGGTAATCGTGGTGCCATCGACGATAAGCAGAGCCTTCAACTGAACCGTTGATCCAGACTGAGCCTGCAAACGGTCAACCTCAAGAACATCGCCAACAGCGACCTTTTCTTGACGGCCTCCGGCGCGGACAATCGCGTACACCGCGGAACTCCTTAGCTTGGGGTGGTGAGTGAGCCGACGTGATCGGCCCAAACATCAGGCGCGGGACCCCCGCGCACAAGGCTTAAGGGTACGCGTTGCCTGATCAGGCATGCCGAGCAGGGTCAGGTGACCGGAATCGAGGGGTCGCCGGCTGGCTTGGTCGCCACTCGACGCTTGCGCCCACGGGGGCTGGCCTCAAGAACGGATGGTGCCTCAACCGGCGTTGCCGCTGGGGCTGATTCAGCAGCACTGTCAGCCTGCGCCGCTGAGGGCGAGTCATCCGAGGTGGTATGGCTCCCCTGGGCTAAGAATGAGCCTGAATCTGAGACTGGTGGCTCTGCGCTGTCCGCGGAATCACCGGCAGAGCTAGATGCCGACAAGCGCTTGGATGCTGCGGCGACCTTGGCGACGTCCTTGGACGCATCCTTGTGCTTGACCACTGGTGGCAGAGCTGCACGCTTTTCAGCGATGGGCTCCATTGAGACGTTGATGCCACGACCGTTGCAGTGATCACACGTAGTGGAGAAGACTTCAATCAAGCCTTGTCCAATGCGCTTACGCGTCATCTGAACCAGACCGAGCGAGGTGACTTCAGCGACTTGATGCTTGGTTCGGTCGCGGCCAAGGCACTCAAGCAAACGACGCAAAACTTGGTCACGGTTGCTCTCGAGAACCATGTCAATGAAGTCCACAACGATGATTCCACCGATGTCGCGCAGGCGGAGCTGGCGAACAATTTCTTCAGCAGCTTCCAAGTTGTTGGCTGTGACGGTTTCTTCGAGGTTTCCACCTTGGCCGGTGAAACGCCCGGTGTTAACGTCAACCACAGTCATGGCTTCCGTGCGGTCAATGACCAACGAGCCACCCGATGGCAGATAGACCTTGCGGTCAAGGGCCTTAACCAACTGCTCGTCGACCCGGAATTCGGTCCAGACATCCTTCGAGCCAGTCCACTTCTCCAGTCGATCGCGCAAGTCAGGGGCAACAGAGGCGACATAGTCATCCACAACCTGCCAAGCATCGCTTCCGCTGATAACGACCTTCTTGAAGTCCTCATTGAAGATGTCGCGGATCACGCGCACGGTCATGTCGGGCTCGCCATACAAAAGGCTAGGAGGCGCAGCGGCCTTAGCCTTTTCCTGGACTTCTTCCCACTGCACCGACAGGCGCTCTACATCGCGAGCCAACTCCTCTTCACTCGCACCTTCTGCGGCGGTACGAACGATGACGCCGGCGTTCTCCGGAACAACGCGCTTGAGCGTGCTCTTCAGGCGTGAGCGTTCGGTGTCGGGAAGCTTGCGGCTAATGCCGGTCATCGAACCATCAGGAACGTAGACCAAGTAGCGACCCGGCAGCGAAATCTGACTTGTCAGTCGGGCACCCTTTTGGCCTACCGGGTCCTTGGTGACCTGAACCAAGACTGGATCGCCTGACTTCAAGGCAAATTCAATGCGCTTGGGTTGGCCATCGAGTCCGGCAGCATCCCAGTTGACTTCTCCGGCATACAGCACCGCGTTACGGCCGCGGCCGATGTCAACGAATGCGGCTTCCATCGAAGGCAGAACGTTTTGAACACGACCTAAGAAGACATTGCCCACCATGGAGCCGTGCTCTTCGCGAGTGACGTGATGCTCAACCAGTACGCCGTCTTCCAAAACTGCAATCTGAGTGCGGTCTTCAACCTGGCGAACCACCATGATGCGCTCTACGGCTTCACGGCGTGCCAAAAATTCGGACTCAGTAAGTACTGGCGGGCGTCGACGACCGGCTTCGCGACCTTCGCGTCGACGTTGACGCTTGGCCTCGATGCGCACCGATCCCTTGTCGGAATCGGAATCGGAATCAGACTTGGGCTTGGCCTTGGCGCGCGGAGTGCGAACGCGGACCACGGTGTTGGGCGGGTCATCAGGACTGGGCTCAGCGCCATCAGCACTCGAGCGGCGCCGGCGCCGGCGAACCGTGCCATCGGACTCGTCTGCATCCGTACCATCGGTAGAAGATGACGACGCTTCATCGGACTCGGTGCCCTCGGCGCCATCCGTGCCCTCGGCACCACGACCGCGACGGCCACGACCACCGCGCCGGCGACGACGACGTGGACCGTCTTCATCACCATCTGCATCATCGTCTGCACTGACCGCTGGTGTAGCAACAGCTTCATCATCAGCCTTGGCAGGAGTGCGCTTGCGGGTACGGGGTGTGGCTGTGGTGGATGGGGGTTGGAACAACACAGCAGGAATCGCAGGGGAAGGGGTGCTGGCATCGCTAGAAGTGTCTGCGTCAGCAGAAGCGGAGGTCTTCTTCGCGGAAGCTTTCTTTGCCGTCTTCCTGGCAACGGCCGTTTCCGCTACACCTTCGTCGGAAGCCGTGGTCTTTTTGGTTGCAGCCTTCTTCACGGGATCTTTTTTGGCTGTTGCCTTCTTAGCGGCAGTCTTCTTAGCCGCAGCCTTTTCGGGCGCCGATGACGCGGTGTTCGATTCCTCGGTGTTCGATGCGTCGGTGGCGACCACCTTTTTGGTGATCGTCCTTTTAGGTGGTGCCTTTTTTGAGGCAGCAACTACATGTTTACGGGTGGGGGTGCCGGTAATTTCACCAGCACCGGTCGGCTCGTTGTCGAGCATCCGGGCGGGTCTCCTGTCATGCCTCGCTACGACGCGTTGTCCGCATTTAACTGCGGTAACGCCGATCGCCGCGAGGGCGATTAGTCCCTGGTCCTTCGGTGAAGGCCAGGGGAAGCCAATGGGTTCCTTCGCCAGCGTTAGCTGGTGGAGGTGATGACATTGCGATCGCGATCAAGGGGATCGGCGATCACTGCGGTTTGAGTGTCAAGCGGACCCTGCGCCAACCTCGTCACCCGTGGGGGGTTCGAGGGCGTCAGGCCCGAAATCTCGCGCAAACCATAAAGAACATCATCGGGTCGCACCGCCGGAGTGGTGTGGCGTACGACTGCTTTGAGTATGGCACAACCCGCCGGTATCGTGCCCACGGCACGCTCAGCCACCTGCCAATCAGGGGAACCGGCCAGTACTGGCCCCAATGTCACGACGGCACTGCGGGCATCGAAATGGCGCATCCCGTTCTTGGTCATGCGCTGAACCTGGACCTCGTCGGCAGCCAAGAAAGCCGCCACGGCCGCATCAACCGCTGCTGGATCAGACCCCGGAAACTCAATCAACCATGCCGAAGCCTCGAGTCGGTCAGCTAACGAGCCTTCCCTGACTTCAACAACTTCCAAGACATCAAATCCGGTAGGCAAGGACTCGTCGAGAACTGCAGCTAACTGCTTAACGTCACAACGCATAGCCAAACCAATTTCCACATACTCGGCCTCACTGGCCACGCCCGTGGGTGCAGCGTTGGCATACGAGACTTTGGGGTGCGGATTAAATCCTGCGCTAAAAGCAACGGGGATGTTGCCGCGACGAATTGCTCGTTCGAACGCACGCTGGAAATCTCGGTGCGAGGAGAAACGCAGGCGCCCACGTTTGGTGTAGTGGATGCGCACCTTTTGAACAGTGGGCGGTGGTGGTGGACCTTCGGGGCGACGAGCCATCTACGAGCTCGCCTCAGTGGCAAGCACTGGAGTGGGATCAACAACAGTGACGGGGAGCAAGCGCTGGCCAGTCGGACCGATCTGAATGCTCGTGCCCATTTGATCGCACACACCACAGTCGTAACACGGAGTCCATCGGCAGTCTTCGACCTCGGCCCCACTGATGGATTCTTGCCAGTCCTGCCACAACCACTCTTTGTCCAGCCCGCTATCGAGGTGATCCCACGGCAAAACTTCGTCCTCACCGCGTTCGCGAATGGTGTACCAATCCAAGTCAACGGGCACATCACTCAGGGCTTCATGCGCAGCGTCCGCCCAGGCTTGGTACGAAAAGTGCTCGCTCCAGCCATCAAATCGTGCTCCCTGTCGCCAGACCCGCTCAATGACTGCTCCCACCCGGCGATCGCCTCGAGAGAGCAATCCTTCAATGATTCCTGGCTTGCCGTCGTGATACCTAAAACCAATGGACTTGCCGTAACGACGGTCTGCACGAATAGCGTCACGCAGTTTGTGTAAGCGTGCATCCGTTGCTTCATGATCGAGTTGAGCCGCCCATTGAAACGGCGTGTGCGGCTTGGGAACAAATCCTCCGATGGAAACCGTGCAGCGAATGTCCTTCATGCCTGATGCTTCGCGGCCGGCTTCAATCACTCGCTTAGCGACTTCAGCAATTTGCAATACGTCTTCGTCGGTTTCAGTGGGCAAGCCACACATGAAGTACAGCTTGACCTGGCGCCAGCCATTGGCATAGGCAGTGGTCACAGTGCGAATCAAGTCTTCCTCGGTGACCATTTTGTTGATGACCTTGCGAATGCGTTCGCTTCCGCCTTCGGGAGCAAACGTCAAACCACTGCGTCGACCATTGCGAGTCAATTCGTTGGCCAAGTCCACGTTAAATGCATCAACGCGGGTGGACGGCAAGCTCAATCCGGTCTGGGTTCCTTCGTACCGATCAGCCAGGTCCTTGGCTATTTCGGCAATCTCACTGTGGTCGGCACTACTCAGGGACAGCAGGCCCACTTCTTCATAGCCGGTGGCTTCTAGGCCAGCTTTCACCATGTCACCGATACCCGTGATGCTGCGTTCGCGGACCGGACGAGTGATCATTCCGGCCTGACAGAAGCGACATCCGCGGGTGCACCCACGGAAAATCTCGACACTCATGCGTTCGTGGACAGTTTCGGCCAGCGGAACGAGCGGCTTCTTGGGGAAAGGCCACTCATCTAAATTCATCACGGTGTGCTTGGCCACTCGCCATGGTGCACGCGTTTGATTCGCCGTAACACGACGAATACGTCCATCGTCGTGGTAGTCCACGTCATAGAAAGCCGGGATGTAGACGCTTCCGGTCTCCGCTAAGCGCAACAAGACTTCTTCGCGACCGCCTGGACGACCTTCGCTCTTCCATTGACGCACGATGGCGCTGATCATCAAGACCGCTTCTTCGCCATCGCCCAGGACTGCGGCATCAACAGAGCGTGAGATGGGCTCGGGGTTAAACGCTGCGTGTCCGCCAGCCACGACGATGGGGTCGTCAATTCCCCGATCAATCGCGTGCATGGGAATGCCAGCCAAATCCAGCGCCGTGAGCATGTTTGTGTAACCCAGCTCAGTACTAAAGCTCAGTCCGAGTAGGTCGAAGTCCCCCACCGCGCGGTGCGCATCAACGGTGAACTGCGGGACGTGGTTTTCGCGCATCAACTTTTCTAGGTCTGGCCACACCGCGTAAGTGCGCTCGGCCAAGATGCCCTCTTGTTCGTTGAGGACCTCGTACAAAATCATGGAGCCTTGGTTGGGCAATCCCACCTCATAAGCATCGGGATACATCAACGCCCAGCGGACATCGCAGGTATCCCAATCCTTGATCGTGCTGTTGAGTTCGCCACCGACGTACTGAATCGGCTTAGTGACGAAGGGGAGTAAGGCTTCTAACTGAGGGAAGACCGAAGCACCAGACATGCCGCAACTGTACCGGCAAGGACAGAACCTGCTAGACGTAGCGTTTGAGGTGCACGTTCTGTAACAGCCCAATGGCCATCATGTTGGCAAACATGGCCGAGCCACCGTAGGAAACAAAGGGCAAGGGCAATCCCGTTACTGGCGTAATGCCCAGGGTCATTCCAATATTTTCAAAGGCCTGGAAGGTGAACCAACACGCAATACCGGTAGCAACCAGTACGCCGAACAGGTCCTCGGCACGACGGGCAATACGAATCGTGCGCCACAAGATCACGCCCAGCAAAGCAATGATCATCCCCGCCCCGATGAGTCCGAGCTCCTCACCGGCAACCGTAAAGATGAAGTCTGTTTGCTGTTCGGGGACGAACTTGCCATTGGTTTGCGTGCCCTTGAACAGCCCTTGTCCCGATAATCCGCCTTGGCCAATGGCGATGCGCGCTTGGCCGGTGCTGTATCCCACGCCTCGAGGATCCAACGATGGATTGGCAAAGGCAGCAAAGCGATTGACTTGATACGTACTGAGCACGCCAACCTTGATAGCGATCAGGCCCAGGACGGCGGCCGCGCCCACCATGCCGGCGATCCACTTTGTTGGCACACCTGCGACGGCGAGCATCCCCAAAATGATGAAGGAGATAACCATCGCCGTGCCGAGGTCAGGTTGCAACATGATCAAGAGCAACGGAATTGCAGCAAACCCCAAAGCCAACCCCAGGTCGCTGAGCAATGGTGATGATTCGCCATCGCGGCGCTCACTCAAGAGCATCGCGACACCGACAACGAGGGCAACCTTGGCAAATTCCGACGGCTGAACACTAAAACCTGCCGGCAAGATGATCCACGAGTGCGCGCCGTTGATCGTTGAGCCCAACGGCGACAGCACGGCCAACAAACCCACAACCGAAGCTATGTAAACCAGCGGTGCGTAAGCGCGCAACATCCGGTAGTCCAGCAAAGTAGTCAGGACTGCCAATAAAATACCGATGATGATGTTCAACAGATGCTTTTTCAGCACGGCCTGCGGGTCCAGCCCTAAGTCCAGCTGTCGCTGGCGGGTTGCGGACCACACCAGCAAGGTTCCAACGAACAACAGTGCGAGAACCGCACCCATTAACACCCAGTCGAGCCGACGCAGCGTGGAATCGCGATCAAAAGCCCGGTCAACCGAACTACGCCGGCGATACACATCAGTGGAGGGATAGCCCAGGCTCATCGCTTAGCCACCGCCGGACGCTTGATTGAACCATCTTTACCAATGGTGGGAAGCGCCGTCGGCAACCGCCCACCCGGGAGCACGGACTGGGAGGCATTCGCCGAAGATCCCTTCACACCAAACAAAGCCTGGTAAATCTTTTTCACACCAGGTCCACTCGTACCCGCACCGGTTCCACCCTGACTCACCATCATCACCACAACATATTGCGGATCGTTCGATGGCGCGTACGAGTCAAACCACGATGTGTCGTCTTTGCCCGTGACCTGACCCGAACCGGTCTTCGCTGAAACTGCTACAGGGAAGTCCTTGAATAGGCCCTTGGCGGTTCCATTCGTTGCCACACCGCGCAGCGAACGTTGGATGTATTGCAGTGTTGCTTGATCAACCGGGATCTTCCCGCTCGCCTTCGGCTCAAACTTCTTAATCACTGTGCCTGATGGAGAAATAACGGCCTTGGCTACTTGGGGCTCCCACAGGGTGCCGCCATTAGCGACAGCTGCGTACACGGTGGCCATCTGCAGTGGCGTGACCGCGGTCTCGCCCTGGCCAATGGCGAAGTCAGCAGCAAAACCACCCTTGTATTGACCGCCATCAACACAGTTTTCTTGGGCAAAGGCCGTCAGCAGGCGAGCCCGCGTGCGATCGCCGATCTCGGGATAGCCAGTCTTAGCCCGCTTGCAGTAGGTGGCCTTGTTGTCCTTCCACCGCTTGAGGACATCGGCCCGGTCCACCACGCGACCTGGACGCTCGCCAGGCAAGTCAACGTTGGTCAACGAACCCAAGCCGAAATCACGGGCTGTCTTTACGAACCATTCGTCCGCTCCTCCAGCCTTCGGTGACAATCCGCCATCACGCACCCACGCGTCATAGCCCAAGCCATAGAACACCGTGTTGCACGAGACTTCAATCGCGCGACGAATGGTAATCGGCCCGAAAGCTTCGGATTCAAAGTTCCTCTTGGTGAGGTTTCCCACCTTGTATTCACGCGCACAGTCATAAAGCGAATTGACGCTCTCTCCGGCTCGAACAGCCGCCGCAGTTGAAATCACCTTGAACGTGGATGCGGGGATGTACTCGCCAGCCCATGCGCGCGACAACAACGGCGTGTTTGAACTCGGGTCAGTCAAGCTTTGGTATTCCTTTTGCGACACCCCACCCACCCAGACGTTCGGGTCATAGGAGGGGTAACTCGCCATCGCTACTACGGCGCCGGTCTTGGCGTTGAGCACAACTACCGATCCAGAATCGGCGCGGCAGCCACCACCACAGTTGTAAGTCTTCCCGGCACGTGCGGCCATGATCTGAGTTTTAAGCGCCTTTTCAGCAACGGCCTGAACCCGGGCGTCAAGGTTGGTCACCACGTAGTCGCCCGGCGTTGCATCCTGCGTCGCCACGGTTCCTGTGACCGAGCCAGCATTGTTCACAGCCAAGGACTTAAACCCTGGAACTCCGCGTAGGTAGGTGTCGTAGGTGGCTTCTAGGCCGGCCCTACCAATGAGGTCGGTGCGGCGAAATCCTGATGACCCATCGCTGTACTCCTTGTCACTCACGGGTCCGAGATATCCCAAAACGTGGGCTGACTGTGCACCACCTGGGGCCGGGTAATCGCGCACAGTCGACAGTTCCGCTGTCACTCCCGGATACAACTCACGCCGTTCCATGATGCTTAACGCCACGTCAGTGGAGACATCTTTAGCGATGGGAATGGGTTGATACGGCGAACCGTTCCAGCACACCGGCGCTTTGGCTGCACCCTTGGTTCCGCACAACGTGAGTGCACCCTTGACCTTGCTCTCTCTCATCCCGAGTGTCTTACTCAAGCGCTTGATGACCGCTACGCCATCATCCTTTTGCTTCCTGACTGCGGTGCGATCGACGGAGACCACAATCGTGGTTCGGTTTTGCGCCAACGGCCGGCCCTGGGAATCAAGAATCAATCCACGAACTGCCGGTGTGACCACTTCTCGCGTCCGGTTGTCTGCGGCCGCTCGCTGGTATTGCTCACCGCTCACGACTTGAAGGAAGAACAATCGACCAAAAAGTGTCAGCATTAACGAAACAGCCAACACCTGAAGGACAAGGAGGCGCAGTCGCGAACGATCGCTCACGGTTCCCTCCTTCGGCCGGCTAGTAGCGCGGGGAAGAGGGTTCGACCCACCGCAATGTGGCAGAAAGTGCGGGTAGAACAACAAGCGCTAATAGGACAGCATAAAGACCCTGGGTTAACGCCTGTCCATAAATCTGTGACCAGCTGAAGGCTCGGGCGCCGACTAGTTGGGAAACCCCCGCATATAGCGCCAAAGTCGACAATGCGGCCACGGCGACTACCAGCAGCGGGGTCAACGAGGATCCCTGGCTGTCATCGGCCAGCAGCCCGGTGAGGAACCCCACCAGCGCTAAGACCAAAGGCCAGATGCCGAAGGTCCCCACTGCCGGTGGCATCACATCCAGAAACAGACCCGCGGCAAAACCAACGATCACTCCCTCCAGCGATCCGCGCGACAGTCCCCAGCCGGCGACCAGCACCACAATCAAATCCGGTGTGGCTCCGGGCAATCCCAGTTGACTCAAGACGACCGTTTGAAGCACCACCGCGCCCATCACCCAGACTGCAGCAACCAGAGATCGACCCCAAAAAACAGACATGACTTAAGTCCCCGTTGGTGTCGGCCGCGGAGTACCTGCGCGCGTAACTGATGGAGTCGGCGTGGGCTGAGTCGTCGATGATGGAGTCAAGGTGATCGTCACCGTGGGCGCTGGTGTGGGCGATCGGGGAATCAAAGAGTCACGTGGGTCACGAGCGGGAACCGCAACAACGACTCCCACCACGTCAAGTGCCGAGAAGTTGACATATGTTTTGACGACAGCCGTGCGAGTCAGTGAGCCAGCCGCGCCCTTGACTTCAGTGATGATGCCCATCGGGATACCGGGAATGAATGGCCGATCGCGACGCGAACCAAAAGTCAGCAGTGGATCACCCTTGCGTAACGGTGCACTTTGGTTGAGCAATTGGAACGTCAATCCGCTCAATCCATTACCCGTCGCGATGCCGACTTCGGATGAATTGGCGGCCCGAGCCCCAATCGAGGAGTTGGGGTCAATGGCCAACAAAACCGTTGAAGTCGTCGCCCCCACGCTGGTCACACGGCCGACCAAGCCATCGCCATTAATGACGGTTTGATCCTTCTTGATGCCATCACGCGAGCCTGAATCCAAGGTGGCCGACCAGGCAAAGCCTTGCGAGGGACCAATCGCTATCACTCGGGCTGGCACGATACGGATTTTTCCTTGGCCAGCAGTCTTGAGCAACTGTTGCAACTGTCGCGCTGCTCCCGCTTGTCCCTCATTGACGCGTAACTGGGTTTCGAGTTCAGAGTTTCGAGCTTGGAGTGCGCTGACCGTTTTCTCATTGCTGCGAATGCGCGTGAGTGAGCCAAAGAAATTACCGATGGGTTGCGTGATAGCCGAAACCACGCGTTGGAATGGACCCAAAGTCGTTGCACCCGCGCCGCGCACGCTGTCGGAGCCGCCGCGAAGACTGAGAACGATAAAGGTCACACACATGAGTACGACAATGGCCAGTGCCAGTCGCGCGCGTCCAGATCTCATCAGTGTCTACTAGGTAACGGCAACAATTGCCGCGCACTTTGATTAGTGGCGCGGCTCGGAAATAAGGACTTGTTGAAGAGATTCAAATTCCTCAACGCACTTGCCCGATCCGATAGCCACACAGTCCAACGGGTTGTCAGCAATGTGAATGGGCATCCCCGTTTCGTGGCGAATGCGCTCGTCAAGACCCTTGAGCAAAGCCCCACCACCGGTGAGCACGATGCCGCGTTCCATCAGGTCACCGGACAGCTCAGGTGGCGTCTGGTCCAAAGTGGCCTTCACCGCGTCAACGATCGACGTCACGGGGACTTCTATGGCCTTACGGATTTCCTCGCTGGCCACCACGATGGTCTTGGGCAGGCCAGAAACCAGGTCACGACCGCGGATCTCGGCGTGTGGCTCGTCAGGAATCGGGAACGCCGATCCAATCAACATCTTAATTTCCTCAGCCGTGCGCTCACCGAGCAACAGCGAGTACTCCTTCTTGATGTACTCAATAATCGCCAAGTCAAGTGCATCTCCACCCACACGAATGGACTTCGCCGTGACAATGCCGCCCAGCGAAATCACCGCGACTTCAGTGGTTCCACCACCGATGTCGACCACCATGTTGCCAGTGGGCTCGTGGACTGGAAGTCCGGCGCCAATCGCAGCAGCCATCGGCTCTTCAATGATGTACACCTTGCGCGCACCGGCGGCATACCCAGCGTCTTTGACTGCGCGCTGTTCCACACCGGTGATGCCCGAGGGTACACAGACAACGATGCGGGGCTTGGCCAGGTGGCGGCGGGTGTGCACCTTTTGAATGAAGTAACGCAACATGCGCTCAGTGGTATCGAAGTCAGCGATCACACCGTCTTTGAGTGGGCGAATCGCCACGATGTTGCCTGGGGTGCGGCCGATCATCTTCTTGGCTTCAAGACCCACCGCGAGCACGCTACGCGTGGTCTGGTTAATGGCAACAACGGATGGCTCGTTCAAAACCACACCACGACCGCGGACGTACACCAAGGTGTTAGCGGTACCCAAGTCAACGGCCATGTCGCGACCAATAAATGACATTCTGTTTGCCATGAAAAGCAGCCCTCCAGGGGGAAGATCAAACGCACGTGCGACTTTGAGGATACCTAGAGCAGGTGACGCTTATCCCAGACCTGGGAAAAACAGTGCAATCTCGCGGGCTGCCGATTCGGGTGAATCCGAGCCATGGACAAGGTTTTCGGTCATAACGGACGCAAGGTCGCCACGAATAGTGCCTGGCGCGGACCTAATCGGGTCCGTCACGCCCATCAGGGTGCGCCAGGCGGTGATGGCTTCGGGGCCCTCAATGACTGCTGCCACCAACGGGGCGGAGGTGATGAATGAGACCAGCTCGCCAAAGAACGGCTTATCCGCATGCTCGCCGTAGTGGGCTTGGGCGGTAGCCACATCAAGGGTGCGCAGTTCCAGCGCGACCAAGCGGTAGCCCTTGCGCTCGATACGGTCCAAGATCTGGCCGGTCAGGCCGCGAGCAACACCGTCGGGCTTGACCAAGACAAGGGTGCGTTCCGTCATTAATGACTCCAAGAAAAAGGGGCTAGAAACCCCTACTCTACCGGCCGGTCAGGCCCCATCTGCCGGCACGGGGTTAGCCGAGCGCCCGAGCTTGAGGGCCCACCACCACAGCGCGGCAAACATCGCGCCCAGGAAGAACATCGCTGGGATGACAAATCCGGTAGCTATCGCTGCTACTTGAATCAGCCACCCGGCGTAGACCGCCCAACTAAAGCGGAGCAAGGCCGTCACCACTAAGCAGGAGATGGCTAACAGCCCACCCACCCAACCCGCAACTGCGCCGTTGACCTGGTAAATCGAAATAGCCACGGGAATGGCCAACGCGAGCACGATGGATTCAAACGCTAAGACTGCGGATGCAAGTGCTCTCATGACGCTTCACCGCTTGATGGCTGCAACAAGGCACGAGCCTGACCAACCAAGGCAACCGAACCAACGACCAAGACCGCCGCTGCAGTGGTGCCCTCGTTTGTTGCATCATCGGCCAAGGTCACAGCAACTTCCAGCGCATCGGAAAGAGCAGGAGCAACCACCACTCGATCACTGCCCACGATCTGACTGGCAAGTTCGCCCACCTCATCGGCCGGCATAGCCCGAGGGTCGTTCGCGCTGGTAGCCACAATGACATCGACTTGATCGGCAAACTCCGCGAGCACACCGGAGACGTCCTTATCAACCATGGCACCCACAACAGCGATGACAGATCCGAAGTCAAAGGACTCGCGAAGGGCTTCGGCGGTAGCTCGCGCGCCATGGGGATTATGCGCAGCATCAAGCAGGACGGTGGGCGATCGACGCACGATCTCCAGTCGCCCGGGAGCCGTTGCTTGGGCAAAGGCCTCGCGCACGAGGGCAACATCTAGCCGTTGCTGTCCCCCACCGAGGAAACTTTCAAATGCGGCCAAGGCCACTGCGGCGTTATGTGCTTGGTGTTCGCCATGAAGAGGCAACCACAATTCGTCGTAGACGCCACCCAGGCCTTCGATGGTCAGCAGCTGACCACCAACGGCGAGTTGTCGATCCACCAGCGCAAAGTCACGGCCTTCGAGGATCAAACGAGCACCGACTTGTGCGGCTCGCGCTGCAATAACCTCGGCAACTACAGGATCTTGTTCAGCAACAACTACCAAGCCGTTGGCCTTGATGATGCCCGCCTTTTCGCCAGCAACCTCTTCCAGCGTTGAGCCCAAGTATTCGGAGTGATCTAAGCCAATGGGTGTAATCACGCATACAGCTGATTCGACAACGTTTGTTGCATCCCACGTCCCACCCATGCCCACTTCGATTACGGCTGCATCGACGGGAGCCTCGGCGAACGTGGCTAAAGCCAACACAGTCAGTACTTCAAAGGTCGACATGGCCGGGCCACCGCGACCGATGCTTTCCGCATCAACTATTTCAAGGTAAGGCTCGATGTCGTCAAAGTTTTCGACAAAGCGCTCAGGCGAAATGATTTCGCCGGCAAAACAAATGCGCTCACGCACGGTTTCTAAATGCGGGCTGGTGAACCGGCCGGTTCGCAATCCTGCGGTTAGCGCCAGCTGATCAATAAGCCGGACCGTCGACGTCTTGGCATTGGTGCCGGCTACGTGAATGGTCGGGTAGGCCTGCTGCGGGTCAGCCAATAACTCCACAGCGCGCGCTACCCGCTCCAGAGTGGGCTCAATGCGGTCTTCGGGCCAACGCAGCGTGAGGCTTTCCTGGATTTGAACAAACCGCTCCACAGCGGATGGGCCTGTTTCATCGATGCTCACGGGGGGCAACTCTACGCAGGGCCGCAACAATAGGATCGGACATCATGACTGAGCCCACCGCAGCCTCAAAGATTCCCGACAAGCCCACCATTGATGGGCTGGAAGACCGCTGGTCCCAGAACTGGGAAACCGACGGTGTCTACCGGTTCAATCGCACGGCTACCCGCGATCAGGTGTACTCCATTGATACGCCACCACCGACGGCTAGCGGGTCGCTGCACGTGGGCCACGTCTTTTCCTACACACACACCGACACGATCGCGCGCTTCCAGCGGATGCGTGGTCTCGAAGTGTTCTACCCCATGGGCTGGGACGACAACGGACTTCCGACTGAACGTCGGGTTCAAAACTATTTCGGCGTGCGCTGCGATCCGTCGTTGCCCTATGACCCCGACTTCACCCCGCCGGCCGAACCAGGCAAGCAGCAGATCGCCATCTCGCGCCGCAACTTCATTGAACTGTGCGAACACCTCACAGTCGAAGACGAGAAAGTCTTTGAATCTGTTTGGCGTCGACTTGGCCTGTCCGTTGACTGGTCGCACAGTTACCAAACCATTGATTCGAACTCCCGAGCCACGTCACAACGCGCGTTCTTGCGCAACCTTGCTCGTGGTGAGGCCTACCAAAGCGAAGCACCCACGCTGTGGGATGTCACGTTCCGTACCGCTGTGGCACAAGCCGAACTTGAGGACCGCGAACGCCCCGGTGCCTACTACCAGCTCGCGTTCCACCGCACCGACGGCAAGGGCGATGTCAACATCGACACCACGCGCCCTGAACTGCTGGCGGCGTGCGTTGCTCTCGTGGCTCACCCCGATGATGAGCGCTACCAGGAGCTTTTTGGCACCACGGTGCGCACACCCATCTTTGACGTCGAAGTAGAAGTCAAGGCCCATCCGTTGGCCGATCCCGAAAAGGGAACCGGTATCGCGATGGTGTGTACGTTCGGTGACCTCACCGACGTGACGTGGTGGCGTGAACTCCAACTCGACACCCGCCCCATCATTGGCTGGGATGGTCGCATCACCTCTGACGTGCCAGAGGCCATCGTTTCGGCGGATGGGCGCTCGGCCTACGCCCGGCTTTCAGGTTCCACGGTATTCACGGCTAAGGAAACAGTGGTTGAGATGTTGCGTCACAGTGGTGAGCTCATCGGTGAGCCTCGACCCATCAATCACCAAGTGAAGTTTTTTGAAAAGGGTGACAAGCCACTCGAAATCGTGACGACCCGTCAGTGGTATTTGCGCAACGGTGGTCGCGATGGACTTCTGCGCGATGTCGTGTTGCAGCGAGCCAACGAGATCACCTGGCACCCGGCCTATATGAAGGCCCGCTACGACAACTGGGTCGAAGGCCTCAACGGTGACTGGTTGGTTAGCCGTCAGCGGTTCTTTGGGGTTCCGTTCCCGCTCTGGTATCGCCTTGATTCCAACGGGGAACCGCTGTATGACCAACCACTAGTCCCAGATGAAGCTGACCTCCCGATCGATCCACAGTCCGAGTGTCCTGATGGATTTACTGCCGACCAACGTGGCGCAGCCAATGGATTCATCGGCGACCCCGATGTCATGGACACTTGGGCAACGTCGTCGCTGACTCCGCAGATCGCCGGCGGATGGGAACGCGACAACGACCTGTTTGAACGCGTCTATCCCATGAACTTGCGTCCGCAAGGCCACGACATCATCCGTACCTGGCTGTTCTCTACGGTTGTGCGAGCCAACGCTGAGTTTGATGGAGTGCCGTGGACCGACACATCAATTTCTGGCTGGATCCTGGACCCCGACCGGAAAAAGATGAGCAAGTCCAAGGGCAACGTGGTCACCCCTATGGGATTGCTTGAAGAACACGGTTCTGATGCTGTGCGCTATTGGGCAGCCAGCGGACGACCAGGAACTGACACCGCCTTCGATGTCCAACAGATGAAGGTCGGTCGGCGACTGGCCATCAAGATCTTGAACGCTTCGAAGTTCGCGATTAGTTTGGGTGCGACCGAAAACCCATCAGCGATCACGCACCCCTTGGATCGTGCCCTCTTGGCTCGATTAGCAACCGTCGTCGAACGCGCAACCACCGCATTTGACAACTACGACTACAGCCGAGCACTCGAAGTCACCGAAACGTTCTTCTGGGCCTTTTGCGATGACTATGTCGAGATGGTTAAGGACCGTGCTTACGGCGGTCAGGGACCAGAAGGCGCTGCTTCAGCTCATGCCACGCTCGCCGCAACGCTGTCTGTTCTCCTGCGGCTATTCGCCCCCACACTTCCGTTTGTCACCGAAGAGGCGTGGTCCTGGTGGCAGACGGGTTCGATTCACCGCAGCCCTTGGCCTGATGCAGCAACAGTGACCGAGCTGGCCGCCGATGGCAACATCGCTTTGAACGAAACAACCGCCGTGTTGCTATCGACTATTCGCCGAGCAAAGTCGGATGCTCAAGTTTCTATGCGCGCCGATGTCGAATCAGCGATCATCACCGCTCCTGCCACGCAACTTGAGTTGGTGCGCCAAGTAGAAGGTGACTTGCGCGCAGTAGGACGCATTGCGAACGTGAGTTACGTCGAGGGCGAGAGCGTGAGTGCTGAAGTCGTGCTCGGAGAACAACCCGCTTAGGCGGACTTTTCTTCCTTGTCAGCACGAGCACGCTTGGGCTTGTCACGCGGAACCATCGTGGGCGCAATGTGCTGCACCACCACTTCTTCGGTCACCACGACTCGGCCAATGTCATCTCGTGAGGGAACTTCGTACATAACGGACAACAACACTTCTTCCATGATGGCGCGCAGTCCACGAGCTCCCGTACCGCGAGCCAAAGCCTGATCGGCGATCGCGGTGAGCGACCCTTCATCAAATTCGAGTTCAACACCATCGAGCTCAAAGAGCTTTTGATATTGCTTGACCAGAGCGTTCTTTGGCTCCGTCAGGATTTGGATCAAACCGGCCTGGTCCACGGCAACCGTGCTGGTCAGGATGGGCAGACGACCAACAAATTCGGGGATCAAGCCGAACTTGAGCAGGTCTTCTGGCATGACCCGACTGAGGATGTCCATTTCATCGGTGGACTCTGCTGGCGATTGAACATCAGCGGTGAAGCCGATGCTCTTCTTGCCCACGCGCTGCTCAATCAAGGTGTCAAGACCAGCAAATGCGCCGGCGACGATGAACAACACGTTGGTGGTGTCGATCTGAATGAATTCCTGGTGCGGGTGCTTGCGACCACCCTGTGGCGGCACCGAAGCAGTCGTTCCCTCGATGATCTTCAAGAGTGCTTGCTGCACGCCCTCGCCGGATACATCACGAGTAATGGATGGGTTCTCGCTCTTGCGGGCGATCTTGTCGACTTCGTCAATGTAAATAATGCCGGTTTCGGCCTTCTTCACGTCGTAGTCGGCTGCCTGGATCAGCTTGAGCAAAATGTTTTCCACGTCTTCACCGACATAACCTGCTTCGGTCAAGGCTGTGGCGTCAGCAATGGCAAACGGTACCTGCAACATGCGGGCCAAGGTTTGTGCCATCAAGGTCTTGCCCGAACCGGTGGGGCCGAGGAGCAAGATGTTGGACTTCATCAATTCGATGCCGTCTTCGCCGCGTCGATCCGATTCTGGCGAGCGGATGCGCTTGTAGTGGTTGTAGACAGCAACAGCGAGCGACTTCTTAGCAGCGTCTTGGCCTACGACGTACTGGTCAAGGAATTCAAAGATTTCACGAGGCTTGGGCAGCTCAGTGGATTCGCCCTCAACAATTTCACTGAGCTCTTCGTCAATGATTTCGTTGCACAGGTCAATGCACTCATCGCAGATGTAAACGCCTGGGCCAGCGATCAATTTCTTGACTTGCTTTTGGCTCTTTCCGCAGAAAGAGCACTTGAGCAGATCGGCTGTCTCTCCAATGCGCGCCACGTGGGTCGACCTTTCCTGGGGAAGCTGTTTCTTGAACCACGAAACTACCCCGACATTGGGTCAGATCAGCCCTTTGATCTGGGCGTGCCGCGTGCAGAAAGGGTGAAGACCCCTTCCGGCAGGGCTTAGCGCGTGAAAATTACCTCATCGATGATGCCGTATTCCTTGGCTTCGGCCGCCGTGAGGATCTTGTCGCGCTCAATGTCTTGACGAACTTGGTCTTCGGTTCGACCACTGTGTTCAGCCAACATCTGCTCGAGCAGAGTGCGCATCCGCAAAATTTCATTGGCTTGGATCTCGATGTCCGAGCCCTGACCGCCACCCTCGCTGTAGGGCTGGTGAATCAAGATGCGTGAATGCTTGAGAGCAAAGCGCTTGCCTGGCGTTCCGGCAGCCAGCAACACGGCAGCGGCCGAAGCGGCTTGACCCATGCAGATGGTTTGGATGTCGGGCTTGACGAATCGCATGGTGTCGTAGATCGCCGTCAGCGCAGTGAAGGATCCACCAGGTGAGTTGATGTAGATCGAAATGTCTCGATCCGCATCCATGGATTCCAGCGTGAGTAACTGTGCCATCACGTCGTTTGCAGAAGCATCATCGATTTGCACACCCAAGAAAATGATGCGCTCCTCAAAGAGCTTGGTGTACGGATCCATTTCGCGATAGCCCTGGCTGGTGCGCTCAATAAAGCGCGGCAGGACATAGCGACTGCTAGGGGTAAAGAGCTCGCTCACTTGGACTTCCCTCCGGCTGGGCTGGTGCCACCTTGGCCTGCAACATCCTTGGCGCTACGCACCACGTGATCGACGAATCCGTACTCCATTGCCTCTTCGGCAGCGAACCAGCGGTCACGATCGGAGTCTTCTTCGATTTGCTGAAGGGTCTGACCAGTGTGACCAGCGATGAGTTCGGCAAGCTTCTTTTTGGTGTACAGCATCTGCTCGGCTTGAATCTTGATGTCCGAAGCCGTTCCACCAATTCCACCCGATGGCTGGTGCATCATGATGCGCGCGTGCGGCAAGGCATAACGCTTGCCTGGGGCACCTGCACACAACAAGAACTGACCCATCGATGCGGCCAAGCCCATGGCAACGGTGGCTACGTCATTTTGGATGAACTGCATGGTGTCGTAGATCGCCAAACCGGCCGACACCGATCCGCCTGGTGAGTTGATGTACAGGTAGATGTCTTTTTCTGGATCTTCAGCAGCAAGCAAAAGCATCTGCGCAGCGATCGCGTTGGAGTTGGCGTCCTCGACAACCGAACCCAAGAAGATGATGCGCTCGCGCAAGAGTCGTTGATAAACGCCGTCATCAAAACCCATGCCGGAAGGTTGTGAGCCGCGTGCTTCACCAAGCCCGGGGATCTCTACCGATGTCACCTTGTGCACTCCTTTGCTCATTGCCAGTGCATTGACCCTAACGCGAAAACCCCCCTGCTTCACATCTTCAGGGGGGGTGTTCGCTTACGGCGCAGACCTAGTGGTTGTGACCTTCGTGGTCGTGACCTTCGTGGTCGTGACCTTCGTGGTCATCGTCTGTAGCGTCCAGCGCCTTCAAATCAACGGTACGTCCCGAAGCATCCGTAATCGCGGCGTTCTCAAGGACGAAAGCCATGGCCTTGCCGCGGACAACTTCACCCACGAACGAGGCCACCTGGCCCGCACGGACAACCTCTTGAACGAACTGGTCGGGTGCCATGCCATAGCGCGAGGCCTGACGAATCAGGTACTCGGTCAGTTCGGTCTCTGAAGCCTGGATGTCTTCGGCCTTAGCGATTTCATCGAGGAGGAACTGCTGGGCAATCGCCTTGCGCACATCCACCTCAACTTCGGCGCGGTGCACGTCGTCTTCCATGCGACCTTCGCCTTGCAGGTGCTCATCGACTTCGGCCTTAACGATTCCGTCGGGGATGGGGATCTCAACGAGCTCTAAGAGTGCATCACCGATCTTGTTGCGCGCCTGCAGAGCTTGTTCAATCTTTTTGATCTCGACCGTCTGATCTGAAATCTGCGCATGCAGTTCAGCAAAGGTGTCGAACTCGCTCGCCATCTGGGCAAACTCATCATTGAGTTCAGGCAGGATGCGCTCGCGCACGCTCTTGACTTCAACCGTGACTTCGACATCCTTGTCGACCCATTCACCGGCGCGCAGTCGCGTGGTCAGAGTTCCGCTTGAGCCTGCTTCAAGTCCGACGATCGCGTCGTCCAGCCCGTCGAGCAAATCGCCGGATCCGACTTGGTAGGACAAGCCAGCAGCGGTGGCTTCTTCGATCGCTTCGCCTTCGTAAGCAGAGCTCAAGTCAATGACGATGAAGTCGCCGTCTTCCACTGCACGCTCAACGGGCTTGAGGGAGCCAAAGCGCTCGCGCAAACGTTCTACTTGAGCTTCGATGTCGGTCTCGCTTGCTTCCACATCATCAACAGAGACCGCAATGCCCTTGTACTCAGGCACGGTGATTTCGGGGCGTACTTCGACTTCAGCGGTGAAGCTCAGTGGCTGGCCATCGACAAACTCGGCAATATCGACTTCAGGCTGACCCAAGACGCGAAGTTCGTTATCGCGGACAGCGTCGGCGTACGCATTGGAGATCACATCGTTCATGGCCTCGTCAATGACGGCTTCGCGTCCCACACGCTGGTCGATGATCGCTTGTGGAACTTTGCCCTTGCGGAAACCAGGCACGTTGATGGCGGCAGCGATGCGCTTGTAGGCAGCATCAATGCTGGGCTTCATCTCGTCAGCGGCGACTTCAATGCTGAGCTTTACGCGCGTTGCTGACAATGTCTCTACTGCTGTGTTCATGCTGAAACCTGACTCCTTGACCTGATGGTTGGTCGGGGCGGGGAGACTCGAACTCCCGATCTCCTGCTCCCAAAGCAGGCGCGCTACCAACTACGCCACGCCCCGCGACAACTCAAACGATGCACGGGTAACCTATTCCAACGTCGGATGAAGGTCCGCACGCGGGTGTAGCTCAATGGTAGAGCCCCAGCCTTCCAAGCTGGCCATGCCGGTTCGATCCCGGTCACCCGCTCTCAATGAAAACGGCCCCCATGGTTCTGGGGGCCTTTTTCATTGAGGGAATCAAGGGTCCGGGATCGGGAGGAGCCGTGCAACAGCGCGGCGACGGCCCCGGTCACCAACTGTCAGGAGCGATGGCCGCGAACGGATCGGGAGGAGCCGTGCAACAGCGCGGCGACGGCCCCGGTCACCAACTGGCAGCTGTGGAACACTGCTCCAATGAGCATCGTTCAAGCCTCGTGCGATAAGTGGGCAACAACACTTACCGGCTTTCTCACGCA
>Ga0209190_1000645_pt1 | contig 25195 bp, 37 predicted proteins | sample M_140205_XF_Meta_FD_187315 | JGI IMG/M metagenome (GOLD analysis project Ga0209190, IMG submission 187315) | Freshwater microbial communities from Lake Montjoie, Canada to study carbon cycling - M_140205_XF_MetaG (SPAdes) (version 2) | ecosystem: Environmental > Aquatic > Freshwater > Lake... | reverse complement strand
CCGCCCCATCCGCCCCATCCGCCCCATCCGCCCCATCCGCCCCATCCATCATCCTCTCAAAAATCCATCGCCCCCCGCATCTCCCTCTCACATTCCACATCCCCCATCGCCGCATCATTCAGATCTCCCACCGCCACCCGCTCCCCATCTACCATCCGCCCCAGCCCCTCAAAATCCCACACATCCACCTCCGCCCCCGCCGCCAGCAGCTGGCCCTCCCACCGTGCCGCCGCCTCCCATCCCGCCCGCCGGCCATTCTTCGGATCCTCCCTATCGTAGTGCGCAAAAATCCTCACCCTCGCATGCGTGAAAAATCCCAGAGCCTCCTCGCGCATCCTCACACTAGCTCCCAGCATCGCCACCACATCCACCGCATCCACCCGCCCATCTCTTAGCAAAAACTCAAACGCCGCCAACAAATCCGGCCCCCCCTCCACCAGAGCCACCTTCCGCCGGCCACTCCCTGCTCCTACCTGGACATTCCTCCCCTGCCCCGCGGCCCCCGCCGCCCCTATCGGCCACTTTGCCGTCCCTATCGTTAGCGCCTTCACCCCCTTCTCCGACCGCATCACCGGCCATGCCAGCCCACACATCCGCCGCGCCTGGCACACATAGCCCATCCCATCTCCCACCAGCCAGCAGCGCTCCGGCATCACCCGCAGACCTCCCGTCTCCGCCAGTCCATCCATCTCCGCCCCCCACGTTAGCGCCCCCCATTTTGTCATCCCCATCAAAGCTCCGCCCACCAGACCAGCCCGGCCCGCTGCCGACACTGCCGCCGCACTCACCCCACGCAGCCGCCCCAGCTCCTCACAGCTAGCCTCACTTAGCGCCCGCATCCTCGGCATCGATGCCCGCTTCACCGGCTCCTCCGCCAGCGGCTCGGCCACCTTCCTCACCTTCTGCGGCTTCCAGTTATTTGGCATTGGCCCCATCCCTGCCAGCCCAGCCAGATCCCTCACACTATCTTCAAAATTCCCGCCCCTCAGCTTCATCCACAGATCAAAACAACTCCCCTTCTCCCCGCACCCAAAACAGAAAAATCGCCACCCATGGGCCGCACTCCGGCTCACCGTAAAGCTAGGCGACCGCTCACTGTGGAACGGGCAAAGCCCCGCCCAGCGCCCCCCGCCCGCCGTCCGCAACTCCACCCCCAGCTGCGCACACAGCTGCGGCAGCTCCATGCGTTCCCGCACCGCTTCCACATCGTATCTCGCCTTATATTCAGTTAGCGCACACATATCATTAGATCCCCGGCCTCTCCCGTTTTTGGGAAGGCCTCCGCTTATACTTCCGCACCCGCACCGGTGGTCCCGTCTTCACCCAGTTTCCGTTAGCCGACCTCCTCAGCGCCTCCCGCATCACCTCCCCCGGATGCAGCCGCATCGAATCACAAACCTCCACATAGCGCCAGCACCCCAGGAAAAGCAAAGCCCCCTCCGCATCCTTCCAGTCCTCCGCCGCCTTTTCCGTTAGTCCGCAGGGTGCCAGCATCCTCCCCTCCTGACTGCAATACCCGCACACCAGCCCCCGTGCAATATCCGAGATCGTCACCTCCAGCATCTCCGCGAAAAGCGTAAACGCCCCCAGATCCGCCTTTATCATCACATTAGAAGTCATTTCGGTTTGCAAATTTGTAGGTAAGGCCCTTCCTGCCGCATCAAAAGTCCCTTCCCGTGCAAACGGGTTAGAGCCTCCGAAATAGCCGCCAGTTCCGCGACCGGCACAGGTCGTTTGATTTCCAGCAGCACTCGACAGCCCAGCCACTCGCTATCCAGCTGATTTGTCACAGGTGTCGGCTTAGCCTCACTCATTCCTCCTCCTCCTCCCTTACCTCACTTAAGCGCATTGGCATCACCACCGCCAGCCGCTCATAGCTCCCCCCCGAGATCACCATCGGACTCCGCCCATCCTTATAGCCGATCTCGCAAACCTCATCCGGCAGGCTATCCCTCAGGTAGTCCGCCCGGAATGTAATCACCAGCCCCCGCGCCCCAGGCCCCACCAGCATATCACTCTCCACCATCTCCCCCATATCTGGCTCCGCCGCCTTCACCCACACCTCCCCCGTTGCCGCTATCGTCACCGTCACCGTCCCCGCCTTATCCGACAGCACCGGCATCACATCCCCTACCATCTCGCGCAATCGCCCCGCGTTAAAATGCCGCAACACATATCCCTTCTCCGGGATCACCTGATCCACGTTAGGGAACGTCCCGCTGATGCACCGTCCCGCTAGGCGGAATCCCCCCGCCGCCACGGAAAACGCCTCCCCCGTATACTCCAGCAGCACCGGCCCATCCCCCCGCAGCATCTTCGCCAGCAGCACCGCTGCCCGCCCCGGCAGGATCGCTTGTTCCGTGAGCATCTCCGCCCCATCCTCTGCCAGTGCCCGCCTTGGCGCCACCGATAGCACCTCCGCACACCGCACCAGCCGCCGCCCATCCGTGGCCTCCACCACCAGACGACGCTGTCCCTCCTCCTCCCGCACAAAGCAATGCAGCCCATTTAACACATACCGTGTTTCATCCTTGCTCATCGCCGGCAGACACTCCGCCATCAGCCGTTGCAGCTCCTTCTCCCCCAGACTCACCACCACCGCCGGATTCCGTTCCGGCCCTTTCAGCGGCGGGGGAAAATCCTCCGCCTCCATCACTACCAGACGCGCCCGCAGACTCCCGCCCGCCATCATTAGCTCCCCTCCCTTCACCGCCAGCTGCACCTTATCACTATCCATTTTTCCCAGCACCCCAAGGAACCGGCCCGCATGCACCACTATCACTCCCATCTCCTCACTCCTCCACTCCTCCCGCACCACCTCATCCACCGGCATCACCACCTTCAGGTGCAACTCCAGATCCGTCGACTCCAGACACAGCCCCGCATCCTGCATCGAGAGGCGCAGGCACATCAGCACTGGCAGCACCGCCTTATTACCCACCACCAGCCCAGCCGCCGTAGCCGCCGCCAAAAGACTCTTCGTATCAAATTCCATGGTTATGTTATCTATTTTTTTAGTTGAGGTTGAAAATCATTTGCTCCCACATCCCCGCAGGTAGCCATCCCATTTTGCTGCATCCACCCCGCAGCGCTCTGCCATCTCCTCCATCGCCTCTGCCCCCTTACTCGTCCCCACCTCACCCTTGCCCCCTATCAGACTCATCTCCACCCGCAGCGCCTCCATCCGGTCCCGCACCTCCTGCGCACTCAATCGCCGGCCCTCAGCATCCCGCTGCACCTTCGTCACCTCGCTAACTGCCTTCTCCTCCCGCTCCATCGCCCGCGCCCCCCACGCCCTTACCAGATAGCGTCGGCCCAGCTCCCGCCCCTCCCGCCCCTCCAGCATCTTGCTAATCAGATCTTCCAGCCACCGCTTCGCCGCCACCGCCACCCCCATCCGCTCCTCAGTCATCCACAACATCGTCCGCAACTCCGCCACCTCCGCCATCAGCGTCTCCGCCTGCGCAATCGCCAGACTCAGCTGCCCCTGCACCGTCTCACAGCCTAGCCGCTCCCTCATCAGATCGCCCCCCCGCACCGCAAGATCACCCTGACGCTGGGTCGCCTCCCTCGCCATCTCCCGCCGCGCAAAATCCATCCCCCGACGGAAATAATACACCGGAGTCCACACCCGATAAACGAGCGACTGCATCACTGTTGTTCTTGTTGTTGTTTTCATAGCATCATCGTAAATCAAATCTCTCACACATCCTCCTTCTTCTTCTTCCCCTTCCGCGGATCCACCGTATGCCTTAGCCCCCGCGCCCCGCGGTGTCCTCCCGTCGCCTCCCGCATCGCCTCATCCAGGCCCCGCTCCCGCAGACTCACCGCCTGCCGAGTCTCGTCACACAGCCTTGCCAGCGCACTCCCACTCAAATGAGCCACCCCCGGAATAGCCGATAGGTGAGCCAGCGCCAGCACCCGCTTCCCCACCTGGAGCGGCAGCGCCCCCGGCTTGCTCACCTCCTCCAGCACCATCACCCTCACAATTCCCGGAGCCTTATATCCGTCTTTCCTGACGCCTGGCTTTCCCCTTAGGCACACCTTAGCAACCTCCCATCGCTCCAGCACCTGCCCCGTTGCCACCACCACCCGCTCCAGCGTCCCCCACTCCCCTAGCGCACTATCCCCCGTCTTTTCCATCCGTATCTCCTGCCCCTTCTTTTCCGCTAGATAGCGCATTCGCATCCGATACTCCGGCATCCGCTCCTCGATCCCCGCCACCGCGAACATCAGCACCCGCTTTAACAGTTCCCCCATCACCCGCACCCGGGCCGCATCCGCCCCCTCCCCTGCTGCCGCCGCCTCAGCCGCCAGCAGCTCCTCCAGCGGATTCCGCGCCATCTCAGGCCCCCCATACACCAGACACGACTCCGCCGCCGCCTGTGTCAGCAGCCGCTCATCGTCCTCCACCGTTCGCTCGGAAAAATTATTCATCTTTGTTATTGATTGGATTATTAGTTAATGCTCATCATCCCTTCCGCCCCCGCCGCTCCGCTGGCCGCTGACTCACCGGCCTCCCCCCCGCCCCGAAAAAGAAAAACTCATCCAACCACCGCAGCACCCGCACCGTCGGAAACACCCGGTTCCCGCCCATTTGATAGCACGGCATCGCCGGGATCCCGCCCCCCTCCGGCATATCCATCCAGGTCCGCACAAAAGCCTCACTCGCCCCCAGCTGCGCCACCACCTCATCCACCCCGCGCAGCATCGCCGGCAGAGCCTCCACCGGGAACGGAGCCGAGAAGGGAGCACGGGCCTCTGGCCCGTGTGCATCATCCTCAATCCCCGCCTTAGACTTTATGAAGCGGGGAGGGCTGAGGGCGGAAGTCAAACTATTTTCCTTCATACCAAATCCTCCTTCTCCAATCCCGTCACATCCCGCACCTCCGCCCACCGCGCCCCACCCGCCCTCATCGAGCGAGCCAACGCCAACGCCTTCTGCCGCGCCAGCGACTTACTCACTGCCACCACATCTATTTTCCCTCCTCCTACCACACTCATCGCCACCGGCTCCACCCTCACATCCTTCTCCTCCTCCATCTCCCGGTCCCGCTTCCGCCCCATCACCACCGGCTTCCTCACTACATCCTTCCTCGGCGCCCGCGGCTTCCTCTCCTTCTTTTCCGCATCCGCCCAGCGTTTCACCAACATCTCCTTGCGCAGGCAACCACAACTCTGAGTCTTCCCCCGCCGCAGATTCGCTCCCGGCACAGTCACCTCCCGCCCACAGCTACAGCGACAGCGCCACTGCGCCATCCGATACACCACCACATCCTCCGCTATCACCTCCAGCCGCCCGAATCTCAGCCCCATCATCGGCTTAACCTGCCGTCCCGGCCGCAGCCCCGCATTGCTCGTCACCACCCGCTCCCGCCACTCCGCCCGAAGCTTCGGCGCCGTCCCAGAATAAAGATAGCTCACGCTGCCCCCCTCTTCTGTTCCTGTTTATTTCCCTTGCGCAGACGGGCCAGAGAATTGGCATATTCGCGCCAGGATCTGGCCCTTGAAAACCAGACAGCCTCTGCCCGGCGGGCCTCCTCCCCAGTTTCCGTTTTGCAATAACGCACCATTTTCAACGCATCTTTTGCAAAAAACCTAGCCTGTTGTATTTTCTCTAGCTCGTAGTCCCGCCGCTCCCATGAAGGGATATAGGACTTCAGGCGTCCAGAGCACAAATCTTGCAGACTGCTCATGCCGCCCCCCTCCTGGACTGCAACGCCTCTACGGATCCACCCACCCCACCCGCCAGCAAAGCCGACAGCGCCGGAGTCACCTCCGCTAGCGTTAGTAGTAGTCGCACCTCCACCTGTTGCTCCACCACCCCCATCTTCAGGCCTGTCATCGTCATCCGTCCGTCCGGGCATTGCACACTCTGGCCCAGCCCATCCGGCAGGCTCAGGATCATCGAATTAATTGTTGGATTCATCGCGTAAATAGTTGTTCTCATTGAAAAAAATAACTCTATTTTGCATTCTGCGTCCGGTGCCACTCCTCCTCCATCCGCTTCAGCTCATCCCTCCGCTTCATGGATTGCAGCCGCGACTTTTGTTGGTCGATTGCCGCCCCGGATAGCCAAATCAGGCCCGACAACAAAAACAGCAACCACAGCGGCCACAACGCCAGCAACTCCGACACAGCGGGAAAAATAGGGAAATCATTCATAATATTACTCAGTTGGTTTAATGTTAAGAAATCAGATTCATCATCTTGTCCCCAGCCAGCCGTTGCAACATCTTGCCGATTGGTAGACCCGCGTAAGGCGCGATAACATCCCGTCCCAGCAGCACCTCAGCCGCCTGGGCGTACAGCCTACTCCCCAACACCACGATCCTGTCTGCCGTCATCAGCCTCCCATACTGCCGATCATTCACCGCTCCGAAACAATTGTCCCAGCACGTGCCCTCGTCCACCGGCTCCATCTTCACATCATAATTCTCGATCACCGTCGTCGGCCAGATGAACCCGTAATATCCTGACAAAATGCACCACTTGCACCCATCCCGCTCCATTGCCCTGCGGGCCATGCAAAAAGCCTGCCCCGTATAGGCATCCCGCGCCGGCATCGCCTGCCCCTTCAGCACCGGGCTTTTCGTCGCCGAACACGGCACCACAAATAAAGGTTGATATGACATATTCAGTTAACTGGTTAAATTTCTCAGTCCCGCAGAGAGGAACTCAATTCCTGCTGTGCTGATGTGATTCTTTGCCAGACCCGCAACCCGTCAGATCCCATTTGGTTCGCACTCGCCGCCCCGAACCGCTCCGTGATGACCTCGGCCACCAAGGCCATGGCTTTTTCGAGCTTGCGGCGGTCTGCCGCCGTCAGTTTGATCTCAGGTTTTTTCAGGGCACTCATTTGTTATAATAGTCAGAGTTGAAGGTTGATAGATCAGCCAGCCTTGGGTTCCTGCTCCTGCATTACCTTGGCCAGTTGGGCACTCAGGCTGGCCTGCACTTCTGCGGCTGCCGCCGCCACTTCGGGATCCATGGATCCTACTAATAATCTGCACTGCCCGAGAAGGGACTGGATGACGGAAATTTTTGCTTGCTTCATGATGGTTAAGTTCTGCGAAATGCAAATATTTGCACATGACGCAAATCATTGCAAGAAATAATTTGCAAATTTGTACTTTTTGCTTAGAATGCAAAGATCATGAAACGATTTCCACCCCTGCTTGATCGATTCCTCACCGCCAAAAAAGAGGCATTCACTGCCGCCACTTTCGCGGAAAAGAGCGATGTCCACCCGGGAGACCTTTCCCGGGTCCGCTCTGGCACCAAGACCCCCACCCGGGAGTTCACTCACAAAATCCTGGAGAGTCCCCTCGTCCCATTACAGGACGCTTTGCAACTCACCGTCGCGTACCTCCGCGATATTACTCCAGTCAACCTGGAAACCCACCTGAGCATCACCGTCAAGGATGACGCCATGGATAAAGCGGAAACACCGGATCTCCTCACAGAATGCCTTGAGTTTTTCCGTCAGGCCGCCCGCACCGATGCCGAAACCTACGCTTGGCTCACCAGCCTGTACAAGACACTTTCCAGCAAATGGTAACGCCTCCCTCGCCGGAATAGCTGATTTACCCTTCAGCCTTCCCCTCCCCATGGATGCCCTCCGCCTCTTGGCGTAGGGCATTTTTTCGTTTTGCATATAGGTCCGCCGGCCATTTGGCTCCCGCAAAAATCCGCAAAATAACATCTTGCCCTTCCCCCCGGAATCCCTCAGCCTCTCTGCATGGACCCACCAGCCCCCCGCCCAGTCTTCCGCCATCCGGCCCCAGTCGTCATCCACCGCGCCGCCCGTCCCGCCTATGTGCCCCCGGCTATCGTCCCCGCGTGGCGCAGCTGGTGGCACGGCAGTCTCAAGCTAGTAGGCAGCAGCCTCCTCATCCTCATCCTCGGCCTGATCATCGAGCGCAGCGTCCTCCCCGGCTCCCCCCTCGCCATCCTATCCCTTTTTGCCTCCGTCTGTTCCCTTTTTGTCCTCTTCATCTCCCCCCTGCTCCTCCTCATCGCCGGCCTCGTCATCCTTTGTTATGGAGCCATTTTTCGGGGCCTCCTCCTCATCCTCCCCGCCGCCCTCATCCTAGCGCCCCACCTCCAAAAAACCACCGCCCCCGCCCCCTCATGGCAACCCCATGGCAACCCACCCACCATCACACTCCCGCCCCCCACCAAAACCCTATGGAGATCAACGAATTAAACAATCCAACAAATCCCCGTCCCCCACCTTCGTAATGAGCGGGTCAGCGGTTCGATTCCGCTCACCGGCTCCACTTATTTTGGGATTTTGGCGTTTTTTGGCTGGTTTTATTGGTTTTTTGGGCAATATTTGGCAACCATATGGCAAAGATTCCAGCACCCAAATTAAGCAAGACGGCCCAGAAGGGGTATTCATGGGTGGTTAATTGGTGGGAGGGGGCGGCGCGGCAGCGGAAGTTTTTTCGGGAGCGGAAGTTAGCGGTGGCTTTCCTGGAGGGGAAGCGGGTGGAGGCGGCTCACCAGGGGGAGGGGGATGCTCCGGTGACGGGGGTGGAGCGGGCGGCGGTGTTTGCGGCTCGGCGGGCGGGAGTGGATTTGGGGGAGGCGGTGCGATGGGCGGTGGAGCGGGCGGCTAGGCCGGAGCACCGGGCGACGCTGAAGACGGTGGTGGAGTGGCGGCTGGCGGCGGTGGGGATGGCGAGGAGGTCGGTTAGATACCAAGCGTCACTGAGGACTTTTTTCGCGGGACTGGTGCGGCGGTGGGGGGCGGAGCGGGAGGTGGCTTCGCTGGGAGTGGCGGAGTTGACGGAGGTGCTATTTTTGGCAAAAGCGGCGGGAAGTGTGGATACGCATCGTCGGTATCTCAATGGGCTGCTGGCGGGGGCGGTGGCCCGCGGGGTGATTACGGAAAATCCGCTGGGAGCGGTGCCGGCGGTGGCGCCGGATGATGAGGGGGAGGTGGTGGTGCTGACGGTGGCGGAGGCGCAGGGGCTTTGGATGGCTTGTGATGCGGTGGATCCGGGGCTGCTGCCCTGGTTGGGGGTGGCGCTTTGGGCGGGGCTGCGGCCTGCGGAGCTGGAGCGGGTGGGATGGGTGGACTGCCGCCGGGGTACGGGGATGCTATTAGTTAGCGGGCGGAAGGCGAAAACGCGGCAACGGCGCCTGGTGACGATAGAGGAGCCGCTGCGGATGGCTCTGGAGCGGAGGGAGGGGGCGATGGGTGGCCTGCTGCCAACAAACCACCGACGCCGCTGGGAGGCGGTGAGGGTGGCTGCGGGCTGGGCTGGGCGGGATGGCAAGGAGGGGAAAATATGGCCCAGGAATGCGATGCGGCATTCTTTCGTGTCCTATCACCTAGCTTTTTTTCAGGACGCGGGGCGGACGGCGTTGGAGGCGGGGCACTCGCAGGATATGCTATTTCGGCATTACCGGCAGTTAGTATCGCCAAGTGATGCAGCGGCTTGGTGGGCGGGATGGGTCATGGAGTAGGTTCTGCGGCAGGGCTGGATCTGGAGGCTTCTTCCATGGCCTTGATAATGTTGGCGAGTTCGGGGATGGCGTCCATGATGGCGGCGTAGGCGGCACGGGTTTTGACGGCGGCGGGATTGGATAGGACGGCAAAGAGGTTATTTGTAAGGATGGTTTGCATTCCATCGGCTGGGCCTATTTCTTGGGTGGTGGCATTATAGGGCACGGTCTCGATTTGGAGACGTCCGCTGGAGATGGAAGGAGCGGAGATGGTGAGGAGGGAGACCCACATTTCCCCAAAGGTTTTTGACGGGGTGGCGGGGATGGTATAGGGGGAGTCGGCTTCGAGAGGCATGATGTTATATGGTTGGGTAGTTAGGTTCAGGCGGTGACCGCTTTGACAAATCCAGAGGAGTCGACGTAAAGAGCACCGAGAGGGAGACCAGAGCCGGATGTTGGTAGGACGGGGATGATGCGGCCAAGGGCGTCGATTGTTATGACGGCGGTGCCATCGGTGCCAATGGCAAGAGGACGGGCGGCGGCGGGAGTGGATCCTTTTTCGGTGAAGATTTCGTAGCGGCTGGAGCCGGAGTTATAGCGGGAAATGAGCCGCTCGTAGACGGTGGCACTGGTGTTAAGTCCGAGGACGGAGAGGGTGGCTAGTTGCACACTCCCGGCTGAGTTGCCGCCGGTGGTGCCGACCTGCAAGACACCGGCGGCGAACTTGCTTAACGTAAGATCCGCAGTGTTCAGGTTTTTTGCAGGGGACCATGTTAAACTGTTTGCATTTTGCAGGCGAAACCCGTATTGCCCAACAAACGCACCACAATCCGAAACTGTAGGACCACCAAAAACAATGGTTGCCCCATTGCCCCCTACCATTGGGAACGTCGCCGCCCCATCTTTATCAATTTTGAATTTGCTTGACCCGCCAAGTTGCAAATCTACCAAGTTGCCAGCAAAGCCCGTTGCCGCATTGACCCCGATACCAGTGCCGAGCGTTGACCAGGTGTTGGAGGTGGTACCGGTTGGCTCAAGCAAAAGGGCTGGCTTTGTGGTTGTGGCCGTGCCTCCCGTGTACCATGTTCCTGTCATTGTTTGGACCGGCGCGGATGCTGCTCCGTTTCCAGTTAGCGACAGCAGATTGAATGACGGGCTATCTCCTGATCCATAGGCTCCGAGGTTGGTGCGTGCGGCGGCGGGGGAGGTGGCTCCGGTGCCGCCGCGGGTGACGCCGCGAATGTCGAGCGTCCAACCGTTGATGCCATTGCTCACCAAAATAGGTGAGGCATATGGCGTGGAAAGTGCCATGGTGCCTACTCCATTAATAGTAAATGCACCTGCATTCAGCGTGGCAACGGTAGTAGCAGATAAATTGCCCGTTGCATCAAGAATTGTCAGCGTCGAACCAGCCGGATAGTAGACAGGATTTGGCAGGGTGTAAGTCTGTGATGAGGATATAGCGGTAATCCTAGCCACTGTTGTGCCGCTGGCGATGGTCGCTGGCGCATCGCCGAGGCTCTGGACGGTGGGGGCGGTGCTGGCGATGGCTGCGGTGGTGGCGGCGGTGATGCGGCCTTTGCCGTCGATAGTTAGGACGGGGATGGCGGTGGTGCCTCCGAAGCTGCCGGTGTTGGAGTTGACGGTGGCGAGGGTGGCGGCGGCGGTCACGTTAGCGGAGCCGTTGAAGGGAGGGGAGGTGTAGGTGACGTCGCCGGTGAGGGAGATGGTGCGGGCGGTGGTGAGGGTGGCGACTGATGGAGGGTAAAGAGCGGCGAATTGGGAGAGGGTGGGATAGAGGGGGGGGAGGGCCTCGAGGGGAGGATCGCCGCCGGCATTGCCGTTGAGTATGGTGAGAGTGCCAGCCCCAAAGGTGCGGCGACCGCCGTCTGAGAGGGTGCCGTAAATGACGGCCCAGACGGTAAGCTGGCGGGTTTCAGCGGGGATGTTGGTCTGGGCAGAGGTGAGGTTAAATGTGGCGTGCTGATGAGTGCCGAGGTTCCATTGGCTGAGAGTTAGGGCGGTGTTGAAAGATGCGCTAGGGAGTGTGATGGGGGCGCTGACTTGAGTGGCAGCGGTGGAGTTTTCGTAAATTTCGAGCGTTAGGTCGATAAGGGTGGAGATGTCGACGAGGGTGCCGTCGGCGTTTTTTAAACAGATCTGGAGGTCGACTTCATCGCTGCGGGTAAGGCTGATCTGGCCCAGCCCGGTGGGGGTGACAGAGCCGGTGAGGGCGAGGCGGATTTTGGGCGGGGTAGTCATGCAGGAAAATGAGGAGAGGAGAAGTTGGGAAGCGTCAGAGTGGCGAAGAAGGTCTAGGGGAGAAGGCGGATGACTTCTTTTATGGTGTTGCGGGGGCGGGGTTTTTCTGCGCAGCCCTGGCCTTCGCGTGAACCCAGGGCATTGGTGTTATAGCCGATGGCGGTGAATCCTCCGGTGGGAAGGTCTTCGACGTACATTTCGATGTGGCTGTGGCGGTAGATGATAAGGTCGCCGGTGTGGAAGTTGTCGCTAGGGTCAAGGATAAGAAGATTTTTTTCGCGTGCCCAGTGGCCCCAGGCGAAGGCTCCGGCGGATTTGCAGCGCCATTTTTCAAACTGGTTAGCAGTCATTTTAAAGGCGGCGAGGACATCAGGGAGGATGCCCCACTGCTGGACGCACCAGGCGATGCCGGCAGCACAGTAGGGTTCGCGATTGGCCATGCCGTCAGGGTAGCTGGTGGCTTTCCAGAGGGGGGCTATCCAAGGGGCGCGGTTGGGGGTGATTTCGGTTTTGCCGAGGTTGCGGCGGGCAATGGCTACCAGTTTTTGACGGAGGGGAAGGGTGCTCATTTTTTGCTGTTGTTGAGCCAGGCGACGGCTAATTCGAGGATGGCGTTGAGGACAAAGCCGGAGAGCTTTGGGAAGTTGGTGGTGATGAATTGCCTGACGTGATTGGCGCGGGCGTTGTTCATGGCGGCGCGGGCGGCGGGGGATTGGCCGGCGGATTTTGGCCAGTGCTGGGCGGCGAGATTGGCGGCGGTGACGATGCGGAGGAAATCGGACCAAGGGAGGTTAGCAAGCCAGCGGAGGACGAGGCGGAGGGGGATGGACATTGGAATTTGTGATTTGAGATTTAAGATCTGATGATTTGATAGATGATAAATCCGAGCGCGAGGCTGGCAGTGATGAGGGAGCACCAGCAGCCGGTGGCAGGCTGTTGGGGATCAGTGTAGGAGTCCCCGTAGGGTAAGTATGGCGATCTCCTCGTCGCGGGCCTGACGCTCCAGAGGCGTGAGAGGAACGAGCGGGAGAAGGATCTCCTGGCCCTGATCTGTGGGGAGAAGGTAGGGGAGGGGCGACGCACGGCGGAGGATGGCGCGGGATTGGAGGTGGGAGGGGGTGCAGCTACTCGTCAAATAACACAACACGCCCGCGAGTAACCAGGCGAAGGGTGAAATTGACGAGGCCGAGACAGAGGAGGATGACGCTGGCATGTTGAGCTAGGATTTCATTGGCTCCGGGGACGAGGGTGCCGAAGAGACCGGCGACGAAGGTGAGGGCGGAGGCTACGGCGGTGCGGGACCGGAAGATGGATTTAGGAGGGGGATTCATAGCAGTTAGCTGGAGGGGAGGGCGCGGGTAGGAATGGCGCTGGGGATGGGACCGGGAGGATGAGGGTGGCGGGGGCGGATGGGGCAATCGCTGGCGGGGCAGTCATCGAGGCGAAGCTCGAGATCCCGGACTTTTTCCCAGAGGAGTTTCCGGTCGGTCTCGCATTTGTCAGCGGCTTCCGTGATGCGGAGGAAGAGGGTCTTGAGAATGACGGCGATGCCGCCGAATACGGCGGTAGCGCCGCCAGCAAGGATGGGGTCCGGGATTTCCATGGGGCGCTAGAAAAGGATGGTTTTGCTGATGGTTAGCTGAGGGAGGCGGGGGAGATGGGAATGGGAGGGGCGGACTCTTCCAGAGGGAGGGAGGAGGGTGCAGGCGGGGAGGAGTCCAAGGAGGATGAGGAGGAGGATGGTGGCTCGCATGCGGGGTCTGGCTCGGGGGTGGGAGTGGATTCCATGTCGGCGATGTCAAGGGGCGGAGGCGGGGGGCCGTCTTCATAACGGTTTTGGAACCATGTGAGGATGTCGCCGGGGAGGGCGGTGGCGAGGGCTTCTTCTGACCACTCGAGGGGGGAGGTGGTGCCGGCCTCGAGAAGGTGGATTAGAGGGTCAAATTCCGCCAGGATGGTGCGGATGGAGTGGTAGCCGCGATCTGCAAGGTGGCCGTGGGAGAGGACTTGCAGGAGGATGGGATTTTTGAGGAGGGAGGGTAGTAGGTCGGGGGGGATGGGGGGGGCTTTTTGAGCGGTTCTCCAGTCGCGGATTTGTTGGATGTGGGTGAAGATTTGTTGGCGGAAGATGGGGGAGAATTGTTGAAAGTTGGGGTGGTGCTCAAAGGGGCAGTCCAGCATACCGAAGGCGAGGAGGGTATCGCTGGAGCCTCCGATGTGGGCTTGGCAGAGGCCGGGGCCATCCGTGTAAAAAGAGCGGTGCATGGCCCAGCAGTGGCCGGGGTGATAGCACTCCCAGTCGGTGAGGCGGTCGGGGAGGGATCCGCGGCGGATTCCGTTAGTGGTGCTGGCGCGGACGCGTAGCTCGCGGCCTTCGGGATCAAGTTCCGAGGCGCGATCCCAAGGCTGGAGGAGGGGGGATGCTTTGAGAGCGGCGCGGACGGTGCCGATGAAATCGGGAGGAAGGAGGAGGTCCGCATCGAGGATGACGATGTGAGTGTATTCCGGGGGGAGGTTGGCGGCGAGCTGGTTAAGCAGGGCTTCTTTTTGCCAGATGACGGATGTGGCCTGGACGGTGGTTAGATGGTAGGGGACGTCTCCCCCGAGGGTAGGCTGCTGGCCGGGGAAGAGGCACTCTGCAATAAAAAGATCAGGAGCAAGACCGTCGGTGATGATACCGGTGAGGAATTGATGGAGGTTGCGGGTGCGGGACTGATAGTTGCAGGGGTTAAAATGGCATGTCAGGAGGGCTAGTTTCATGGGAGGGGAGGAATTTGAGATTTGAGATTCAGGATTTTTGCAGGCGGAGGACTGGGTTTGAATTTTGTTATGCTGAGTATCCGGTGCCGGTGGCGCTGGTGTGGCCGACGAAGGCGACGACGAGCTGGGTATTGGTGAGGGTGGAGCTGCCGGTGATGGCGAGGGCGGTGGTGGCTACGGCGGGCCAGCCAAGGCTGGTGGTGAGGAATAAGCTATCCCCAGGGACGAAGGAACGGGTGGAGGCGGCGGAGGTACCAAGCTTGGTGAAAGTGGCGGTAATGCTGCCGGTGGAGGCGACGGCGCTGTTTATTTTTAAACAGCGGATGACGATGGCGTGGATGCTGTTGAGGAGGAGGGGCTGCTTATCTTCTCCAAGGACGGTGGCGCCGCCGAGATTGACGGTGGGGAAGGTGTTGAACGTCTTGGTTAGGCTGACAAGGTCAGTGGTGGAGAATAGGTTGACGTAGGCGCTGTTGAGATTGAGATAGCGGAGGTCTTCTGTAATGGCGACAGGAATGCTGCCGCTGATGCCGGTATCTGTGGGGTAGGTGTTGGCGGAAAGGTTGAAGGAGGCCTGGACGGCGTTGATTTGCATGGGCATAGTAGTAGGGAGGTTGGGGATTGTGGGATTTTAGGAAGAGGGGACTTTTGGAGGAGGTGAGGAAATTAACCCGCTAGAATGATGTCACAAAAGAAGTTGCTGGTGCCCAAAGCGGCCAGGGCGGATGTGCTCCATACGAGCCGGGCAATGATGCTGCCATCTACCGCAGTGAAGCTGGTATTAGGCGAAAAAGAGCCTGCTATCATATAGGGGCAATCTGCGGGAAGGAGACCGGTGAAGGGAAGCGCCCCTGTGAGGGTGGCGCTGAGATTGCTGTGGATGTAAGCAAATTTTCCAAGACAGTTCCACACTCCATCTCCTACGGGATTAAGGCCAGTGGCCGCAGATTCGCTGTAGGTGATTTGATAGCTGGCGTTACTGCCGGAGATGGTGAGATCTGCGTAGCGGAGGCGGTGAGCGCGGACTTGGCCTCCAACATTATTGTTGGTGACGGGGATGCGGATGCTGGGACCGGCGGGGAAGGTGACCATGCCGTTGTTGGTAGGGGACTGGCCTTCGATGACGACGTTGATGCCGAGGTTGACGTCGATGTGAGTGGTGGTGAGCATGGGGGTGGGTGGGGGGATTAGGCGTAGGTAAAGTCAGCCTCATATTTCCAATCGGAGGTGACGAACCAGATGCCGGGGAGAACTTGTTTAGACTGCCAGTTGTAGCAAACCCAGCCGTTTGGATAACAATATATTTTAGGGACGCCGGAGATGGAGTACTGGGTCGGCTTGGTTAAGTTGCCAAATTTCGTTGGTCCAGTGGTGCTGGGGGTGGTGCTGGGACGCTCAGGCTGTGTAAAGGTAATTTCCCTGACGGAAAGGCCTCCTTGTTGCTCGAGCAGACGTACTTTGCTATTGGCTGGCGCGTTAGGCGCTCCGCTGAGGCTATCATAGTTTTTTTCCCGGATGCTCGAGGTTTCATCGACTTGGATGGCGCGTAGGCCGTCGGTGTTAAGCAGTCCCCGGAAGGTGATAGCGGCGGTGCAGTAGGTGCCGGGGAGGGCTTTGATGTCAGAGGATCCAAAACAGACCATGGTGCCGGTTTTGGTAAATCCTGGCAAAGTAGGTGTGAGGCTTCCAATGGGGTAGTCTGTTTGCAGTTGTTCCGGGGTTTTATTGGGGAAAAGGTAGTGGCCGGTGACGGTGTCGAAGCCGTCAGGATCGCCAACGACGACGATGCCGGGGTCTGTATGCTCGATGGAGCCTGATGCCCAAATGATGAGGGGTTCTGCTGACACGGGAGGGGCGGGATGGGTTAGGCAGCGTTGCTGGATTTGGTGCGGCTGGAGGCAGTGGGGGAGTTGGCTTCTACGGCTTTCCTGACGTTATCGAGGGCGCGGATGACTTTTTCCTGGTAGACGGCTTCTGCGCCGCCGGCGGGTTTGGATTTTCCGTCAGGGTTGACGCCTACTTCGCCGGGTTCTTTTTCTTTTTTCTTTCCGGCGCCCTGGATGCGGGAGGGGCGGGGGCGTGAGGCGAGGGAGTCGTCTGCGTTAGCGGAAATGCCGCCGGCCTGTTTCCGCTGGAAGGTCTGGAAGGCGCTTTCGTTGTCCTTGAGGCCTTCCAGTTTTTCTTTATCGCCGCTGGAGAGGCGGTTGAAGGAGCGGCGGGATTGCTCGCCGGGATCTGTTATGGTGCGGGTGCGGGGGCGCAGGCCTTTGGCGGCGCGGTCGCGGTTTTCTGTAAGGCGGTCTTCTGCGGAGACGCGGCGGTTGGCGAGATCTGAGGATTGTTTTTCGGTAAAGCCTTCGCCTTTAAGCCGGTCGGTTTCTTGTTGGAGGCGGGCCTCCTTTTGCATTTTCTTAAGGCGGCGGGGGCTGGTGCCATCGGCTTCGGCTTCTGTGAGGGCTAGATCCTGCGCTTCTTTTTTGGTGGCTTTTTCAAGGGAGCGGGCGCGGGCGGCGTTGGCGGATTCCTGCTCGATCTTGACGCGCTGGCGGATGTGCTCGGTGGCCTCGGCCTCGGTGGCGTTGAGGTCGCGCATGATGGTCTGCTTTTCCTTGGCGATGGCGAGGTCGGTTTCGGCGGCGAGGATCTGTGCGGCGTTGCCATCTGCCCGCTCGATGGCGACGCCTTGCTGGAGGGAGGAGAGGTTGAGTTCGTCGTCCAAGGCCTTTGCAACGGCGGCGGCGCGGGCTTCTTCGAGTTTTTGGACTTCGTTGGCGGCGTCGACTTTTTTCTGTTGGAGTTGCTCTTCGTTGAGGATGGGCTTGGCTGAGTCTGTGCCTGCGAGGTCAATGCCAGTGGCAGATTTCAGATCGCCAACTGCCATGTTATAGCCATCGGCGGCGCTAATAAGAAATTTAGTGGTTCCTTCCAGCCCCTCAATCATGGGCACGGTGCCGTTTTTGTAATCATCAGAAACTTGGGCGAGACCATCTGATGCGGTTTTGAACAAATTTGTCAGGCCGCCCATGACGTTCGTGATGGGCTCCATGACGAAATTTCCAGCAGCGACTTTTAAATTGTCGACCGTGCTGCCGAAGTTGGCGGTGGCGGCTTTGGCTCCGCCGGTGGCTGTTTCATATTTGGCTAGTTCCTCGGTGATGCCTTGGACAAACATTTTTCCGGTGATGCCTGCTTTGTTAAGGCCTTCGCCGGTGTCTGTGCCAAATTTGAGTTGTGAGAGTTTCCGGATTTCAGGGAGGTAGTTGGCGGTTTCCTTGATTTCATCTCCAAGACCTGAGGTGCGGCTGGAGATTTGTTTTAAGTTAGCCATGACTGGCTCAAAGTCGGCTCCGCGTCCGATGCGGTTAAGGGCGTTGGCAAAGGCACTAGCGGTTTTTTCTGCTGCGTCGGAATCCAGGCTGGCTCCTCGTAGTTGGATGAAGCTGCGGACCATGCCGTCGACGCTAACTCCGGACCGCATGGCAGAGGCTTGGAGGCGGTCGAATTGATCCTCGACGGAGCGGGCGCCATCGCTGGTGGCGCTGAGGGAGCGGAGGAGGGCTTCGCGGTTAGAGGAGGCGTCGAATACGGCAGTGACGGCGGTTTTTGCCGCCATGGCGGCTCCGGCGACGATGGCTATTTTTCCGGCCAGGTTGGCGTAGCCCTGACTGCGGCCGGCAGTGGCTCCGGCGGCGTTGACGCCCTGGAGGTCGCGGCCAAACATGCGGGTCTGTTGGCTGGCCTCGCGCAGGCCGGAAGTGAATTGGGCACGATCCAGCTGGAGGTGAGCGGTGATGGAGCTGCGGACGTTGGCCATGCCGGGGGGGGCATGTCAAGGAGGCTGGAGTGAAACACACGGGCCAGAGGCCCGTGCTCCCTTCTTTTTTTTTAGAAGGTTAGGAGGCCGGGGAGGGGGGCGGATTTGGCTTGGGCGAGGGCTTGGGTGATGCGCTGGTGGGCGAGGCGGTGGCGGTGGGTGGCGAGGATGGGCCAGGTGACCTCTGCGCCGGCGCGGATGAGGGCGAGATGATAGGCCTCGTAGACTTCGGCAAGGGGGACGTGGGCGCGGATGTGTTGGATGGTGCCGCCGAGGATGGGGCGGACGCTGGCTGCTACGGTGAGATCCCAGCCTGGTTGGATGCGGTTTTTTTTTGGGCGTCCTGTTGATCGGCGGGGTCGATCTCCTCGACGACGCGGGGGGCGTGGTGCATGTCCCAGAGGGCGTTGGCAGCGGCTAGGATGGCGTCGGTATCGGCGGGACGGAAGGTGGCGGAGGCCCAGGCGTCGATGGCGGTGAGCCAGGCGAAGGGGCGGGCGCGGAGCGGCTCGAGGAGCTGGCCGTCCTCGAGGAGGGGGGTCTGCCAGAGGGCGGGGTCCTGGGAGGCTAGGTAGAGGAGGAGGGTGGCGTTGAGTTCTTCGGCAAAGCCGCCGGATTCTGCGCCGCCGTTGAGCCGGGAGAGCATGAGGTAGGCGTGTTTCCGGTCGATGGTGAGGGTGAGGGGGAGGTGGCGGAAGTACTGGGGGGAGGCGGCGGCGGAGACGGCGGCGGTGGCGCGGGCGGTGGCGGAGGCGGCTAGGGATTCTTCAGACGAAAAGTCGAGGGAGGGGAGATCGGTCATTGGAAAGTTGATAGTTGATAGTTGATGGTTGATGGTTGATGGTTGAGAGTTTTCGCGGGGTGGATTGTGGTTTGAAATTTGTTGTGCGGCCTCCGTGGATCGGGGTTCAGGGCCGGGGCTGAATAAAACTGGGAATATGAAACCCACCCGCGCTCTCACGGTTTACGGTTAGTGGTTTTAGGGTTAGCGGAGGTGGTGGCGGGCGTGGTCCATGAAGCTGCGGCCGGAGGATTCCAGGGACTGGGAGATGAGGGCGCTGTGGGCGCTGGTGCGGGCGGTGAGGTAGAGGATGGGGTCGGCAGATTCTGCGGCGAGGCGGAGGTGGCGGGCCTGCTGGATGGCGGCGAGGGCGTAGAGGTAAGGGTGCTCTCCAGGAAGGAAGCCAGGGAGGGGATAGGTGGGGAGGTCTGTGGGCTGGGCGGCTAGGTGCTGGGTGCAGCGGAGGATGTCTGGGCCGGAGATATTAGGGATAGGAGCGCCGGTGAGGGGATGGATGGCGGGGGGGAGGACGCTGGCGGCGGCGAGCTGGACTCGCTGACCGCAGGAGCTGGCGGAGAGGAGGGGGAGACCGCAGGTGATGGCGGCGGCGGCTTCGTCGAGGGGGAGGAGGAAGGCGGCGGGGCCGGTGATTTCTTCGAGGCAGTGGTGGCGGAGATCTGCCCGCTGGGCGGCGGGGGTGGCGGGCATGAGGCGGGCGACGCGGGTGCCAGGGAGGAGGACGGTGCAGGGCTGGCCGGGGTGATCGAGGCGCTGGTTGATCCAGTCCGCCAGGATGAGCCGGGTGACGATGGCGGCGCGGGCGGCTAGGAAGGGGGACAGGGGATGGGTGGCAGGGAGGGTGCCGGCCTGCCAGGAGGCGATGAGGGCGGAGACGGGGAGGGCGGGATCTGTGAGGCTATGGGTACCGGCCTGCCAGGAGAGGGAGATGCTGGGGGCCTGGGTGGGGGAGGCGGGATAGGCGTGGACGATGGGCCGGATGGGGACGCCGCAGGCGGCGAGGCAGGCGGGGAGGGCGGAGTCGGCAGACTCGAGGGGGATCCATTGTTTCATGTTTTGTCAGGGAGGGGAAAGAGGCTGGAGGCTTTAGGCTGGAGGCTGGAGATGTTATTTCCAGAAGGAGGGGGGGCGCATGCCGGTGAGGTCCTGGGTGCGGCTGAGGTCTCGACCGTCGGGGCGGGCGTTGGAGGGGCGGTCGGGCTGGGTGGGGCGACCGGCCAGGGATCGGGTGCGCTTGGGTTTTTTTTGCGAGGGTGGCATGGGTGGGCTTTTTGTTGGAAATAAGTACGGGCGACCCCCCTGACAGGGTCGCCCGTAACGGGAATCCGGGGCAGGCGCGGCGTGGGTGCGACTGTGGTCCGGGGAGTGTTTTTTTTGGGGATGTCAGGGGAAAGGGGCTTGGGAGATGGACACGGGCCAGAGGCGCGTGCTTGCTTCTTTAGGCTCCGGCAGGGGTGGCGTTGAGGGTGCCGGTGGCGTCGGTGGCGAAGCCAAAGAAGGTGAGGGCGAAAGAGACATCGTCGCAGTCTCCGCGGGGTTGGTCGCGGGTGTAGCTGCCTGCTACGAGATAGCCGCTATCCTCTGGGAAGCCCTGGTAGATGCCGGTGCGGAGCTGGGCGAGGGTGCTGCGGGCGAAGGCGTTGCCGGGGTGGGCGTTGGCATAGGCGGCGGTGCGGGCGAGGACTTTGGCTTTGATGTCGATGCTGAACTCGGGGGTGCCGCTGATGTGAATGACGGGGACGTTGGAGAAGCTGTTATGCTTGATCTCAGCGCGGGAGGGCTTGGTCTGGAAGGACTCGAGGAGGAGGCCGGTGAGGTCGGCGTTTAGACCGAGCTGGGTGTCGGGGGAGAGACCGGGCTTGGAGTTGATAATGTAAGGAGCGATGGCAGCCATGGTGAAGAGAAGTGAGAAGTGAGATGGGAGAAGGGAAGCGGTGGACTGGATAAGAGGGGCGGGGTGTCAAGGGATGGTGAGCCAGGCTAGCTCTGCGAGGGAGTAAAGGGACTGGAGGGTGTAGCCGGTGGGGAGATACCCGGCGGCTATGAATTCTGCGGCGGTGGAGGAGCCGCGGGCGTTGACGGTGCGGTAAATGGGAGCGGATCCGGTTTTGATGGCTTCCATCACATGGGTCCAAGTGGAAGGGGGGAAGGCATCCAGGGCGCCGGCGGCGAGGGCGGTCTGGATGACGGTGCCGGATCCACCGTAGCCGTAGCCGGATCCATAGCCGGGGCCGCTGGCGCCGGTGCTGCCGGGACTGCTGCCGAGGGAGATGTAGCGGCCCCCGGGGATGTCGGTGGCGAAGATTTCGTAGAGGACTTTATTGGTGGCGCTGGGGAAGTCGAAGCCGTAAAGGTAGGCTCCGAGGTCTGCGGGTGGGGTGGTGCTGGCGGGCCAGGTGCGCCAGTAGCGGAGGTTGGTAAAATGGTTATACCCGCTGATAGGGCCGGTGATGGTGAGGAGGCGCAGGGAAATTAAGGAGTAGCCGGTGAGGAGGTCATACCGGGGGAGGGCGGTGGTGGGGGCGGTGTAGACGGTGGCCGGTGCGGTGGGGATGTGCTGGGTGGCGCCGAGGCCGAAGTCGACGTTAGCGTTGGTGACGACGATATCGAAGGAGTAGTCGGCGAGGTCTCCGGCGCGGCGGGTGCGGCGGGGGCGGCGGAGGGTAAATTTGGTGTCGCCGTCGCTGGAGAATTGGAAGTTGTTGGTGAGGACGTTATTGAGGAGAGAGGGGGTGATGGCGGTGAGGCCTGCTTTGACGTCGGTGCCGGGGGCGGCATTGGCGAGGCCGTGGAAGGCCAGGACGGTGGTGTTGAAGGAGTAGGTGAGGACGGGGTCGAGGAGGGCGTGGTAGATGCGCTTTCCGGCGGTGTTTTTGATGAGGATTTCTTCCTGGAATTCTGCGCTGTCTGTGACGCTGGAGACTAGCATGAAGAGTTCGTCCCCGGCGAGGCCTACGTCTGCCATGCGGAGGCCGGTGCCATTGGCGGTATTGATGATGTAGGGGGGGATGGCGGGCATGGGGGAAAAGGCTGGAGGCTGGAGGCTGGAGGCTGGAGGCTGGAGGCTGGAGGCTGGAGGCTGGAGGCTGGAGGCTGGAGGCTGGAGGGGCGGGATCGGGGGATGTTATTGGGGAACGGAGCAGAGGGCGGTGAATTTAAGCTCGAGGACGATGTCGCCGTTGTCTTCGGTGTCGGATTCGAGGGAGACTTTGTAGATGTCGTGTACGCGGAGGGCGGGGGTGGTTAGGCGCTGGGCGGGGGAGGACCAGTTCTCGGGGTCGGTGGGGTCGCCTTCGGGGTCGATGACCATGGCGGAGGTTAGGATTCCTTCGAGGTCGGAGGCGTAGGATTGGATGGTTTCCTGGTGGGCGGCGAGGGGCTGGGATTCGTCGCGGGCGAGGAGGACGAGGCGGGCGCTGACGGGGATATCCCACAAGCCTGACATGCTGGCGTGACGCTCGGAGGAGGCGGCGATCTGGGCGATGGCGCAGAGGGGGGCCTGGGCGGTGATGTCGGCATCGCCGCGGATGATGGGGATGGAGGAATCCGGGGGGAAGAGGGCGGGGGAGGGATAGAGGTGAGGGGCGCTGCGGCCGAGGGTGAGAAGGGACTCGAGGGCGTCGAGGAGGAGGTGGATGGGAGACATGGGGGAGGCTGGAGGCTGGAGGCTGGAGGCTGGAGGTTGGAGGGAAAGAGGCTGGAGGGGCTAGGCGGCGTCAAGACCGGCGGCGCGAAGGGCGGCGGTTTGATCCTGGCGGGTCCATTGGAGCATGTTGTTTTCGAGGTTTTTTGTGGCTTTCTCAAAGGCTCCGGGGGCGAGGGTGGCGATGATTTTGGCGAAGTTAGTAACGGTGATGCCGAATTTTTCCTGGTCGGCGATGAGGGAGACGGAGCCGGGGATGTGCTTGTATTTTGGCAGGCGCTGACCGGCAGGGGCGCGGAGGAGCTGCAGGGCAGGAAGGAATCCGCTGCGGTGGACGCCGGCGGCAAAGGCTCGGGCATTGATGTATTGGTTGGTGAGCTTGAGGAGATCCATGCCGCGGGCGCTACGGCCTTTGCCTTTGTAGTTAGTCTTGACGACGATGGCGAGGGCAAGCGTGTTTTGCAGAAGCTGGCGCTGGGCGCTGCGCTTCCGCCGGGTGCGGGCGGAGGCGGTGACGGCGGTGCGGCCCTGTAGATAGAGGCGGATGGCGGTGGCGTCCGCACGGGGCACGTCTGCCATGGCGTAGCTGACCCAATAACGCATGAGACGCGCAAGTGTGGCAGATTCTGAGCGGCCGCGGTCGGATTTTTGTTGGGCGATGTATGTGGTGAGGCCCTCGAGGAATTGGAGATCTACGGTGACGAGGGACATGGGAGGGGGGAGGCTGGAGACTGGAGGCTGGAGGCTGGAGGGAATTTTTTACTGCAAGGCTTCCAGTAAAAAATTGAGGGGGATTATTTGGCCAGGGCTGCTCGGATATCGGTCCAGCCTGCGAGGTCGGGGAGGGTGCGGGTGCCTTTGATCTGATAGCGCTGAGCGGTGGCGCGGTCGCCGGTGGGGGAGTAATAAAGACGGCCCCCAGTGACGGGAGGGCTGGTGGCGAGGAGGGCGAGATCTGAGGGGGAGAGGATGAGGCGGATCTCTGAGGTGGTGAGGGAGGCGAGGCCCATGGCGGCAACGTGGCGCTCTCCCTGATCCTGCTCACCGGCGAGGGGGGAGGTCTCTATCTCTGTGCCGCCAGCGCTGAAGAACCAGGCGCGGCGGGGGCTGGCGAGGATGCGGGCGGTGGAGACGTAGGTGCTGGCCAGTTTTTTGGATAGGAGTGACATGGGAAGGGGGAAGGGGGAATAACAAAACGCCCGACCCGGCTGATGTCCGGGCCGGGCGTCGGCGGGGTGGGGATGGGGGCGAGGGGTTAGCCCAGGAGCAGGGCGACGAACTCGGGCTTCCAGACTTTTGCCTGGTAGTAGGTGGTGATATCCAACATGTTCATTCCGTAGCCGCCGTACATGGCTAGCTCAAAGACGAGGCCGGAGACTGGCTCGACCATGGTCATACGCTCGCGGGCGGCGTCTCCGCCGTCTGGCATGGCAGGGGGGCGCATGATAAGCTCCGTGGACATTTGATGCAGCACTACGTTAGGGGTGTAGGCGGCGGTGACGGTGATGGTGCGGGTGGCAGCAGCCTGGGCTTTGCGGATACCGGGCTGGGCGATGGTGATGGTGTCGCCTGATGCGGGGTTGGCCCCGGCGAAGCTGACGCTGGAGACAACGTAGACGTTGGCGTCGTTAGCAAGGACAAAGCTGTCCCCGGCTGCGACGAGGCCGGTGCCGACGGCGGCAAGGGGCAGGACGGTCTGGCCGACGGTAAGGGCGGTGGCGGAGGTGGTGGCGCTGGCCATGGTGCCAGCGGTGACGGCGGTGGGGATGCCAGCGGATTCTTTGATAGAGATGCCGCTGATATCGAGGAGGGTGCCGCGGCGGAGGAGGACGTCGTTGCCGGATTCGTTGACTTTTTGGAGGTTGGAGAGGTTGCGGAGGTTGGTTCCGGCGCTGGTGTTGATGATGGCGCTGACGGCTCCGTTGATGTTGGCGCAGCCGTTATCGACGAGGATTTGGCGGGCGTTGTTGATCAGGTTATACGTGCTGGCAAATGGGGTAGTGCCGGCGGTGCCTACGGCGCGGGAGGCTCCCTTGGCGGCGACGGTGGCGACGTGGACCTCGATGAGATTCCGGATGGTGCGGAAAGCCTGGGCGACGACGTTGTTTTGATAGTCGCCATCGGAGGAGCAGTTTTGCAGCTGGCGGAGTTCCTCCCCGCGGAGGGGGATTCGGACGTTAGCGACCTGGGCGACGGCGACGCTGTCGGTGGTGACGGTGTAGTCATCCGCCGCCGGGATGGTCATGGCGGGGGTGAAGCTAGTGTTGACGGTGGGCTGGCTGGTGCGGATGGAGCGGACGGTGCCGTTGATGGAGATGCGCTCGGAGCCGTTAGAGTTGACCATGACGGCGTCCGTGAAGCCGCTAGGCTCTTCGGCGACGATGTCGCGGGATTTGTAGAGGATTTCTGTGAGTCCGGTGAGGGTGAGTGCGTTGGCCATGGGGAGGAGGAGTTAGGGGGG
>Ga0209190_1000643_pt1 | contig 25222 bp, 23 predicted proteins | sample M_140205_XF_Meta_FD_187315 | JGI IMG/M metagenome (GOLD analysis project Ga0209190, IMG submission 187315) | Freshwater microbial communities from Lake Montjoie, Canada to study carbon cycling - M_140205_XF_MetaG (SPAdes) (version 2) | ecosystem: Environmental > Aquatic > Freshwater > Lake... | reverse complement strand
TTGAACGTCTATTATTAAACAAACTAATAACCTCATGACATTGTCGTCATCATCCCCGATGTAGCATTCATACTTGTCATGTAATTTATCAATCAAATCAAAATATTTCTGAATATTTTTCGGCATCATTTCTATTTCTGTCATATCATATCTTGCATAATCAGATACATTTTTTTTCATTATGGGTTTTTTCTTTTCATCGATATTTTTATTGGAAAAATCATTTTTCATTTAAATGTGGGACAATGAATATAATTGCAATATCAGAAAATGATTTTTTTATTTTATTTTTCAAAAATAATTTGAATAAATGGATTACATTTTAAATCATGATACTTTGAATTATATTTTTCAGTTTATTCACCCAAGTGAACACATGATTCTTTCAGAAACTTGTAAAACTTTCAATGAAATGATTGGGAAAAAAACGTTTCCTAAGGATTCATTATTATTTTCACGACCAGAATTGATTGAATGGGCTATTGACCATGAATATAAAATAAAAAAATGGAGTATGTTTAGAAAAGCGATTAAATATGGTAATACAAATGTTCTTCAATATTTAAAAGATAATATCAAAAATTCCAATAAATATTTAATCCCATCACTTTTTATTCATGCTATGGACAAAGAATCAATCGATATATTAGACTGGTTAATGAAATCCAGATGTTTATACAATAATGTAATTTGTAACTTGGCATCGTCTTCTGAAATTTATAATTGGATAATGACGAATCTTGTATGGAATTCAGATCAACTACAAAATATAATAAAATCTGAAAATATTGATAAAATAATGTGGGTTGTTAAATCAGTTCCATTATTATCTGAATATGTTTGTGATATAGCATCGGAATGTAATTCAATGAAAGTTCTTAAATGGGCTATAAAAAACAAATTTAAGTATGGTGAAACAACATGTTCAAATGCTGCATTAAACGGGAATTTAAAGATGGTGAAATTTCTTAGAAAAAATAAATGTAAATGGAGTTCTTGGACAATAGCTGATGCGGCGTCTAATGGTCATAATCATGTCATAAAATGGTGTTTAAAAAACAATTGTAAAGTAGATGAGTATGCATGTTCTGAAGCTTTTTCTAATAAGCATTTAGATACTCTAAAATTACTGATAGAAAATAAATGTCCAACAGATGATAAAACATATCATGATATTCTTCACAAAAAAGAAGACTTGAATACAGTTTGATTTTTAATATATTTTTTTATAAATATTGTAATATAATAAAATGGTTGATATACTTACAATTATTATCATAATAGTATTTATTACTGTAATATTACTTAATTATATAGACGAATGTAAAAATTCTTTAAAAATTCCATAAATAAAAATATGTTTTAATAAAAATGCCCATAATCAATTTATTTCATATGTTTTTTGTTGTTCCTATCTTCATAGCCATATGTGTTGAAAACTATAATGGAAGAGTTCTACCTATTGAATTTGTTATCTTTTTGATAATCTTGACTGTTTTTATTTTCTTGTATCATTCCTATAGAGCAATGCAACCTTGTTTCAAAGTCGCCTTAAAAAATTGATTTTTTTCACATTTTTTCTGGTTATAATCACCTTTGATTTCACAAGCAAAAACTACGAAAATGTCTTTCAAACTAGCAAAGCTTTTTATTGATTTCACCTCTGATATTGTTGCATCCAACTCTTCTCTTGAACAAGAAGAATTTAAGAAGACTCTTATGAATAAGGATGTAAGACAAAAATTTGAAGAATTTCTCAAGTCTAACAAAATTAAACAAAAAAAAGATAAGAAAGATCCCACTGCCTCCGATGAACCCAAGAAACCCAAGTCATCCTATATCATTTTCTGTTCGGTTGAAAGAGATAATATAGTTGAGTCTAATCCAGGAGTTGATCACAAAGAGATTACTTCATTACTTGGACAGCGCTGGAAAGAGATTCAAGTTAGTAACAAGGATCTCTTTCAAAAGTACCTCGATGAAGCCGAAAGAGAGAAGGCAGAATATGAAGATAAGATGAAAGCTTATAGAATTCTTCACAATATCCCAGAAAAGATTGAAAAGGTGAAGAAGCCAAAGGTTGTTAAATCTGAGAAGGCAGAATCACCTTTCTACTATTATCTTAAGGATATGGAGTCTGAGGTGGCTGAAGGCAATCCTGATATGAAAAAGAAGGATATCCATGCTAAGATCAAAGCAGACTGGAAGGAATTGAAGGATGAAAAAGATGACATTGTTAAGAAATATAAAAAAATTGCCAAAGACAAGAGAAACGAACTATCTTCAACCCAAACTTCTCCGGTTAGAATACCATCAACTCCTGTTACTGGTCGTTCTTCTTATCCAACTCCTGGTTCTGTTCATTCTGATCCAACAACTCCTGTTTACTGTAAGACTCCTGGATCCTCACCTGTATCATCACTCGTTGCATCACCCGTAGCATCACCCATAGCATCACCCATTATTGTAAAGAAGAAAAACGATGGCGATGACAAGGAAAAGTCAAAGAAGAAAAAGAAAGATGAAAACAAGGATGATGACGAGGAAAAGCCAAAGATGAAGAAAAAGAAAGATGATAAGGAAAAGTCAAAGAAGAAGCAAATTATTAGAAAAGTTGTAAAGAAAGATGATGAAAGTGAAAGTGATTTAGATGCCTAAATAAAAATAATAATTTTTAGTAGAGTAGATTATTTTATAAATAAAACTTAATTTTTATACTTAAAAAAAGTATAAAAATAATTAAATCTTTAGATATATCACCCCCCTCATTTTTTACATATCACCTTCATATACAGATATTGCGCGTCGAAAAGATAAGTCGAACTCGGAATCTGTTATCAAATTTTTGAATTCTTCAAATAATTCTTTGTAAATTAAAGGCATATATGTTTTGAAAAACAACAAAAAATGTTGTCTATTAGCAAATTTTGAAGAAGTCACAGTCATTTCGTTGATGACATGTTCTGAAAATTCTTCTACACATTCTTTTTTTACATTTTCGATATTTTTATTCAATAAATATTTGCTTTTACGATCTTCCATTTCAAGATTCATACCAGAAAATAGTTTATTATCTATTATAAAAAGTTTAAAAACTTCACTAAAAATTTCGTCTTTGAAAAACAAGGAGTCTTCATTTGTAATTTTTCTTGCATATGCATTTAATCTACCTGAAAAATTACTAACAATTTGGTCTTCCCATGAAATATGTAAATTAAATTCACCAAAACCTGATATGGAATTTATAATACGAGAAGCGAATCCAGAAGAACAAGTGCCTGACATTTCATCAAGTTCTTCAACTAATCTCTTGATCATTTCCATTTTATTTTCATTATTATTGATATAGCTCCAAACTTTTACTAAAATATTAGATACAGAGTTATTGAAATACAAAGCTTTATCCATGTAAATTCTGTTAAAAGATATTTGAATTCTATTCTTTTTTACCATATCTGAATCAGATTCAAATTTTAATAAATCATCCATGATACTATAAATTGCATTCTGAACATATTCATAATCGATTGGGTTATTTTCCAATCTCATCGTTGGATAATTCGATAATTGTATTATAATTTCTAAAACAGATTTTTCAATCTCAGTTACATGAACATTTTGTGCATTATCAAATATAGTTTTGTTAACCCCATTAATTTGTCCTAAAGAAAATATAATATTTCTCCCTTCTTTTTGCATGTTTTCAGTTCCTAAATTCAATAATACATCAGCGGCGTCAGCTCTAAGGTTATATTCTAAATCTTCATCTTTTGCAAAAGATAGTAGAGTGTTTTCTATAATGAACCGTTTTTCGTCTTGAATTTCAAAGTTTTGTAATAAATTTTGGGAAGCTAAAATTCTATACATGGTGAAATTAAATGTTTTTTTCAAAAACTCGAAGCATGACTCGAAAATAAAGAACTTTTTCTCAATAATATCTCGTCTTTCTAGAGAAAGAATCGTTTTATATCTATAATCACAGTCTAATATATAATTGTTTATAATTTTAAAAAAATAAAGTGTGGATTCTTCTTTATATTTATCATTTTTCATAAGTTCACATATAGTTTCAACTTTATAAGGAGTTGATAAATTTTCATCTAATTGAGAACAAACTATATTAAGTGCATTATACGCTAATAAATTTCTATCATCATTTCTAACTTTGATTTCATCGTTACTTTTTCTTTTAATTTCTTTGAAACTTTCTTCGTCTTTTTCGAATATCTCTTCTTCTAATTCTTTGAAATTTAACAAGCTCATGGAACATTCTATTTTTAAAAAGCTTGATATATCTGTTTCTGTTATAACTGAATAAATAAATTTTTCTAGCGTTTTTGTTCCACTAAAAGAATACATTCCATTGATCCTACTAATAATTTCTAAAAAATCTTCGGGGTGATTTGAATAATACTTTAATATTATATTTATTCTTAATTCCAAACTTAAACTCATATCAAAGATATTTTTTTTAAAATTGTCTTCGTCGTTCAGAATTTGATTGTCATTCTCTGAATCATCAATATCATCATCATCATCTAAATTTAAAACAGTCGTATTACTATATTCTGTCATTTTTAACTTATTTTTATTTATTTTTAAATTCAAATTATCAATTACAATTCTTGTTAAATTGAAAAAATGAAATGCGATATTTTCTATGACAATATAAGGTAAAAACAAGTTTATCAAAATGGGGTACTTTTTAAAAAAATAATCTATAATCATATCTATGTATTTATTGAATTATTATATTACAATACAATATTCTTAAAATTAATTTCAATTCTTATAAAATGATAAAATAGCCCTCAATTTTATCATAAACATGCGTTTATTTTCCAAGTCTTTTTCAAGTTGTGAATTTGTTTTATCATATATATTTTTTAAAGTTTCTCTATTATAACCTTTTGTCAAAAGAACTTTTATTTTTTCATCCAATAATATTTTTTCTTCATTTATAAAACTATCAATCACGTTAAGTCTAAGTCTTGAAACAACTGGGAATTTAAATGGTTTAGTGTCATAAGAAACTCTTAACATGCTGTTTTATTTTAAATAAAATCGGATTTATTTAAAATTATATTTATACTTATACTTTAGTACATATTATACGCACGTTCGTTCCAATCTTGACAATCTCTGTCACATTCTTCATTATACTCATCTTCCCACCCTTCTTTTTTAGAAAGTTCCTTTCTGTATTCATCTTTTACAGATTCATATATTGATTTATATTTGGACTCATATCTGTCTAAATCTTCGACATTATCTTCTTCACATTCTATTTCATTTGAATGAAAGCATCCTCTATTTGATGTTTTACATTGAGCCGCACATAATTTCTCTAGTTCAGAAATTCTTTTATAGCATTCGCTTCGTTCTTTTCTGGTTTCAGAGCACACTTCATCGTATTTTTCTTTGGCCTTTTCCATTTCTTCTTTCATAACATTTATTTCGTAAATGGTGCGAATCCCGTAATACCGCTCACTAAATCTATATTTGATCAATAAAGCTGTCGGGGTAGGTGTCAAATTGAAAGACATGATCATGTTTAGAATTTCGTAAGGTAGCATAGAGGAAATTGTCGCCATCTTTGAAAAAGGGGGTTTTGAATTTACAATTATTTTTTCAATGAAAAATCAATTTTTTTAGTTACAAATTTTTTGGTAGATTTTTTGTTGTGCACAAAAACATAACTGTTTGACCAGATTCAGGATTTGTCCATATCGGATTTTCTTTTAGTTTGTTAGGTATAAAGACATTTGCATAGGGGTTAGGCTTAAATTTATTGTTTATTTTCAACATTTTCGTTATAATAGTTTTTGAATTTTGTTTTTTTTTAGATAAAAAAATCAATTTTCTAAACGTTTGGTAATAGATTGAAATAGTATTTTGACGACGCAATTGCATCATTTTCATAATAATAATCTTGAAAGTACTTCTTGTTTTTTTGTTGCCAAAGTCGTCTGGATGCCCTTCTTATATACAATCTTAGATCTTTTGTATCTTTCATCTCAAGAAGTTGTTCGTCAGTTATATTATGTTTTTTAATAGCATTTAAAGTAGTCTTGTGTTTGATATCGGATAGAAGCATTTTTTTATTATGTTTTGAATTACGATTTTTTTCCAAAAATTCAATTTTTTACATTTCTAAAAGAATAGATTGAAAGGAACTCTCTTCGACAAAAATGTCATCCAAAAAGTACTTAAATGTTTTTCTTTCTTTTTCATATAAAATTTTAACTCTACGCGAGTTATAAAATTCTCCTATATTATCTATAAGGTGAATAGTGTATTCTGACTGGTATCGATGAATTGACATTCCTTTTAATTTGCTCTCAATATTCATCTTATTGCATAAACAAATGGGATTGCTATTAAATGTGATAAGATAAGGAAACATTTCGTTATATAATAAGTTTTTGTTATTTTGTTATATTTTTTTTATAAAAAAATCAATTTTTAGGGGGGGTATTTTAAAAAAAAAATAAGTTTATGGAAGTTATCAACGAGTTAAACCATCCGATAAATGTCTTATTCTTCTTCAATGAATTTGTCTCTGATTTTATAACAAACTTATTGATAGTCCAAAAATCATAACCATATTTACTAACATATTCATATGGTAAATAACAAAATCCTTTTTCACCCCACGATTTACCCCAAGAATTCATACAAATGAATGTTTTAGATGAATCTCTATATCCGTATATAACCATGCAGTGACCTCCTAAAAATTCTTCTTTTTCTAAATCCGGCATAGGAACGATTCCATTTGACTTAACTTCGTCTGATTCAAAACTAGAATATAATTCGAATCCAAATATAACAGGAAATCCATTACATAATGCTGTTTTAATAGATCTGGTTTTATTTCTAACTGAATAATAGTTAATTTCATAATGATTTTTAGCAGATTGAATTGCATATTCTGATGGTTTATTAGTGAAATTTTCTATATCATATGGTAATTCTATTTCAGAACATACTCCATTCCTTTTTATTGCTTTCAGCGCATTACGAATTTCTACACCGACATCTTCGTCGACAGTATCTTCTATAACTCTTGTGAAATAATATATAAATAATCTACTAGGTTGAAATTCTTTTTCACCATTTTTTCTCAAAATAAATCTCAATGCATTTGAAAATCCACATGCTGTGCAAGAACCTAGTTTTCCCTGATGCAAAATTTCAGGACAACCTGAATTTATACGAAGATCTATCCATTTAGGTAAACGGAAAGATTTTAATTTAAAATGTTTTTCTAATAAAAAATCTCTTGAATCAGGCTTATCGCGCTTGTTATTCAAAGTATGTAAAGTCATTCTATTCTTTATTTATAATAGTCAAGAAAAAATAAAAATATTAAACCATTGTTCGTGTTTAATATTTAATTATATATATATATACTTTAAAAACACCCTCGATAAATATAATATATAATTTTAAGATGACTTGATTTTAGGAAAAAAATTGATTTTTTAATAATAAATTTAAACTAAAAAAAAACCTTTAAACAATACAATGGATACAATTGATATCAGCGATTTAGATATGAAAACTTTATTAAAGGAATTATGGACTAATACAATTACGGCTTCTTTTTATAAACATAATCCTTATATACCAGCACCGGGATATTCAGAACCAGAGAAATATAATATATACTTTGATTATCATTGTGGGAGACCGATCAAAACTAATTTTGAAGATATGAGTAAAATATGGTACAAACCGTATGATAGAGATGCGGGAGATGGTAAATTTTTAGAGATAGTTACAAGATTAAGAAATAAACAAGGATAAATAAACTCAACATTTTAGAATAAAAGTGATATTATCGTCTATTTTCTTAACCATATTAGGTTAAGAAAGTTACTGTATTAGAAGATTTCTATCTACATCCGAAACATGATAAATAATTATTTCTGTCTTCGATATTAATTTTATGTTTGTCAAAAGCGATAAAAGTATCTATCAATTTCGAACTTAAAATTAATAAAATGTTTTTGTTTTTATTATCATTCCTTAATAAAATGCTTTCTATACTATTCAGTACTAGATTTTTCTTTTCTTCCCCAACTATATTATAACACTCTATACTTGTCATGTGTTTAATTATTATTTCAATTAGATTGTTTTCAACATTATTACACAAATCTGATTTTTGTATTTCATTTATCACATCATTTATTTTTTTATTTTTATTATGATGGGGTATATTTTCTTGAGGAGGGAGGGGTATATTTTCTTGAGGAAGGATGGGGATATTTTCTTGAGGAGGATGCGGTTTGATCTCTTTAGGAGGGTGTGGTTTGATCTCTTTAGGAGGGTGTGGTTTGATCTCTTTAGGAGGGTGTGGTTTGATTTCTTGGGGAGGGTGTGGTTTGATTTCTTGGGGAGGGTGTGGTTTGATTTCTTGGGGAGGGTGCGGTTTGATTTCTTGGGGAGGGTGCGGTTTGATTTCTTGAGGAGGATGTGGTTTGATTTCTTGAGGAGGGTGTGGTATGATTTCTTGAGGAGGTTTGATCTCTTTATCACTTTCAGGAATTTGATTTCCAAATTTTTCACCAGACTCGAGTTTAAGCATAATATAATCTAAATGTTTATTGAAATTTGTAATTACTTCAACTAATTGTTTATTTTCATTGTCTTCGTGATGGTTGAATTTTTTATCGATTTCATCCCGAAATTCTTCGCTAATATTATCAAGTTCGTCTTCTCTGCTAAGTGTTATATTTTCACTATTTAGATTCTGATGAACGTCTGAAACAACATTCGATTCTGAATCATTTATTGGTTCTTCTATTGGTGATTCTATATTTGATTCTATATTTTCTATATTTGATTCTGGATCAGATTTTAAATTGACAATTTCATGAGTCATATTGAAATCTATTTTTACTTTATTCTCATTGGAATCAATAGTTTCAAACGAAAAAATTGGATTTATGATTATAGACGGAAATCCATCTATTTCTAATTTGTTTTTGAATTGCAACGTGCATTTAAAATCTTTTTCATTTTTCAAATTAATTTGTAAGTTCAATTGAACATCTTCATTTTCAATTTGATAAACTTTAAAAATAGAAAAATTCATTTATTCTTATAAATAAAATTTAAAATTTATTACATAATAAAAATAAAATATATGAAGTTTATTTGTTATTGAATTGAATTGATTGTAGCTCAAGAAAAATAAAAAAAAATTGAATTTTAAAATTTTAAATGTTTAAAATTAACAAACAACATGGAAAAAAATTCCCTATTTTCTTATTATTGGTTTATTGATGACAAAGAAGAAAATGTCACATGTATAAGAATTTATGGGCTGACTGAAGATAATCGTAACGTTTGTGTCATTGTAAATGACTTCACTCCTTACGTATATATCGAACTACCTGAAGATATCCCTTGGGATACAACAAAAGCACAATATCTTTCTAATCAAATTGATAAAATGCTTGGTGAACATAAACCTATCAAGAAAAGTTTAATGTTGAAACACCGCTTATATTATGCTCATCTTAATAAAGATGGCACTCGAAAACTTTTTCCATATCTTTTTTGTTGTTTCTCGAGTAAAAATGATATTAGCATGCTTACTTATAGATTGAAAAGACCATTAAATGTTCCTAATATTGGAAATGGTTTGGTTTTAAAAGTCCACGAATCGGATGCTGATCCTATATTGCAGCTAACTACTTTCAAAGACATACCTACGGCCGGCTGGATTAATTTTGCTGGTAAAAAAGTTGAAAGTGCAGATAAAGTCACTTTGTGTGATTTGGAATACAAAGTTAGTTGGAGAAATTTGGCTAGAATGGATAAACAAACATTAGCAATTCCCAAAATTATGGGGTTTGATATTGAAGTGAATTCGATGAATCCTTCAGCTATGCCGAAAGCTGAAAATCCTGGTGATAAAATATTTCAAATCTCTTGTGTTTTTTCTAAAGAAGGAGGTGAGGAGAAAGATTATAAGAAATATTTACTCTCGTTAGGTAGACCAGACCCAAAATTAGTTGGTGAAGGTGCTATCGTTTATGCTTTCAAAACAGAATCAGATTTATTAGTAGGATTTACAAAATTAGTTAGAAAAGAGAATCCGAATGTTTGTGTTGGATATAATATTCTTGGGTTTGATTTACCATATATGATTGCGAGAGCAAAATCTGAATGCACATCTTTTTGTATCGGAGAATTTGATAAGATGGGTTTTCATAAGTATAACCATTCAAAAGAAAAAGTTATTAAGTGGTCATCATCTGCTTTTAAAAATCAGGAGTTTAAATTACTTGATGCTGAAGGTCGATTATTTATTGATCTTTTACCATTGATTCAAAGAGATTTCAAAATGGACAATTATCGTTTGAAAACTGTTTCAGAATATTTTTTGAAAGATGATTCCAAAGATCCCCTAAGCGTCAAAGGTATTTTTAAATGTTATCGAATTGGTACTAAAAAAGAAAAAGATGGAACTTATAGTAAAAAAGCAATTAAGGCTATAAGTCAGGTCGGGAAATATTGTATTAAGGATTCAGCCTTGGTAGTCAAGCTGATGGATAAATTACAAAGTTGGGTAGGGTTATGTGAGATGGCGAAAACATGCCGGACTTCTATATTCTCCCTATATACTCAAGGACAACAAATCAAGGTGTATAGTCAAGTTTATTCCTATTGCTTTGCTCATAATATGGTTGTTGAGAAAGATGGATATGTTACAAAAGATAATGATCGATATGTAGGTGCTCATGTGTTTCCACCAGTTCCGGGAATTTATGACCGTGTACTTCCCTTCGATTTTGCTAGTTTATACCCAACCACGATTATAGCTTACAATATTGATTTTTCAACTTTAGTGACAGATGAGTCAATTCCCGACAGTAAATGTAATGTAATGAAATGGACCGATTGCATAGGCTGCTCTCACGACCCAAAAGTTATTAGAAAAAATAAGCTCATAACTTATATAGATTCGGTTAAAAAAGAATTAACAGAACTTAGAGAAAGAAGAGATAAGAAAAGTAACAAATTTTGCAGACAAGAGATTATCAATGAGATAAATAAAAAAGTAGAAGATTTAAAACCTTATATAGAGGAAAGATCTCAACTTTCAAAAACAATTTCCAAAAATCCAATGTGTGACGAGAGATATTATAGGTTTCTAAAAGAGCCTAAGGGAGTTATCCCAACAATGCTTCAAAATTTATTAGATGCTCGTAAACATACTAGAGTGGGTATAAAAGAAAATAAAAAAGAGATAGAAAACATTTTAGAAATAAACGGAGATAAAAAGAAAGTCAATGAATTAGCAATGTTGAATAATGTTTTAGACAAGCGACAATTGGCCTATAAAATTTGCGCCAATAGTGTTGCATCTACTACACCAATACCTTGTAAAATAGATGGAATGTTTATATATAAAACAATAGAAGAACTATCTAAAGGTGATTGGGAAAGAATTAATGAAGAACAAGAGGTTTCTACCCCTATAGATAATATAGAAGTTTGGAGTGATAAAGGATTTACTAAACCTAAGTTTGTAATGAGACATCCTAAATCAGAAAATTTATTCAGAGTGAATACACATACTGGGTGTGTTGATTGCACTGGAGACCATTCTTTATTAAGAAAAAATGGTGAAGAAGTTAAGCCTAAAAATTTAAATGTTGGTGATGAACTAATGCACAAAGATTTCCCATTACCGTTAGATACACCAACTAAGCCATTATTTTTATCTTTATCTGATGAATCAATCAATAGTTATTTACTTTCTACCAAAGAGGAAGAAATGGCTTTTGTTCACGGAATGTTTTTTGCTGAAGGTACATGTGGTACATGGGGTGTTTTAGAAAAAGCAAAAACTTCATGGATAATTTATAATCAAGATTTGAGATTATTAGAAAGATGTAAAACAATTTTGAATAAATGCGAAGACGAGACATTTAAAATTTCGAGATTTTATGACTCGTCAAGAGTTTATCATTTAATTCCAACTATATCTATAATTAATATATCAAAAAAATATAGAGAAATGTTTTACGACAAAAGAAAATACAAAAAATTTCCAGATTATATCTTTAATGCTCCTTTTAAAGTTAGACAAGCGTTTTTCATGGGTTATTACAATGGTGACGGAAACAGAAATCTTGAGAAAGGTATAGTTATCAATAATAAAGGTAACAGGGGATGTGCATCATTATTTTATCTAGCTCGAAGCTTAGGGTACAAAGTTAGTATTAGTTATTCAAAAGATCGAGATTCGGACTTTACATATAGACTACAATGTTGCACTGACTTTAGAATAAAAAAAGAAAATGCAATAAAACAAATTGAGATAATATCTCAAGTTGAAGAAGAATATAATGATACTATAACAGAAAAAATAATTAGAAATGATGAATTAATTGAATTCAGTGAAGGAACATCTTTTTATAGAAATATTATAATAAATTGTGAAAGATTTCCAAGACAAAAATTACTTGATAGCTTGGACGATACAATAATATGTGCAAATAACAAGTTTTCATATGTAATAGAATATTTTACAAAAGGAAAGTATATATGTTGTAAGAAATATTGTTGTGGAAGAGAATATAAAATAAAACTTCAAACTTTAAAAAATAGAAGTTCGAGTATGCATAACTCTTGCACTTGTGGAATAGAACCTTTTGAGTTTGAGTGTAAAAATCAAAAAAATATATACAATGAAAAAAAATATATAGAGTATGTATATGACATTGAAACAGAAAATCATCATTTTGCGGCTGGAGTCGGAAATATGATTGTTCATAATTCAATGTATGGTAGTTGGGGGGTCAAAAAAGGATATTTGCCATTTCTTCCAGGTGCTATGGTTACAACCTTCATGGGTAGAACAAATATTGAAGTTGTAGCTAAAACAATTGTGGAAGAATATAGAGGAGAATTAGTGTATGGGGATACGGATTCAAATTATATTCATTTTCCACATTTAAAAAATAAAACAGCTTCTGAAGCATGGGATTATGCGGTGGATGTCGCACAGAAGATATCAAGCCTATTTCCGAGGCCAATTAAGTTAGAATTCGAGGAGGCCCTCTACGAACGCTTCTTCATACTTACCAAAAAAAGGTATATGTACAAAGCCTGTGGACAGGATGGAATAGTTTCTAACAAAATAGGGCGTCGAGGTGTACTTTTGAATAGAAGAGATAGTAGTGTATTTGTTAGAAACCTTTATGAGAAAGTTGTGACAAAAATAATGGATAAGGAAGATAGAGATGAGATTCTTTATTTGATTTTACAAGAGTTTAATAGACTTTGTTCTAACGCTGTTCCGTTTAAGGATTTTGTTGTGACAAAATCCGTTGGAAATACTAACAATCTAATAGAATCCGATGATAATTGTAGAATTGAGGGAGAATCTATTCTAGAACCTTACATAGACGAAAAAGGTAAAGAAAAGATCAAAATAGGTGATTATATTGCCCCAAAATTACCAAAAGATCCAAAAGAAAGAGAAAAACAGTTTAAATTAAAAGATGCTCGAACAATAAAAGAGTATTATGAAAGATGTTTACCGGCTCAAGTTCAATTGGCTGAAAAGATGAAAAGAAGAGGTCAATTGGTTCAGACAGGATCTAGATTAGAATTTTTAGTAACAGATATAGAAAATCATACGGCGAAACAGTATGAAAAGTTGGAAAGTATGGAATATTTTCTAGAACATAGTTCTTTTCTCACAGTGGATTTCTTTTACTATATAAAAATTGCAATAAATTCAATGGATGAGATATTGAATATAGCATTTTCAAAGAATGATGGAAGATATTCTAAACCGTTTAAAAAAGATTTCATAAAAGAGCAGTATATATTTAGATATAAGAAGAGACGAGCGGTGATAGAACAAATAAAGAATTTATTTAAACCAAAGATAAGTATAGGATGAATGTATTAAATTTTATTTCAATTTAAATATTTTTAAACTAAATTAGTTTAAAATTATAAATATAATAAAATAAAAAAATGTTCAAAAGTTATCATAAATTGAAGGAGTCTTTTTCGAATAAAGGTTTTGGTGCAAATCCTCGTACTAATAATGGATTTACACCTCCTCAATTAGCCACTCTTTATAATTTTCCAACCGGATATGATGGAACTGGTCAAAAAATAGGAATTATTGAGCTTGGTGGAGGATATAATTTATCAGATATAACCACCTATTTAACATCTTTAGGTATAACTAAAACACCAGATATCACATCTGTTTCAGTTGATGGAGCAGTAAATAATCCATCTGATACTTCAGGTGCTAATTATGAAGTCGTTTTAGATATAGAAGTAATAGTATCAGTAGTTCCAGGGTCAACAATTCGAGTGTACTTTGCCCCAAATTCCTATAGTGGGTTTTATAATGCTATAAATCGTGCTATAACAGATAGTTGTAATATTATTAGTATTAGTTGGGGAGCACCTGAATCGTCTTGGTCAAGTAGTCAATTAAGTGCATATAATACGTTATTTCAAACAGCTAGTTCAAATAATATATCTGTTTTTTGTGCGGCAGGTGATAATGGTTCAACTGATGGCGCAACAGGAAATAATGTGGATTTCCCATCTAGTAGTCCTTATGTTGTTGGATGTGGAGGCACAACTTTGGTTGCAAGTGGTAATACAATAACATCAGAAACTGTTTGGAATAATAATAGCACTTCAAGTGCAACAGGTGGAGGAGTAAGTTCATTTTTTTCAAAACCAAGTTATCAAAATGGTATAATATTAATGAATTCTTATACAAAAAGAGGCGTTCCAGATGTTTGTGGAAACGCTAATCCAAATACAGGATATTTGATATATATTAATGGTGAAACAGCTCAAATCGGAGGAACAAGTGCTGTTTCACCATTATGGTCAGCTTTAACGGCGATAGTGAATCATAAACAATCTACAATTTTAGGATATTTACAACCAAAACTGTATTCTGCGAGTTTCAATACATTATCCGATATAACATCTGGTAATAATGGCGGATTTAGTGCCGCTGTAGGTTATGATTTATGCACAGGATTAGGGTCTCCATGTTCTGCTTTATTTACATATTTGGCAAATCCAATAACATCTTCGCCAATATCTTCATTTACAAGTAATGTAAGTTCAGGTAATATACCATTTACAGTGCAATTTACTGATACGTCAACAAATTCTCCGACATCTTGGAGTTGGGATTTTGGGGATGGGTCTACAAGCACATTAAGAAATCCATCTCATGTTTTTATCACAACTGGTACTTTTACAGTTACATTGGTATCAACAAATGGCATGGGGAGTAGCAGTGCTTATCAACAAAATATAACTGCGAATGGTAGAGTTGTAGTAGTTAAGCCATCATCAAAATTTAATACATTATCTGTAAATTTCAGAGATAATTCGACTAATAGTCCATCATCATGGAGTTGGAATTTCGGAGATGGAACATCAAGTAGTTTACAAAATCCAACACATGTTTATTCTAAATCAGGCACATACAATGTGAGACTGACAGTTTCAAATTCAGCAGGAAGTTCAGTTTCTCAACAAATAATAACTTTACGTTAAAAATATAATCTATGTTCTCTATCCACCTTACAAAGATACACTTTTCTTACTTCGTTGAGTTCCTCTTAGTAAAAATGCATCTTTATACCCAATTATATTTTTCATTTCAACCCAAGTCATTTCTTTGGCAAAAGATGATAAATGTATTACGTTTCTTTGTTGATGATCTGGTAAATCCCAATAATTTGGGCGTGTGTTTGCTAATGCAATACTTTCAATTTTGTATATCTCAACTCGATTTTCTTTTTGATGCACAAATGCAAAATAATCTCCTATTATTGCATTATTTAATTTTGAATCATCCCATTTTGGATTATTTCCATTTTCTTCAAAATTCTTTTCTCGGAGATAATCAGATCTAGCTTTTTTTCCATTTGATGTCAATGTTTTAGAAACTAAATTAATAGGTGTCATTATAATATGATTCATGGGATTCGTTATAATTTTTAGATATATAAATTGATTTTTAATAGAAATTTTTATGTTAAAATTTCAATTTTTTTAAATATTTTTTATTATAGACAAATAATAAAGTAAATAAAATGGGAAATGTTGTATCAGAATTAAATAACGATGGACAAAATAGTCAGCTATTCATGGGTAACTATCATAATGTGGGTTCAACTGTTTCAAATTTCACGAGTCAAAATGTAAATTTTGGAGGAACAGGACAAAATGTTGAATTTAAAGGATCTGGACAAACAGTTACTTTTGGATCAGGTGTAAAAGTAACTTATAATAGTCAACCAATTTTCACAAAAGGGGTTAGTTTTAATGATTCAAATAATATTACGGTTGGAGGATCTCAATTATTTCAAAATGGATTAATAAACCCAATATTAATACCAAGTAATTTACCTATAAAAACAGTAAGTGATTTTACAAATTTGTCTTCAACCGGTACAATTAATTCAAATAATTTAATAACCACAGGATATTCACAAGCATCAAATGTCTTATATGTAGGAACTGGACCTACTGGATATGAAGATGCTCCTTTTAAAGTTAGTAAAAATGGTGATGTTACTACTTCAGGAAAATTATCAGCTTCATCAGTTTCAGCAATAAATTTATATGGACCTTTGACAGGCAGCGTTATAGGTAATGTAACTGGTAATTTAAAAGGAAATGTTGTTGGTGACGTTACAGGAAATTTAACCGGTAATTTGATTTCTGGAGGAAATATATCAGCTTCTTCAATAACTGGTAAAGTTTTATATGGACCATTATCCGGTGATGTATCAGGAAATGTAAAAGGTAATGTCGCTGGAGACGTAACAGGAAATTTGAAAGGTAATGTCAACGGAGATGTAACAGGAAATTTGAAAGGTAATGTCACCGGAGATGTAACAGGAAATTTGAAAGGTAATGTCACCGGAGATGTAACAGGAAATTTGAAAGGTAATGTAACTGGAGATGTAATAGGAAATTTAAAAGGTAATGTTATTGGCGATTTAAAAGGTGATTTAACAGGAGATGTAACAGGAAATTTAAAAGGTAATGTTGAAGGAGATATAAAGGGTGAAAATGTGTCGGTAACAACAATTACTGCATCAACTGTTTCAGCAGAGAATGGTTTATTGACAACTTCAATGGGATCAGCAACTAATGGTCCGTCAGGTGGATTGAAAATAAATGGTCGAAATAATTGGATTCTAGGTGAAAATTCATCAGCTCAACTTTGTTTTTATAATACAACTAGTGGACTTGATAATGCAGCAACTGTGCCATTTTTTTGTATAAGTCCAACAGGATTTTTAGTAAAAGGAGATGCTTAAAGTTTTTATTTAAATTTATCTACACGACTTTTTTCTTTTGCTTTTAGTGTTTCCCCCCTTGACTTTTAGTGTTTTTCCCCTTGACTTTATTTGTTTTCTCCTTGACTTTCTTTTAGTGTTTTTCCCCCTTGACTTTCTTTTGCTTTTAGTGTTTTTTTCTCCATCAACAATTCTAGAATATTTTTTTAGAAAATTTAATCCGACCAAGTTCATATTATCAATTCCCGATAATTTTTCGATAATATCATCAGATAAACTATGACCTTTTAAATATTTATTAATATCTTCAGCAGTTTTATATTTTTTTAATATATTATCTTTTAATAACATATTAAGTCGAAGACGTTTTATGGGCTCAATCGTTTCTGTTTTTACTATATCATTTATTTTTTCAGTTATTTCATTATCATTATATATATTACAATTTATTGCTAATTTTTTTGCAAAATCTATATGTTCTTCGGGTATTGAAAAATAACAATAGTTTGGAGTTAATTTTATTATTGGATCATCACAAGTTAGTGGTGAAATATTTAAATATTTTTGTGTTATTTTAACTGTTATTTTAACTGGTATTTTATCTGGTATTTTAGACATTACATAATCATAAGCAAGTTCATTATGAAACCATATTTCTTTTAGATATTTTAATGGTACAGATTGATGAAATATAACTTCATTTGTAATGTCTAAATCATACTTCTTTGCTTCTAAATCAGACATATTAAAACTTGTATTTGAAGTTATATATCCATTTGAATCTACATTATTATAGTGAAAATCCCCTCTATCTAATAAAGATATACAAAAAACTAAACAAATTGGTCTGGAAATTTCTTCTAATAATCTTATAGGTTTATCAACAAATTTATTATTTATTAAGCTCATATAAACACCTGGATATTGCGAGATATTTTGTGATGGGTTCCAATTATCGTCTGATAAACCTATACTATGAACACTTTCATACCACATATCAACCTTTGAACATATTTTTCCAGATTCTAAGATTTTAAAAAAATTAGATGTAGATGTTACATGTGTTAAATATAAAAGCTGATTTTCTAATTCTGATATTGTCGATGTTGCTGTTTTTGCCACCGATGTTTCCATTTTATTATTAAAATAAAAAAAATACAAAATAAATAAAAAAAATGAAACATGATAAAATAATTATTTCATCTGAAGAACTATTTGAATGGGAAGTAATAGATGAAAAATATCTTTTGAATAAAAATAGCGGTTTGTATTTATCATGTGATTTAGAATATCAAATAGAATTAACCTCGAACAAAAAATATGCTATACCAATTTATTTTTCAGAAGACGGTATTCATCATCTTAAGTCAAAATTTAGATTAGATTTTGATACTAATAATTTAATATACAATATAAAAAACTTAAAAAATATTGTTCCATCTCAAATAACTACAGGTTCAAAAAATATAGGGTTATTGTTGATAGGAGGTTTCGGAACTCGTTTTGATAATAATATTTGTAAACAATTATATAAAATTGATTCTATACCTTTATTTGTTTATTCTTTAAAAATATTAGCAAACACGTTGGATTATGTTGTGATAGTTGTAAATAGTATTTGTTTTAATGAAGTCAAAGAAATAATAGATGAACATGAACATGAACATATTTTTATAATTACAAATGATTTAGGTGATAGATTAGAATCAATAGATACGGGATTGAATTTTATATACAAAAATTTTTCAAAAGATATATTAAATATTATAATTCATGATGGTTCAAGGCCATTTATTAAAGAAAAACATATAAATAATTTACTATCTGTTGTGAAAGATGATATTTTTTACAGTCAGTATTATTTAAATTTAACCAACGGTTTACTTAAACGTAATAATAATAACTATGAAGAAGTTAACAGGGATGATTTTATTGAGATTTGCACACCTGTTTGTGTAAATTTCGGTCTATTCTTATTTCTTTTCTCGAATTATATAACAAAAGAAAGACGAATATGCTGGGAAATAATACCATTATTAGATTTATTAAAAATTAAATATGAAATGGTGAAAGGAAGTGTTAAAAGTCTTCAAAAAATAACAACTAAAGATGATTTAGAAGATATTATTTAAATATTTTTCAATCTTATGAACTTTTATATTATTTATAAAAGTGTTATATAATACAAGTCTGTCATTATTATTCGTTGTGCGTTGAAATCTTTCTTGTAATATTTGAAGTAATTCTAAAAAATTTTCACAATTTTTATTGTTGTCAGGAAATTCTTTGACAATAGCTAAACCAAAATCGATAAAATGAAGTTTTGAATTTTTATTTAATATGTTTTTTATATTAAATTCAGGGTAATATATATTTTTCTTTGTCAAATCATAAAAAATATGAATAATTTGCTTTTTCCAATCAGAAGGTAGAACAAAATTAGTGTAAAGTGATTCTCCTAAATATTTTAAATACAATATTTTATTATGTTCGTCATATATGACTAAATTGCAAATATTTTTGGATATATTTAATTCTTTTTCATAAATCGATCTTGATTTTTCATGACCTTTAATTTTCCATCGAAATTCATCGTGATAGGATTTCAAAATTATATTGTGTTTTTCAAGAATGTAAGTGTGAGAAGTCGAACCATAATTATAAGATTTAATTTCACATCCAAAATTTTTATCAATCTTATTATGATATTTTTTAAAAGACCTTATAGTGTTTATTATATTATTGACAAGAGATAAAGAAACTAGTTCTGAACTAATACCTTTTTTACTACATCTTATAACCATTTCTACTGATTTTAATAATTGAAATAATTCTGATTTGTCATTGATTTCCTTTGCATTATCGTATTGTGCTTTTATAAAATAATTAGATGATGAGTCAAAATTAAAAGGGTTGCTTATGAAAGAATATAAAACGTCAAATAATATATTGTCTAATATAATTTTATTATTAGTATTATTCTCAGGTAATTCTATGTTTATGAATTCATCTAATATGTTTTGAATAGTTTGAATATGACTTCTTAGAATAGAATAGTTAGGTGAATTGAAAATAACATGTAAATTATTTTGTGTGTTAGTAGAAATATTGCGTTGATATACTGTATCAACAATGTTATAAATATTTAAAATTTTGTGAAGATTCGACGTTAAAACATCAACTTGATCTGTAATAGGATAGAAATTTTTTAATAAAGTTTCAATGCAACTATTTCTAACTATATAAAACTGACCTGAATGAAAATCTTCTACAAATTTATAATAAGGTTTATCGCCATAATTGTATTTTTTTGGAGCTGAATTTAAATAAATAATGTCCCAGTCATCGGGTATTAGTGGTAAATATTTTTCAATATTTTCAGTATTTGTGATTGATATGTCATCTTCGACAATAATCGTATAATCTTTGAAATTTTTATAACCATAAATTAATGATCTGACATGACTACAGTAACAAGCGAGAGGTCCATCTTGAATATATATATTTGAATCACTAACTTCAGAAAATTCATTCATTTCAACCGGGAGTGAAATGATATCATTATTAAATTTTTTTAAAAAATGTAAAATTTTATTTAGATCTTCATTGAATTCATTTCGTTCTTTCCAATAAGTTGCTTTTAGGTGAAAAAAATTAGATAATGATATTTTTTTGAATTCATTGATGCTTCTATGATATCTTTCTGAATCTTTTTCAATATTTATAAGAATGCAATTTGAATTATTGTCATAATTATTTTTAAAGAAGTTATTTTTAATTATATTCTGAAGATTAATTTGTTTATCAGAAATAACAGATGCATTCTCTTCGTAAACAAGTAATTTTGCGTCAACTCCATTTTTTATATTTTCATCTTGAAACATTTTTTATTTAGATGTTTTTTTCTTTATATATTGAAAATATTCCTCGATTGTTATAAGATATGTTTTTGAAATACCGAATTCTTTCTTATGATTCCAGTTTGGTGATTTTAATATTGTCATGTAATCTTTTCCATAATTTTTTGATAAGAAATAATCAGGGTTTCTCGGGATTGAAACATTATTTATACCATTAAAATCGATTCTTTGACTTGGAAAAAATTCTTCAATGTCCCAATCTTTTTCAAAGAAATGAATGAACTTTCTATCGGTTGAATATTTAAAAATGAACAAATCAATAAATGGCCAATAATATGAATCGTTTTTATTTAATAAATGCTTTGACCATATTTTGAATTTATTTAAATTGATAACCTTGTCTTTGAAACAAGTTTTTATAATGTCGTCTCTAATAAGTAAACTAATTTCTGAATTATATTTTTTCATGATATCTGGAACTTTATCTTTTATATCTGAGCTAACTATTAAATCAATGTCATCGTCGAATGGAATAAAATCATTATGTCTTTTCAATCCAAGTAATGTACCAGAAATTAAAAAATAGTCTATGTTAAATTCATCTAGAATAGCAGTTGTTATCTTTAGTAAATCAACGGCAACTTGTTTATGTTCTCCGAATCCGAGAGAACTATTGAAAAAAGTGTCTATTAGATTATGCTTCATTTCTTTTTTTTCAAGGAATTTTTTATATATGAAAAAAAATATATAAAAACCAATTAGTTGGATTCATGTAAGTGTATTAATATTATAAAAATAAGTGCAATTACAATGTTAGATATAATAACGGGGTTATATTCTTTATGAGTGATGGCCGACAATATTTTGTAAATGATTTGTATATATAGAAGAGTTGTAATATTTGTGTTTGTTTTATTATTTGATGGTGTCATAATAAAGTAAATAGATAAAAAGAGAAATGTTAAATAAATCGATAAAAGAATATCTCTACTAGTTGTATGCAATCCATAAGAATCAGTTATATATTTAGAATAATTAATAAAAGATAATGTTATGGGAATAAGTATTATAATATTAACCCATAATGCAATTCTAAGTGGGTTCATTTATATTTATAATTACTATTTATTTTAAAAAATTATTTTTTTGTGTCTGTTGAAGGGGGTGGTAGACTTAAAGGTGGCATATAAGGAGGCGGTGGAGGTAAATCATCTATCATTCCATTTGAAGAAGGTGATAATAATATAGGTAATCTAGGACTTAATTCTAGTAAATTTGCATCTATAAATTCAAGAAGACAATTAAGGTCGCAAATAAATTTTAGATCAGTACTATAAGTTTTTTTTAAATTTTCTATTCCTTCACGAGAAGATTTTAAATCTAAAATTAAGTTGTCGCACATAATTTTTTCAGACATCAGTTTTGAATTTTCGTAACATTTAATAAGTTCAAATGCTTTATGGATAGTTTCATCTATAAAAACCAATGTTTTTTGTCTATTGTCTTGATTCAATGTTCTTAATAGTTGAGTAAAAAATCCATCTTCTTGAAGAGATAAATATCGTAGATTTATTTTTTCATTGACTTTAATATTTGCAATAAATTTTAAACAACTTAGCACATGTTTGTTTTTATGCATGTTATTATTTTTATTATATAAAATATTTTTTTAAACTACTATAAACGGATTTTGAACAACGCTTTGAAATAATCCTATAAAAATGCTAAATATCATATATAACGAAACTATTTTCAAAGTTTTAAATTCACAGACAAATCCAATTATAATAAAAAATAAAAATAAATAAAGCAAATTAATTTCGAGAGTATTGTTCCACCATTGACATTTAATAGATTTTTTGGATTTTGTTTGCAAATGATATATCGAAAAGGCTATGATAATAATAGAAAATATATTTTGAACATATATGTTTATTTGTGATAAATCTGATAGATACAATAAAAATAAAGCCAATGCTAAACGAACTGGTAAACAAATGAATTGAAATGTATTTTTTCTATCATTTTGAAGAGTTTTTGAAATTATTATTTATATTAGTTTCACATATTATTTCTTCTTGTTGCATTTTATTTATAATTATTTTATATTTTATATCATTATAAAAAACTTAGCTTAAAATATTAACAATATAAATATAAAAATATGGAAGAAGATGAAGATGAAATAATATGGATTGCTTCTTTTGATATAGGAAAATGCAATTTTTCTTTTTATGTTGAAGAAATCAATCTCACTAATCTAAAATCAATAAAAAATATTAAAAAAGAAGATAGATATTATTCCAATGGAACTTGTACTAAAGAATTTGCGTCTTTAATGGAGAAAATTTACAAGAATGGTGATAACAAATTGTTAAAAAATGTGAATCTGACAGAAGGCACCGATAAAGATAAATATTTCGACTCGGATATATGCTACAATATGTTTGATGTTTTGGATGAATATAAAGAATATTGGGATAAAGTCTCATACGTAATCGTTGAAAAACAAATGGCATTCGGTAAAAAAATTAATACTATGGCTTTAAAACTTGGGCAAAGTTGTCAATCATATTTTATGATGAATTATAGTCGAGATCTTAAAGTTATAGAATTTCCTGCTTATTATAAAACGATAGTACTAGGAGCACCTCAAACAGAAGCTAAAACAAAAACAGGTAAAACAAAATTTAAAACATTAGGTGACAGGGAAAGAAAAAAATGGAGTGTTCAAGAAGGCTTTTACATAATGTCTCTTCGAGAAGATTTTGAAACAATGAGTGATGTTGGGATAATGAAAAAAAGAGATGATGTGAATGATGTTTTAATTCAGTTACAAGCATTCAAATATTTATATTTTGTAGATAATATGAAATTTTAAAAAAATTATTTATAATAAAAATAAATGAAGAAGAATAATTTAAATCGTAGCAATACATCTTTTACACTAAATAATAATGTTGTTCCTCTTATTACTAGTTTTGATGCAGTTACTGATCGAGGAAGTTTTATTTTAAGAAATTCAATAATTGATAACGCAGTCAGTGAATTTGTTGTTAGAATAGAGAGTGAGGGAATACCAACAGGACCAACTGGGTCAACCGGATATACGGGTTTCACAGGACCAACAGGTCCTATCGGTTTCGCCACAAACACTGGTACAACTGGTGCAACTGGTTATACAGGTTATACAGGATACACAGGGTACACAGGATACACAGGATACACAGGGTATACTGGTTACACAGGGTATACTGGGTTTACTGGGTACACAGGTTTTACAGGTTACACCGGATTTACAGGGTACACTGGATTTACAGGTTACACAGGCTTTACAGGATACACCGGTTTTACAGGGTACACAGGTTTTACAGGTTACACCGGATTTACAGGCTACACTGGATATACAGGTTACACAGGTTACACAGGTGCAAAAGGATTAAATGTTAATATTTTGGGAAGTGTTAATACAAGTTCTGAAATATCTATTGTTTTCCCAAATCCTTTAGAAGGAAACAGTGTTATTGCAATAGACACAGGTGATTTATGGTCTTATAATGAATTTTTACAAGCAAGTATTAAATTTTTAAAAGCTTATAATCAGTATGTTTACACAACAGTAACTTATCCTGGAAATACATCTACAACTTATGAATGGTGGTTTTATCCAAACCAAGTTAATGGAAGCACATTTGGAATGTTACAAACACGTCAAGATGATGGTGATGATGGAATTGATGTATCAATTATTAATGGTAATATATCAATCACAACTACTGATACATTTTTATTTACTGGAAGTTCTCAAATAGTTCAAAATACATGGAATCATATTGCAATTGTTCGAACTGGTTCAAATATCTGGAAAGTTTATTTAAATGGACAACAAGAACCTGGGACATTTGATTTTAGCAAAACATTATCAGGATTTTTAGCTCTTGGACAAAAAACAATTGGTAGTGTTGCAGAAGCATTTAGTGGATATATTACAAATTTTCGTTATGTAATTGGAACACCTGT
>Ga0209190_1000642_pt1 | contig 25237 bp, 26 predicted proteins | sample M_140205_XF_Meta_FD_187315 | JGI IMG/M metagenome (GOLD analysis project Ga0209190, IMG submission 187315) | Freshwater microbial communities from Lake Montjoie, Canada to study carbon cycling - M_140205_XF_MetaG (SPAdes) (version 2) | ecosystem: Environmental > Aquatic > Freshwater > Lake... | reverse complement strand
CCACTTTTTCTACAGGCCATTTTAATACTTCTCGAGCAGTAGCACCTTCCCCTCCACCAATAATCATAACACGCTTACAATTGCGTAGATAAGTTGCAGATGCCATTACAGGATGCACAAGAGATTCATGATAAATCTTTTCATCTGCTTCACAACTTTGAACTGCATTATCCATATAACAAGTAATACCCCAGTTTTCACGATCTACCATTTCTAAAACAGTACCACGTGAAGTTGTAACACTGTCTAGCATTTTAGTGTGCGTCCAACAATGCTTGACACCAAATTCAGGCCAAGTATCCTCGGTGTATTCTTTCCACTCATTTGCATTGTTTGCATTATTTGCATTGTTTGCATTGTTTGCATTGTTTTCCATTTTACTGTCTTTTATTATAAAAGCGTACTTAAGTTCATTTACCAGATGAACCAAATCCATCCTGACCGCGTACAGTATTTGGCAGAGCATCTACTACACGTACATGACGAATCCAGCCCATATCAGGTGCAACAATTTGAAATAGACGGTCACCATATTGAACCTTCGTTTCACCCGTCATAGACCAAACAGGTGCTTTGAGTTCTCCACGATAACTCTTATCAATTACACCAACTGAATTTGCCATCATAAGTCCCGTTTTATAAATAGATGATCGTGGAACAAGCCAGAAATGACTATCCGTCTTCAAATATTCATCTGATTGTCCATTCGGCATTGCTTCTACTTTAACAAGACGTACCGTGATTTCAAAAGGGATAAAAGTAGTAGTTGTACCAACAAAAGTATCCTCAGAACAGTGCAGGTCAAATCCTGCATTATCATCTGAACGATTATACAAAGCCAAAGGATAAAATTGCTTTTCCTTACCAAGATTTAGAATTTCCAATTCGTACCACGTATTCATACTCATTATGAGTTAAATGTTATATTTCTTTAAATCTTTAAATTACAAACGTAAATACAGACTATCGGCTTTCGTTAGCGTCAATCGCTCTTTTAGAGCAGTTATTTTCTCTATTTGATAAACATGATCACTGTAAATAGCCATACTTAACCATTCATCCAGAATATTTCCAATTTTTAAGAGAGAACGCATAAGATTTCCTTCAAACATTTCATACTCCTGACATATAACAGATAATTGTTCACCATTTATCCAACGCGATACAGGCTCCACCATTTCTGTTGAAATTATCCAATATGTATCATTCCTATCCAGCTTATAAAAAGTATCTGCCATCTTTTCTATTTTCAATAATGCATCATACGCTTCTTGTGAAATATTTAATTCGCTAATAGGAATAGTTTCTTTATTTTCATGAAAACATGCAAGTACAGTAATTAAATCATTTTCTGATAATGCACGAAGCAGACATGTATGATACAGAGTAGACATCAATATGGGATGCCCTTCATTTATTTCTGTAGCTAAAACACCTTTTATGGTTAAATGATCTTTCATTAACATATATGGATCGTTACTTGTAAGAAATTCGGTCTGATATAAAAAATCAACATGCTGTCTAACAATTGATTCATAATCTTCTAGGACTGTAATTTGCTCCTGAAAATACGTAGAGTGTTTTTCTAACTGTTGATAATCTAGAAAATCATTCCAGGCCTTATTCCATTTAGGACCCACTTGTTTATTTTTAAGTGATGTCAATTCTCGCTGTATTTCTTTTTTATTTGCATGAGTTTTCATTCGCTGCTCTAATGAAAAACGTTTTGCACATTCTTCATGATATTCTCCTTTCTGCATTCTATTACGACAGTCCTGTAGCTCATCTGTCTTCTCTTTGATTTCTTGTAGACGTTGTTGAAACCAATAACTCTGTTTCATAATCTCTAACCATTTCATCGGCTCTGTAGATGCCTGAATCGTCTTTAAAATAAAATCATAATGAAATGTCATCTTACTTGTAATGGGTGGTCGGCTACCTTTCATCATATTAAACATTTCATGAGATTCTAATGGCTCGCGATCAGGAAGATAAATCACTATACCCTTGTCATCTTTTCCACGACGCCCTGCACGCCCTGCCATTTGAATATATTCATCATTTCTCAGAATCCGCATATCATACAGTGTTTCATCATACTTTTTAAATCCCGCAAATAGCACAGTCTTTGTTGGCATATTTAGACCCACCGCAAATGTTTCTGTACAGAACAGAAGTTTAATGAATCCTTTGGAGAATAAGATTTCAACTATTTCCTTAAGTAGCGGCAAAAGACCACTATGATGATAAGCAATTCCTCTACATAGAAGATTGTATATTTTATGATATTGTGGATTTATTTCAAGTGTAGGTAAATAACGATGCAAATGAAAAGTAATAATATGTTTTACTGCTGCAGTTTCATGTGATGTCAAGAGATCTTTTTCTACTTTCCCTGCATAGGATTCGCAGAGTTTGCGACTGAGTACGAAACAGATTGCAGGAAGTAGCTCTTTCCTTTCCAGCATCAAAATGGTTTGATTTAACTGATATACGAAACTGTCCATGTGGATTTTCTTTCCATCCTTTTTTCCATCCTTGATTTCCAACTTCTGTTTATATTCTGCATCTTTCTTATCCTTTCTGGCTCTTAACCAATCTGTATATACTTTTGAATGATATACTTCTTTGGCATCCATCAACGTAACCAATTCATATTCTTCTGTTTTCTCATCGACTTTAACCAAATGATGTGAAAGAGGTACAATTCTGTAATGCGTCTCAATTAAATGCACGGGCTTCTGTTTAAGATTACCCAACCATTCTCCTACATATTCTGGATGGTCCAGTGTAGCAGATAACATAACCATATTAATTTCTTTTGGTAATAAAATCATAGTTTCCTCCCAAATCATCCCACGATCTTTATCATTCATGTAATGGCATTCATCAAAAATAACGGCATCTACCCCATCTAATGAAATTGCGGCAGTAATTCCCAGATTTTCTGTAGTACTCCCTTTCTTATATAATAAGTTTCTCAGAATCTCTGTGGTCATTATAACAATCTGTGCATCTGGACAGAATTTGATATCTCCTGTCATAATTCCAACAGTAGCATCTGGATATTGATGCTTCAAATCATAGAATTTCTGATTTGACAGAGATTTGATTGGCGTGGTATAAAATATACGTTTCCCCTTCTTTAACGAGTGATATATTTGATATTCTCCTACAAGTGTTTTCCCGGAGCCAGTTGGAAGACAGGCAAGAACACATTCATTATCAGCAATAGCATGTAATGCATGTTTTTGAAATGAATCAAGTGGAAAAGAATATGGATGCTCTGGAACATCTACTGGTTTAGTAATATCAACTTTAATAAGATAACTCATCTTCAATAAATTATAGTGTAGATATTTTAAGTTATTATATTATAACTTATATAATAACTTAAAATCCAAAAACATAATCTATTAAAATGAAAACAGCTGTTGTCACTTTAACAGATCAAGGATATTTCCATAAAGCCAAAAGAACAATTCTCGATATTCGTTCAAGAGGTGAATGGACTGGTGATCTTGTTCTTATTACTGTTGGATTTGATGCACCCCCTAATTTTCTAGATTATTACCGAATTATTGGTAAACGCGTAGAGCATATCAATACATCTCAAGTAATTGAAGCATATAAAACACATCCTATTCGTCCTACATGTGATAATCGTGAATTTGCAAAACTAACACAATGGGATAAGTTTCATGTTTTCAATCCATTTTTTGCATACTGGGATCGTGTCATTTTTATTGACGCGGGTCTTCGTATTCTAGATCGAATTCAATACTTGGCTGAACTTCCATGCGAGGGAGTAATTATGGCACCAGATGATGCACCTTTATACGATACAGAGAAACGATTTGGCGGTATTATTGAAACAGACCGAAATCCAGAAGTCGCCAATGCATTATTTGAAGAATATGGCCGACATATTCTTGACTTGCGATATTTTTTGAATTGTATCTGGATGTATGATACTGCACTTCTTAAAACAATTTCAATTGAAGAACTGGTAGATACAATGAATAAATATCCAATCTGTCGCTGCAATGAAATGACAATCATGAATCTCGTATTTACATATAAATATAAAGTCTGGCAGCCATTCCCAGAATTTATTACTGATAGTAAAAATGTTCGTAAGCGTCTATTTGGTTGGACAGAATGGGATCGCGATTATGGACATACTACTTGGCGTGATTTTTGTTTCTTGAAATACCCTAGCACTATAAATTTTGATAGTGAATAAATTACATTCGAATCCATTCATCTTCATAAATATCATCATATGGATAAGGCCCCGCTGGACCAAACCATTTTGCAGGTACAATGACTTTTTTAGTATTAGCTAAATAGGCACACCACCAAATAAATGTTGAATTAGACATAATAAAATAATGAAACTGTTGTAGCAGAGCAAATGTATTTATATCATTTTCTTCTAGAATAATATGAGGATATTTAATATCCATATTTTTCCAGAATTCATTATCATCGCCACATAATACTATAAATGGATGCGCTACTGATTCTGCCATTTTTTCTAATGCATCTATATAATATTTATGTGTAAGTGGTCCATGTAGATCACTATATATTACATAATCGGTCTGTCTAGAATGCATAACAACAATATGGTCTTTATTTGATAAGAGATAATGATATTTATCTTGAAGCTCTTCTGATACATTCAACCTAAATGACTGTTTCACTTCTTCTTTTAGATGATATTTAGATGATTGTAAATATCCATTTAAATATAATCCCTCTTGAGTAAGTGGAATTTCTTTATACATCGTTGGTAGGTCTTCGCACCATTGATTTAAAGGTGGCAATGATTCTACCAGAAATGGTTTTAAACTTTTTAAGAGTGTATTCCAATAAAGTGGGCGATTTCCATTATCTTTTTTATGTAATAATTGAAGTTGTGCTTTGTTCTTTCTTGCATAAGAGTATGCTGCTGCAATTTGAAAGAGTTGATTTCCTAATCCACCCATTATATTTACAGATACAACTGGTTTAACAGGATCTACAGATTCTGTGGATTCTGTGGATTCTGTGGATTCTGTAGAAGTATCAAATTTATCATTAAATCTTGCTTGTATTCCATGTAGAAATAGTTGTATACTAACACGGTTAGTTCCAAACTGTTTAGTCCATTCATAACCCTGTTGCTGTTTTTTAAGAGCTTCATCTGGATGTGCTTTATAATATTCCATTTTTGATACTAAATCCTCTTTAGATGCTACATAGATAACAGCTCCATCTGTATAATCTTCTGCTAATTTATTTTCACATAGAACGATGCAACCATATGCAAGCCCTTCAAAAATCCGTTGTGATAAATGCCCTGTTCTAATATTGTCATCACTTTGAAAACCAAATGCAAATATGGATGATAAATAAATTGCACGACGCTCATTATAACTCAAATAGTTATCCCAAATCACACGGTGATAAAATCCTGTAAACTGTGGGACTGCTATCATCCAATCCATTTTATATCCACCACCCATAAAGCAATAATCACGTTGGTTAACCCGTGGATAATTACCAATTGCATCTGGAGAATCACTTGCTCTTAAGAGAAGAGGAACAAATTCAGGATGCGTCATATAATCATAATCTTCGATTTCATTCTGTTTTGTATGAAGATGCAGATAGTTTTCTCCAGTGCGAATCATTTTGTTAAAAGGCCTAAATGTAAAATCACGCCAATACCAGCAAATATACACAGTGTCTGGGCATAGTACATTAATTTGTTCATATAATTCACTGTTATTTTTATAGTGACCTGCTTCATCGTGTAAAAACATAATTCCTCCATTTTCTAAATCGTCTAAGCTAGTTACTGTTTTAATTCTGCATTGATAATCAATGAATCCTGCCGCTAATTCTTCAAATACTTGTTTCATAACAGGCAATGGATGAAGTTGAGGTAGCCATAGAATTTGAATAAGACATTTCATTTAGTATATAAATGGGGTTTATCTTTAGATTATTCATCAAAATAATAATTTGCATTATCAAAGACAAATCCTCGATGAGGAATTTGATTAAAACAATGTATTTCTGGTGTTGAACGTGTGTTTTTTATAGTAGATGCTAAAACAGAACCACCTGATAATAACGACACATATACTTTACATGAATATAGAATATCACAGTAATCATATATTGATTTTACTTCTATTACATTTGTATAAAAATCAGGCATTTCACAATTTGCAATATGTTTAAATACTACTTTTTTTCTATCATGATTAGGATATTTTTCAAATATTTTTGTAAAGGATTTATAAATATATTCATCTGTATATGATGATGAAATTGATGTAATATCATAAATTATAGTATTTTCAAGAGAATCTATTTTCTTAGGAGAATAGTAAATAATTGGATATGAATATGAACCATTTTCTAAATAATGAGATAGTTCTATATTTTTTATGAATGAATCAGTTATCCATTTTAATGGAATACATGCACCTGCATTAGGAGGCTTATCTATTTTTCCATTTACATATGGATTTAATCCCCACACAAGATCATATATTTCATTATTTCTACATTCATTTTCAATTGAAATATATACTTCATATCCTTTTTCTGAATATAGTTTTGGTAAAGTTGTATATTGTAAATTATCTCCTAACCCTCCCCATGGCTGAGAGATTATAATTACTTTATTCCATAAATCAGAATTAAAATCATACGCAACAGGGAAATTTTCTAACATTTTTACAGTTTTATCCAAACATATCATCATATCTACAGTAATATTATCTATAGTACAATCATAACATTTTGACAACTGATTATTAGTTCCACGAATAATACTACTATGAACTCCAATATGCTGTACAATAGATGGTTTTGTTAAATAAATTGTAATATTATTATCATTACATGCATTTGATAATTTCCAATCAAATGTAAAATCATAGATATTATCTTTTGCAATTTCATAAAAGGTTTGCTTATTACATGTAAAATTAATACCACCAAATGATAATAAATGGGCATAATCAGGATAATCAAATGTTACTTTATGAAATTCATCCGCACAACGAAATCCTGATAGAATAAACCGAGGGTCTTCAATTTTCCTTAACATTGTAAATAAAATCTGAAGCCAATTTATTGCGAACATTGCATCTGAGTCAGAATTCATTACATATTTCGTACCTAACTGAAATAATATATCAAATCCATAACGAATTGTAAAAGGAAATGCAGAACCTGGTAATATTGTATATGAATCCTGTGATACAAGATTTATCTTATTAATGAATATTTTAATAATTGGGATATTTAATTTAAATTCCCTAATAAGTTGTTGGGTTATTTCTTCAGAACCATCATCAAAAATTAGAAGAATAATTGATTCTGTAATGTCTGAAAGAGATAATGAGTAAAATACATACTTCAAATATTCTGGACGATTGAATGTTGGAATAACAATACCAAGTGAATGATTACTGATAAGATTTTCATTTTCAATAATTATTTCATTTATTAATCCTGGATGACATATAGAATAAATCAGTTCATTTATTTTGCTCATTTATTCTTATTAGTTAAATATATAAATGTATTTAAATTGTAGAATTAGTTCATTTAGTTAAATTATTTTTGAGAATCTCCTTTAAAAACACGATAACTATCTGAATCATAATGTGTAGTAGATACTTCAACTATAATACCTTCTTCTCTACAAATTAATTGATGTGGTTGTCCTATTTTATTTGTAATAACATCTCCTACTTCTAGCGTCTGTTCATGAATATCCGCTGTTTTGGTATCTATATATTTAAAAATGAATGTTCCAGATTGAACATACCATGTTTCTTGTTTCAACATATGATAATGCATACTAAACATTGCATCTTTATTAAATTGTAATAATTTTCCACAATATTTATCATTGTTTGCAAAAATTGTTTCACATCCCCAACCTTTTTCTACTTTATCTACTTTCTGTTTCTGTTGTGTATGTGAAAAGAATTGGTCTGAATGACAACATTTATCATCAACATATAAATCATATGATGGCTTATTCATCTGTAAATGATGATATTTACAACCCCATTCTGCCAATTGTTTGTATGTAAGTTCAGTATAATCAACTTTTGATAGCGCGCCTCGTGCAGTCCAATAAGTAATTGTTTTACCATTATCATATAATTGATTAATTTCTGCAATCCGTTCATATAATGGTAATGCCTTCTCATATTTATCTTGGCCATGCAATGGTGTTGTACAGATTGTATTATCAATGTCAATATAAAGATTCATTATGGGTTACATTATACATTGTAATGAGTGTTTATATTGTATTAGGAGACATTATACTAGATCATAATATTCAAGGAACAAGTACAAAAATAGCAAATGAAGCTCCAATTCCTGTTATTCTTAGTAATAGTGAATCATATCGTGTAGGTGGATGCGGTAATGTAGCCATGAATATGTTAGCACTAGGTGCTAAGAAAATACACCTTTTTAGCAAAGTAGGGGATTGTTCTAATCAAAAAATACTGCGAAATTTATTACCTTATCAGATTGAAAAACATTTTACAACAAGTTATATTAGTCCTACTACTACTAAACATCGTATATATAGTGATAAAAAACTAATGTGTAGATATGATGATGAATTCTATACAGATACTAATTGCCAAGATGAAAATCATATTGTATTGTCGATTAAAAATATTTTTGAATCAACTGTAATTGAAGCCGTTGTTTTCTCTGATTATAATAAAGGTTTTTTAACAGAATCATTATGCCAACGAGTAATACAAATATGTAATGAGTATAATGTATGTACTATAGTAGACCCAAAAGTAAATTATAAAAAATATATAAATTGTACTATTATTAAACCAAATCGCAATGAATTAAAACAGATATTTAACATTGACCTTAAATGTGTATCATTACATGATGCTCATCGTCAATTACATGAACTTACTCATTGTACTATTTCAGTTATTACTTTGGCTGAGAAAGGAATAAGTGCTTATGCAAATGGGCAACATTATACATATCAAGAGGATGTAAAAGAAGTGATTGATGTAACTGGTGCAGGTGACATTGTATGTAGTGTTCTTGTATTACATCGAACTCTAGATATGGATACTGTATTACGATATGCTAGTTATTATGCATCTGTTTCAATAAGCCATATTGGAGCGTATGTTATTACTCCTACAGATATTCAGAAATTACATACAACACTTTCAAAACAAATTAAAGATGATAAAGTTGTATTTACAAATGGATGTTTTGATATATTGCATGTAGGGCATATAAAGCTCTTTGAATTCTGTCGCTCACTTGGAGCAACTGTTATTGTTGGTCTTAATACAGATGCATCTATTAAACGCTTAAAAGGTCCAACCCGTCCTATTAATTCATTAGAGGATCGTATTAAAATGTTACAGTCTATTTCATATATTACTAAAATCGTTCCATTTGATGAGGATACACCAATAACATTATTAGAATATATTAAACCTGATTATCTTGTAAAAGGTGGTGATTATACAAAAGAATCTGTTATTGGTAGGGAACATGCAGGAGAAGTCGTTATTTTTAATTATATTGATGGAAAATCTACTACAAATCTTATTAAACAATGCAAATTAATATAATTTATACAGAACATACCGCCATAAAACTATTATTAAGATCAACTCCACTTACAAATATATTTTGACATCCATTATCTTCTAAAAATGTCTTAATAATTTCGGGAGTAAAACAATGCAAATGCTTTCTATTATGCCATGGTCTCCAATACTTTTGAGAAATATCAGGGAGATATAAAAACAATACACCACCTTTCTTTATACAAGATATCCAGTAGAATAATGTAGCTACCCAATTATCTACATGTTCTAAACAATGACTTGAAAATATATAATCTACATTTTGTTGTGGTAAATTCATAGCATGAAATTCATCATTTAATGAAGAATCAATTCCAATTGCTCCTGGAAATTTCCATTCTTCTTTGCAGAATCCAATATCATATCCAATACCTTTACAAAAAAATAATGCATATGGTAATGCAAATTGTGCTGCATTTCCTTGCACCTGAAATGAAGGATATATTTTATCCTTATAAATAATAGTATTCATTATATAATAGATTATATAAACAATCTTTATATATTATCCAAAATGATACGTTGCATTATTAAATGTAAATATATTACATTTATAATAATGAAAACAATGTATTTCGGGTGTTGCATTATGTTGTTTTATTGCTGAAGCTAAAACAGAACCACCTGATAATAACGACACATATACTTTACATGAATATAGAATATCACAGTAATCATATATTGAATTTATTTCTATTATATTTGTATTAAAATCAGGCGTTTCACGGTTTGAAATATATTTAAATACGACTTTCTTTCTATCATGGTTAGGATATTTTTCAAATATTTTTGTAAAGGATCTATGAATATATTCATCGGAATATATTGATGAAATTGATGTAATATCATAAATTATAGTATTTTCAAGAGAGTCTAGTTTCTTAGGAGAATAGTAAATAATCGGATAAATCTCAGTACCATTCGATAAATCATGTGAACGTTCAATATTTGTAATATATTGTTCGGTTACAAATTGTAATGGAATACATTCTCCTGCATTAGGAGGCTCATCTATTTCTCCTTTTATATATGGATTTAATTTCCATACAAGATCATATATTTCTGGATTACGACATACATTTCCTTTAGATATATATACTTCATATCCTAATTCTGAATACAGTTTAGGTAATGTACTAAATTGTAAATTATCCCCTAAACCTCCCCATGGTTGTGAAATAATAATCTTATTCATTAATATGAATAATAATATATCTTTAAATCAATATTATATTAATTTAAAGAATATATAATAATTATTAACATAAATATGCAGCATATAGATGCAATATTATATATTAATCTTGAATACAGGACTGATCGTAATGACCATATTTTAGAAGAACTAGCAAAATTAGGTGATATTTCAAAAATTCATCGTATTGATGCAATTAAACATACACAAGGTGCAATTGGTTGTGGATTAAGCCATATTAAAGCACTTGAATATGCTCTGTCACATTCAGAATGGAAATCTGTACTTATTGTAGAAGATGATTTTACATGGAAAGAAAATATGGATATATCTAATATGATTAGTGCATTATATCAAACATCTGATTTTGATATGGGTTTATTATCGCATAATCCTATTGAATTAAAATATAATGATACATCTCATCCTAATATTAAAAAAATATTATTTTCACAAACAGCATCTGCTTATATTATTAAACAGCATTATATACCTGTTCTTTTAACAAATATGGGCAATGCTGTTGCAATTATGCAAGTACATGGAGTTAAGCATGAAAATTGTATTGATATTTATTGGGGGTCATTACAATCCAAAGATAATTGGTATTGTATTTATCCTGCAATTGGATACCAGTATAGTAGCTATTCAGATATCCAATGTACTGTAACAAATTATGGATGTTAATATAAAGATAATCTAACATAATTAAAGAAATGTCTTTTTACTGCTATATGCTATATACCAGTAAAAATCAGACTTATATTGGTGCAACAGTTGATGTAGACCGTCGTTTACGACAGCATAACAAGGAGATTTCAGGTGGTGCCCATGCTACTGCAATGCGTGTTGGACAAGGTCTGACATGGTCACGTACTTGTTATGTTATTCTCCCAGAATGGCGAACAGCTCTACAATTTGAATGGCGCTGGAAACAACTCGGACGTACACGATACAAACACTTGAATCCCATCGATCGCCGTCTATATTCTTTAAAATATTTACTATCTCTTGAAAAGCCAACTGAAACTGCTATACCCTATGCAATGTATCCTTTAGAACTTCGTATCATATGGGACTCAGACGAGCATAAACAGAGATATGAACAGATTATCTTATCTTAAAAGATAAGGTGGTCCCATATAACCCATAGAAGAAGGACCAGAAGATTGAAGTTGTACTAATGTACCAGGTGACATCCCAAAACCTTCAACTGACATAAACATAACTGCAACTATTATTGCAGAAATACAAACAATAAAAAATGATAATTTCATTCTATTAAGGATTAATAATAACAATTTCATCCATATCATGCAATTCGTGTTGTTCGAAAAGCATATTTGACGCCTTCTTCTCTACTCTATCTAATCTGGTTACAATCAAATCCATTTCAGATAGAGTATTGTTCATTTTTTTACACAATGCATCATGTTTTGCCTCTAAAGTTGCATATTTTGTATGTAATGTATTATTATTTGTTTCAATGCTTGAAATTTTTCGCTCTAATGTATTACACTTTTCATGTATTGCATTATCTGATAGTGTTACCCATCTGTCAAAACAGCTTGACCCGGTTGCTCCCATTTTCTTATCATATAACACGATTTTATCTTTTAAATTATTATTGTAAGTTCTACGCGTTTCATATAATATCATATAAAAACAATTATAGTATAATGTCATCGTGGGCTAATCGCCTTATTCCACGAAAACGTGATTTATCTCAGATTCCTGATCCATTTCGACCAACGATTATACCACGCATAGAACGTCGCGAAGTTGTATTATCAGAAACCTTTCAAGTTAAGGCTGAAAATGTAATTATATATCCTGATAAGTCTGAGTGGAAATCGAGCTTTCAGTCATTACCTTCATATTCTTCTAATTCTAATGCATTTTCAAGTAAACGGGTTCCAACTATTCCTGCAATTGAACTAATTCATAATGAAAAATCATATGTATTTGTAATTTTGCGAAATATCCAGAAAACAACTGATAATGATTTATGGCTTAGTGCATATCAATCCATTCGTCAATTTTATACAAATCAAATTATCATTATTGATGATAACTCAACTCTTAATACATTCAATGGAAAATTAGTAAATACAGAAATTATTCAGAGCGAATACAATGGAGCTGGTGAAATCTTACCTTACTATTACTTCTTAAAAGAGAAATGGGCAGATACTATGATATTTTTACATGACAGTATGATTATTCATCGTCTTTTTACAGAAGATGAATTAGATCATGAAGTTGTTATACATTGGCATTTTAATGAAAAAGATGCAGGTGTTATGAAAAAATCAGTTGCATTATTGTCTTATTTAACAAATTCAAAAGAAATTGAAGATTATGTTGTTAATGGAGAATGGGTTGGAGTTTTTGGCGGAACATCAATTATTGATTTATCAGTTGTAGAAATGTTAGAAGAAAAATATAAAATAAGTAATTTAGTAAATTTTATCAGAACACGAAAGCAACGCCAACTTATTGAACGAGTTTTAGGAATATTACTATGTTATGAAAAGAATGTAATATCCAATTTTGGAGATATTCATAAATATCCTAAGAATTTTGAATCAAATAATTTACAAACATCTATACATAATATATCACAGGCAAATTACAATACTGCAATTATTAAATTGTGGCGAGGACGATAGTGGCGAGGACGTTAGTGCGTTTATTTTAAGAAAAAATAGTATCTTACGGAAATAGATTTAGGTAGCTAGTATCTCACTTACTTTAGTGCAGGTTGGAGACTTTATTAAAGTCTCCAACCTGCTGGTAGCTCAGTTGGTAGAGCGGAGGATTGTAGTTGGTTGCAATAAAAGTCCTTAGGTCACTGGTTCGATTCCGGTTCAGCAGAATTATTATATTAAGATATACAATATCTTAATATAATCAATAGAATATAAAGTTATTTTAAACATTATTACATAATGTCTCTTATATCGGATAAAGATAATCTTATTCAGTCATTTCATACAGCAAATGCAACAGATGCACTAATTACATTTATTATTCCTACACTAAATCGTTCTACACTTGCTGATACTTTAATATCTCTATTATCACAAAGAAATACACAATGGAAAGCTATTATTATTTTTGATGGATGTAGCCCATCTAATCCTTATTTACTTAAATTATTAAATAATCCACAATTCTTATGTCTAACTACTCCCAGACTTGGTACAGAACAAGAAATTCATAATAGTGCTGGATTTGTACGAAATATTGGTCTACAACTCGTAGATACTCCCTGGGTAGGGTTTGTAGACGATGATGATATACTTGCTCATAACTATATAGAATCTTTAACAACAGAATTGAATACAACACCAACACTTGATGTAGTCGTATTTAAAATGATTGAACGAGGACGAATTATCCCACCACTAAATTTTAGTGAACTTGTTTGTGGACAAGTTGGAATTAGTTTTGTATATCGATCATCGCTTATCAAAGATGGTTTTATTTTTGAACAATCTAAAGAAGAGGATTATAATTTGTTAAAACAGTTTGAAAAAGCAGGTAAAAAGATTGTTCTATCTCCATTCACTACATATTTAGTACGTCATTCTCCATATGTTAGTGGAGATTCTGTTAGAATTATTATTAATTAAAAACATATGTTAATAACCCTTGCAATAGCGCAAATACGCACATAACAGCAATAATTTTAAACCAATCCTTCTTTGTCGGAATATCTATACGCGTTTCACGATCACTAAATTTTCCAATATTATAATGTATTATATTTTCAAAGAGATTTACAAATAAATATACGGTAAATGAAATGAGAATGAGATGTGCACTTGATTTGGATGAATTATACATCTTATTACATAGCATATATTTGATTTATAATTACTTCCCTCGTCGATACTTCTTCGTTCTCTGTGCAGTCATAAACTTACTACATAACTCTTTCAGAACCACTTCATTATTTTTATTATCTTCGAGCGATTTCATAAAATTAGACCATCGCTTTATCCATTTAGAATCATCTAGATTCTCATTGGTATGTGCTTCAGTATATGCTTTGAACTTATCCATTTTGCCTTCAAGAAATGCTTTCATAACAGTTGTTGCAGGCCATTGTTCTCTATCCTCTCGTTCAACTACATCTTTTACACACAACTTATTATGTCGGATTCTGCGAAGATTCTCTACAAATGCTTTAATAACTTTCTCTGGCTCTTTTGATTCTTTTGTTTCTTCTATAAATGTCTGCCATGATTGTTCTGTGATATTATTATTCTCTTCACAGAATTGTTTGTAGAGATGCTCCTGACCTGACTGAATCACTTCATTGATTTGTTTCGTTTTCCATTGTTTTGGGATTACTTCTTTCCTTTCTATGATTTCTTTTATTTCTTCTGGAACTTCTCTAGGTACGATTATTTCATTGAGAGGTTTGTATTCTAATGGAACTACTCCTTCTACCTGAGGGTTCTCTACTTTTACTCTCGCTTCTACTTTAGAGGATCTGGCAGAAATTTGTTTAGTATCAAGAAAGATAGATAGTTCTGTGAACTGTGTGGAGATACATTCTGCAATCCGAATTAAATCTTCATAACTCTGAGTTTTTTTTAATAAATTACAGTGACCACAGCAAGGTCTGCAGTTTTCTTTCAAATATCCAATCGCATTGTTAAAACGATCAATTCCTGTTGAGCCATCTAATCCACAGAGATAGCATGGACTTGCAACAATTTCTGTAAAGTCTTCTTCTGACAATGTAAATTTGATATTTCTGGTATTTGCACTTTTAGCATATGTTTTATAGTTTGCATTTGTTTTGGATACATACGTCTTCCATTTTTCAATAAGGTCTTGAGAGATAGGATTAGCCGTTCTAAGAAATTGATGAATTGCATATAACTTATCAATAAATTCTTGTGGATGCTGAGAGCCCTTCATAATATTGCATGTTTCGCAACAAGGAACTACATTATCTTCTTGGTATCCCTGATTATTATTGAGACGATCAATGCCATTTACTTCACCCTCTTTTTTATCGGCGCAATAGAAACAGGGTTGAAGAATAAGCTCAATAAATCTAGTTTTGGGTAGCGCAAAGTTAATACCGCGTTTCTGTGCACCTTTCACATAATGATTCCAAATCACATGCTTATTCGTAAAAGCTTCTACTTTGTAATTGCGTTCTCTAACAGATCTTGCACTCTCATGTTTCAATAATTTTTCATAACAGGGAACACAACGTCTCAGATCTTTATCATGTTTTCCTTTGGCTCTTAGCACTTGTGGACTTGTAAAGGCAGAGCCACTTGTATCGGCAGATACAAAGTTGATCGGTTCGCTTTTAGCGAAAGATCTCCCACAATCCAGACAGAGATTTGTATCTTGTCGCTTCTTATCATTTCGCTTTCTGTCTGTAATCCTGGTCTTATGAAGACAATGTGTGCATTTTACTTGATGATCCTCTAAAACAGTATAGCATCCGCGAGCAATGTCACAATATCTAATTTGTTCTTTCTCAGCTTTATCTTGAATAGCTTGGCGTTTATGTTTAGAGCAATAGACTTCTTCTGTTAGACTTTTAAGTAAAGGTCTGTTGCATTGTTGCCCTTTCTTATCCCCTTGTTGAATAAGAGCTTGGCATTGAGACTGAGACATTCTGTATATGCCGTAGAAGATAAAATGTATGGTTGGTTGCGCGTTTGGAATTATAAACGTGTTCGTCGACTAGTTACTCTTTTACCATTCTTTTTAGGTAGTTTTCTATACGTATTTTCATTAATAACAAATGTTGTATTATTATGAAAAAGAGGATGCATTATACGTCCCTTATTACATCGTGTATTATATGTAGTATGCATATTCATATTTTGTAGTACATTATTTGTTAATTTATGCGGTTCATATAATTTATAATGATTATTTACATAATTTATATTATCTCTATGTCTAATTCCTATATAAAACTCTTTATTATCTTCATCAAATAGACGATTTAATACATCAATAATAACATCCATTTCTTGCTGTATAATTGGATCATATATATGCGCATTTTTTACATAAGGTGTATTATACCCATCTCCTATTGAAAAATGTAATGAATCTGGTTTACCTGGGGATTGTTCTACTGAAATAATAGCATATGATTTAATTTTCTTACTACGACTATTTTTTCCGTTGTATATGTTTTTTCCAAAATGAATCATACCCGAGTCTTCAGGATTCAATGTAGTTAATACTAGATGAATTGTAAGATGCACAATTGATTTATTATTATTCTGTATATCTAAAATTAATGTAGATTTATGTTTTTTAGATATATACACTCTACTCTTAACTGTAAAAGAATTATTTAATCCCCTTAATTTTCGTTCATCTTCAATATATTTAATTATTTTTGGAGTTCCATATATTGCTTGACTATTATCAAATAAATGAACAAGTCTATTAATAATATCCACATTAAAATACTGTCCTAAATGTAGCTGTGATTTGAATATTGCATCTCTTTTATGTAAATGTGATGATGAATATTGTGCCATTCTACTATATATCATCAATCCAGTATTTTTCAGGTATCATATTATTAATTAAAATAAATTCATTATCTGGTTGAATTTTCTCAAAATCATTATCATTCCATCCATATAAGAGTAGTTCAAAATGCGGAAGATATCCGCATTTATTATTAGGAATACATTCATCACAATTACAACCGGATTCAATTATTAATTGAAAATAATATCGTTTATATTGAAATAACTTAATATATCCTAAATACATTGAATTATGTGAATCACATTCACGAAATGGTTTCCAGTGTTTTTCTTCAAATAATCGTCGCTCTTCAAATTCTGTATGTATCCATGGAATAAGTTCAACTTGAATATTATTACCATATTTTTTATGTATATCTTGATAATATCTTGATATTATTTTAGTACCGTATCCTATGTAAAAATCTTTAATTGTTTCATCAAACATTTCATAAAAATGAGTAATCATATAATCAAATGATTTTTTACCCTCAATTATACATTGATCCCAATCATATGGCATTTTATTTATATGTGTATATGTTTATTATAAAATATCCACATATAAAGTATAGTCGCTAAATATACAACTTTGATCCCAGCGATTTATAATAACACTTTCCATACATAACATTATTATCGAGAACCTTCGCCATAGACTTTTGACTAATCTTCAATTGTGTCATACAATCATATTTGTATATAAATTCTCTGATCAAATATTATAATTTAAACATTTATAACTATTATATATGTAATGGAACATACACCAACTGCACTTTATGGAAAGGTCTTTCGACCCTACGCATATCACGATGAATCAAAACTAATACACTATACAGATGATAATCCATCACCCACAATAATTATACTATATGATGGAATTTATCAGAAAAAATCAACACGTAGTGATATTTTTTATCCTAGTTTACGTAAATTAGGACGTATTAATGTAACAACTCGTACATTTTACAAAAGTCAACATTATAAGAATAAAATTATTCAGCAAAATGATGATAATGTTATTCTATTTAGTTATGGTAATGATCCTGAAGATCATACATATACCAAATTGCATATATTATGTAGACAGCTAGGATATACAGAAGAATTTATAACTGAAATAACAAATGTTATCATAAAAAATACATATGGTTCAAAGATACAATATATAAATGGTATTTCTTTTTAGAAATACTATTATTCACCCAAAACTCTATCCAGAAATGCAACATATATTTTAGCCTGTTCCAGCTTATCCTGAATAATAACTGCTCCAGCTTTTGATGTAGCCCATCGCTTATTCACAAGCTGTTCTGTTCTAGCATCTTTTACACCCTGTTCTTTCAGATTCTGTAGTGGATGTTTTTCTACAGTAAAGTATTCACGATATCCATCACCACGTTTTTCTTTATAATAGATAACAAACTTTGGTAAATCAGATTGTACAATTCCTTCAGGTAATGGTTTTGCATTATGTTTTCTTGACATTTTTCCTCTATTTGCAGTTTGTTCGGATTGAGTAGCAATTCTAAGATTGGCTATACGATTATCTAACTTATTACGATTAATATGATCAATTGAATCATTTCCTATACCATGACCATAATAATCTGTAAGATATTGATGAAGGTATATATTTTTTAATTCATTTTCTCTTATAATATGCGCAGAAGCATATCCATTTTGCATAATAAACCATGTAATAAGTCTACCATTTATTTCACGAATCTGTGGAAGAGTCTCCTTATCAATGATAGTATATCCACCAGGTCGGCAGAACATAAGAATACATTCATTTCCCTCTTGATCTAATGCATCATAATACCAATTAGACTCTACTCCTGCACTTTTTCCCATTCGTTGCACAATTCCATCATGACGCTCCATAATTGTAAATCCTTGAGGTACTTCAGGGATACCGGACATTGTTTTATCTATCCTCCCCATATATTATTTAGTAGTCAATTTTTAACCGCTAAATAATATGTTTTGTTTTATACATAATACATAACATAGACAACCAAACAATACGTTTAGTTGGAATAGGCGAGCATGCCTACCGTTATTCAACCTCTACAGGTCAAATAACCCTTCAAACTCTCCTGACACGTATAACAACAGATACGTTTCATTCCTTTTGAAGACCACATCTCTGTGGGGACGGACTCTATCTTAAGCCGAGTGTTACATTTCTGTAATCTCAGCCCATTACCATTGAGTCTCTGAACTGCATTCATAGCGTTTATTAAACGCCTTAGAACTTGGCTGCGGATTGTCTCTATTCGTAACCTTCTTACCATACCCACGAGTTTCCCCTTGGTGCTACAGGACAGACCTTTCGGCTCCTGAGCGGTAGTTACGACTTGATTGTGTTTGTACACAAACGGTGATGTGTCAATATCACCACGAGAGTTTCCCGCAATTTGATAATGTTGCCCATTGCAATATTGCAATTGTTGATGGACTAGCAAATCTTTTAATGATTTACTCTTAGCAGCCAATATTTTCAGTCAGTTTGAAAAACTTAAACCACCCCGTGGTTTACCCTCAATGTTTCCAAGGAGGACGGACTGTACCTTAAGCATTCTCAGATTGATTAGATCGTCATTGAATACCAATGCCTTTGCAGTCTCTGAAACGGTTCCATGGCCTATCATAGCGGCTTTAGGAACTCGTCTGCGGATTGCCCAATCCTTTGCGTTTTTACTGTATCCGAGGTCATTACCCTGGGGTACACTTATCATTTCTGATAAGCGATAGTAGCAAAGGCTGTCAGGGGTTTCCCGCAACCAGGTCATTTTGCAGTGTTTTTCAACACCACTAGCTAGTCATACTGTTTGTCCCTGCTTTGTTAAAGCAAGGCAGCTAGCTATTTGGCACAGGCGGTTTGCAAGTGCAACCGAGCACATACACATATACATGTGTACAATGCAGTTAATGCCAGACATAATACGAAGAACGTTGTAGTTAGTTGCATACACGCGAACGGTGGATGACAAGTTAACGCCAACAGCGTTGTTTGATACCGTTAACAACAGGGTAGTGTTGTCAATACGGGACAAGTTGCAAGATCCACTGGGCTGATGTTGCTCAGGCTGCAAAGCAAATGAATAAACGTTAATACCAACAGCGGGGATGTTGGTGTGGTGCTGGTAGGGCTGGACCCAGTTGAAGTAGTTGCCGTCGCGAACCTGGAAGCGGTCGTGGCCGTTGAGCTGCAACAAGGCAGTGATGGTGGGGTTCTTGCCAGCCATACCTTCAACGCGGGTGACGGAGTAACCAGACTCCAAAACGGAGCGGTCCCACCAGTCAGAGTAGTTGAAGGGCTGCTGTCCCTTCCACGGGTTGATGACGGAGTCATCGCATGAAACGTAAGAATCACGCTGGACGACCCAGACCAACTCCTTGCAAGGGTGGTTGAAGTTCAACTTCAACTTGTTGGCAGAGGAGGTGATGGACTCACCGCCAGTGAACTGCAAGACGTCGATCAAGTACTCGTGAGAGACCTGGGCGAACTTGCGGCGTTCATCAGTGTCCAGGTAGATGTAATCAACGTACAGAGAGGCAGCAGCCAAACCGCACTGGCCGACACGGTTGCGAACAGCGTGGGGGTCGGCGGAGTTGGAGTAGTCCCAGCACAAGTTGTTCAGGGAATCGAACTCCATGTTGATGCGGACCTCGTGGTACTGGAGGGCGATCAAAGGGAGAGCCAGACCAGGGTTGCGGCAAAACCAGAACTGCAACGGGATGTACAAGGTGTACATCGGGGCGCAGGAGGTGACGACCTCAGAGGTGAGGGGCTCACCGCCATAGCAATCGTTGTCGCAGGATGAGCCACCCTGGTAGAGCAAGTTGGTGAGCTCAGGGACGTTGCCAACCATCTTGGCATAGCCAGCCTGCTTGCCAGGCTCCTGGGTGAGCTCGTTCCAGATATGCATCCAGTCACCATAGTGCTTGTCGATGCGCTGGCCACCGATTTCAATCTCAACGTAGTTGATCAAGTTGTGACCAATCCAGTTCAACCAACGGAATTGAGCACCAGAGCCATCGGATACTTGCAGAGCAACCTGAGGCAGAGTGGCCTGGAGGTACATGCGATGAATCAAATCACCGTTACGCTGAATGGTGCAGGTGACTTTCTTGCCGAAGTTGGGGGCACCATTGAAGGGGTTCTCAATGGACTCCATGGCGAAGTTAGTGTGACGTCTGTACACGACTTTAAAAAATGTAATTTGGGGGTTACCTGTGAGGTAAACATCTTGCGCCCCGTAGGCAACCAACTGCATAAGCCCGCCACCGGTCATGAATTATACCTTGTATAGAGAAAAAAAATCTGAGAAAACACATTTTTTGAATAAATTTAAAAAAATGTGTCGGAGTGTTTAAAAATTGATTATATACATTCTATATTGAGAATTAAACAATATACTATATAAAATATAAATTTATATAGTATATTACTATTACAATGGCAGCAGAAGTTCAGATAGAAAAACAAAAATATGTTCGTAAAAAATGCAAGCATGGGCGACAGGCTTGTCAATGTGTAGAGTGTGGAACTGGTGTATGTATTCATAAGAAAATTAAATCAATGTGTATTGAATGTAGTAGTTCAGGAATATGTATTCACAAAAAAATTAAAAGCCAATGTGTAGAATGTAAAGGGGCTTCAATTTGCCAGCACTCTAAACGTAGGTCACGATGTATTGAATGCAATGGAGTATCTTTCTGCTCTCATAAGAAACTTAAAAGCAGATGTGCAGAATGTGGCGGGACTAGTCTATGTATCCACAAGAAACGTAAAGATAATTGCACTGAATGTGTTGAAAGTGAATGTATATGTGCTCATAAAAAACGAAAAAGCAGATGTGCGGATTGTCAAGGTACAGAGATATGCTCACATAGTAAATATAAATATAATTGTGTAGAATGCGATTCAAATAATATTTGTGAGCATAAAAAAATTAAAAGTCAATGTATCACATGCCACGGATATAGAATCTGCCAGCATAATAAAAGACGAAGTGCATGCATTATATGTACACCCGAGAGTGGGTGTCAATATTGTAAACACGTATCTGTTATTAGCTCTCGTTGGAAACCCTACTGTTTTCGTTGCTACTGTGTACTAAACCCTAATGTAAAAATTCCACGACAATTCAAACTAAAAGAACATTATGTAATGGACGCACTCAAAGAACATTATAAAGATACTTTAACTATGTCATTTGATAAAACAATTGAAGGAGGTTGTTCCAAGAAACGTCCTGACCTCTTTATTGATTTTGGTTCACATTGTCTTATTATTGAAATTGATGAAAATCAACATGTTAATTATGCATGTGAACAAGTGCGAATTATTAGATTATATGAAGATGTTAACGGGCTTACAGTTGATTCCAAAGAATCAAGCAACACAGGATTTAGAAAAGTCATCTTTCTGCGTTTTAATCCAGATGGATATACCGAAGAATCTAAAAAATATAAATCACCATTTGGATATACTCCAACAGGTATAATAAAGATTGATACAGAAGAAATGGCAAGAAGAATCCAACTACTTATCAAAAAACTAGATGAATGTCAAAAAGAGCCAGATGATATTCTAACAATTCATTATTTATTTTATGGATAAATTTATTACAGAGATCTTAATATACAATTGAGCAATAATGTAAATAATGTAAATAACATAGGATTTACCAAGTATGCTAGTTTGTACACGTATATGCAACAGTATAGAAATAAAATAGTTATCTAAAAGAATGGCAACCTTACCATCACAAGTTGCAACACATTTTATTGTAACTAATATCGGTCCAATTATATCATCTGTACTCAGCAGTGCATATTCATCGTATACTACACCTGTTCAGCATCCAACAGTTGTTCGGCAGGAAACAGATGATGAACGAGAATTAGATTTATTACAAATGGAACGTCTGCTTAAATGGATGCGCCTTATTTTTGATGATTCCCAACCAAGTTCAGAAAGAGATACCGCTTATAAAAAAGAACTATACAACATTTATGTTACAATTTGCTCAGATCATATACAATACCAACAATGGAAGAAATATAATGATAGTCTCTGGATGTTTTCTTCAATGCGAAAAAAGAATACAAAAGGACTTGCAAGGAAGATTTTAGCAGATATTAAATTATTCAAAGAAGGTTTAGAAATGTTTTCTATGTTTCAAAAAATATAAACTACAATAGAATGACAGATTCAAAATCTGAGCCTAATCTGAAATATGGTACTCTTCTTAACAACAGTTTTACTACAACATATATTGTCTTATTTGGCTACACCGCGATTACATTAATAGAAGCTCTCCGCACACCATCTGTCAATACACGTCATATCATGAATATTGAGACAACTGTTTCATTAGTAGCAGGAATTGTATATGGAACATTTATTGAGAAAATGAAACAACCTAATTTCAAATTGGAAGAGATTGTACCAACACGCTATATTGATTGGATGATTACTACACCACTTATTTTACTTGCAGTTGCTTTATTTTACAATACACGTGTAGGTTCTGTAGATTATAAATGTTTCAGCATTGTTATCATTCTTAACTGGCTTATGTTGCTATTTGGATACTTGGGTGAGCGTAAAATCATTTCACCTATGAAAGGTCTTTTAATCGGTTTTGTCTTTTTTGCATTAATGTTATTGTATATTTTTTATAATATCATTCCAAAAGGATGCTCATTAGTTGTATTTATTATTTTTGCAGTTATATGGTCTGGTTATGGTATTGCATATATGTTGGAAGAAGAAGAGAAGAATATTGCTTATAATGTATTGGATGTTACATCAAAAGCACTATTTGGTGTTGTATTATGGTTATATTTTGGTAAGGTTTTGGCTTTTTAGTTATTATATACACATCCAAATATAATTTAAAACACCTCATCTCTACCTCTCTAAGCAGTAATGAGTGTCTTCTTTAAAGTTAAGAATTCCAAGCGTAGTAACCCAGAAGCAAGAACTACATTGGACGCAATTCATAATCAACATGTTCAGCAGATGTTAGATGAGAAAAATAATGTTAACCAATATATAGAAGATTTACAGAAATTAAAATTAAAAATAAAAGGAACAACTTCAACCGTAGAGTTGTGGCGATTAGAGCGCAATGCAGAAGTACTAGATAAGAAAATCAAATCTATTGAAAATGAAACAGATATGATGGATTATTATCTTCGTACAGGTGATATCTTATACAATTATTACGATATTCAAGAACAGATTCAACAAGGAAATTACGCACATACGTCAAATAAGGCCAAACCAGGTTCTATTCTTGCGATTTTAGAAGAAGTTGCACAAGAAGAAGGATTAAAACAAGGTGAAGCAAAACCAGTTCAAAAAGCACTTCAACGAAATCAATTGCTGAATGAATATTTGCAATTAGAAGATCCAAGTATGGTCCGAAATACGATTGATGATTATGAAGATAGCTGGACAATATGTGAGAAATGCAGTTCAGAAATGATTATCTGTCTTAATGAAGCCAATATAACATGTTCTAAATGTGGATATCAAGACGCGCTATTAGTAGACACTGATAAGCCATCTTATAAAGATCCGCCACGTGAAGTCTGTTATTATGCCTATAAAAAGATTAATCATTTTAATGAATGGTTGGCGCAATTTCAAGCCAAGGAAAGTACAGAAATTCCAGATGATGTATATGATGCCATTCTGTTTCAATTGAAACGCGAGCAGATTATTAATATGAGTACACTAAAACCGACAAAGTTGCGTGAGATTTTACGTAAGATGAAATGCTCCAAATATTATGAACATATTC
>Ga0209190_1000639_pt1 | contig 25279 bp, 22 predicted proteins | sample M_140205_XF_Meta_FD_187315 | JGI IMG/M metagenome (GOLD analysis project Ga0209190, IMG submission 187315) | Freshwater microbial communities from Lake Montjoie, Canada to study carbon cycling - M_140205_XF_MetaG (SPAdes) (version 2) | ecosystem: Environmental > Aquatic > Freshwater > Lake... | reverse complement strand
TATCGCACAATCTGGAACAAAATCATTTATGGAAGCGGTTTCTAGTGGTGCAGATGTATCGTGCATTGGACAATTTGGGGTTGGATTTTATTCAGCTTATTTAGTAGCTGAGCGTGTCACAGTAACATCAAAAAACAATGATGATGAACAATATATTTGGGAATCAACGGCTGGTGGAACTTTTACAGTTCGTCGTGATACAACCGGAGAGCAGTTAGGACGCGGCACAAAAATAACTCTACATATGAAAGAGGACCAACTTACTTTCTTAGATGAGCATAAGATTAAAGATTTAGTTAAAAAACATTCTGAATTTATAAACTATCCTATTTCACTATGGGTCGAAAAAACAGAAGAAAAAGATGTTACTGATGATGAAAATTCCGATACTGAAAATGTTGAAGACACTAAACCTGAAGGAGAAGAGCCTAAAATTGAAGAAGTTACCGACGAAAAACCTGAAAAGGAAAAAAAAACCAAAAAAGTAAAAGAGGTATCCCATACTTGGGATTTAACTAACAAACAAAAACCCATTTGGACAAGACCTACCACCGAAGTGACCGATGAGGAATATAATACATTTTATAAATCATTATCAAATGATTGGGAAGAACCAGCGGCACACAAACATTTTAAAACAGAAGGACAACTCGATTTTACAACATTGCTTTTTGTTCCAAATAGGGCACCATTTGATCTGTTTAGTAATAATTCTAAAAAACAATCAAATATTAAATTATATGTTAGACGTGTATTTATAACAGATAATTGTGAAGAGCTTTGCCCTGAATGGTTATCATTTGTTAAGGGAATCGTTGACTCTGAAGATTTACCTCTGAATATTTCGCGTGAAGTATTGCAACAAAATAAAATATTAAAAGTAATGCGTAAAAATATTGTTAAAAAATGTATTGAAACATTTACAGAATTATCCGAAAATGAAGAGAAATATAAAACATTTTATGAACAATTTAGTAAAAATATTAAATTAGGAGTTCATGAAGATGAAGCCAATCGTTCCAAATTGGTTGACCTATTGCGTTTTCCATCTACAAAGGTCACAGAAGGTTTAGGAACTTCACTGAAAGAATATGTTTCAAGAATGCCCGAAGGACAAAAGGACATATATTATATTAGTGGCGAATCTGTTACTGCCGTTAAAAATGCACCTTTTTTGGAAGCACTTAAACGAAGAGGTTATGAAGTATTGTATTTGGTAGAGGCTATTGATGAATATATCACACAACAAGTTAAAGATTATGATGGTAAAAAAATGGTATCAATTACTAAAGGAGAACTCAAATTAGACGATAGTGAGGAGGATAAATTGGAATTTGAAGAGCTTTCAAAAAAAACTGAGGAATTGTGTAAATTAATTAAAAAGACACTGGGTGAAAAAATAGAAAAAGCTGTTTGTTCTAATAGAATTGTAGAGTCCCCGTGTTGTTTAGTTACATCAGAATTCGGCCATTCTGCAAATATGGAGCGCATTATGAAAGCACAAGCATTAGGTAATGGGCCAACCGCTATGTTTGCATCATCAAAGAAAACATTGGAAATTAATCCTAAAAATGGTATTATCAAGAGCCTTGTTGGAAATAGTGATGATAAAATTACTCGGGATTTTATCTGGTTGCTATATGAATCTGCCTTATTGACCTCCGGATTTTCACTTGAAGACCCTGTTCAATTTGCAAATCGTATTCATAGTATTTTAGAAGCCGGACTTGAGGTATCTACTACTGAAACTAAGGATGATGAAAATAATGAGACCTGTGATACAACACCACTTTCAGATCACTCTGAAAAAGCAATGGAACAAATTGATTGAATAATTTAATTTAATAATTATTTGATAACTTTGTTATTTAATATTTTTTTGTATTATTATTTTAGATAATACAAAAAAATTAATGAAATTCTTATCACTTACATGTGTTCTTGTTCTGGTATAAAATAATTATAATCATGGTTATATTCAATATCATCATCTAATGTAACTGCGTCTCCATTCGCTACTAGATACATAAAATAATGTATTAAACCAATTGAATCTTCTAAGTTAGCTCTATCGATTGTATGTAATGTAAGTAAAAATGTATACCCCCGAAACTCCCTAGCAGCTTTCGATAGTTGTATTAGTCTAACAACTTCTATATCTGCAATATCACTTGGTTCTCTAAACCAATTCAACAAAGTTTGATGGTCATTCTCAGTAATATGTCTTGTTAAAATTCGGTTGATTTGTTCGCTTATCAAATAATAGGTTTCTTCATCAGAATTATGGATATGGTGAATCTCATCTATACTCTGATATCTTTTTAAATCAAAATAAATATCATAAACACTTGGGTCATTATCTTCACCTCTTTTTTTATGAAAACAGTTTTTATATCTACTTTTAGATTGCTTTTTTTGATTTTGAAAAGGTTTTGAATATGTCATGTTTTGATTATATATATATATAAATATGCTAAAATGTATTAATTTAATATGTCATAAACCATAAACTAATAAATGCTTTAAATCCTTATTATAATATTTAAATTTTTAATAACTATTATTAAATTATTTTTAAAAGATATAGATATATGGAAAATACATTTTCTAAAATTTATCAAAAGAATATATGGGGAAATGGGTCTGGACTTGGCAGCAGTTTAAATTATAATACAGCATATATTGATTTTTTACAAGAATTAATGAAAGAGGCTAACATTAAAAATGTGCTTGATATTGGCTGCGGTGATTGGCAGTTTTCTCAACATATTGATTGGTCTGATATACAATATATTGGAATTGATTGCGTAAAAGCAGTTATTGATACTAATAACTCTAAATTTGGTAGTTCCAATATTAGGTTTTTACATATAGACCCCACAGTCGAGGGTGACGATTCCTTAGTTTATGACGAATTACCTAAAAATTGCGATCTTGTAATTCTTAAAGATGTATTGCAACATTGGAGCAACGAATCCATAATTAAATTTATGGATAAATTAATAAATCAAGGACATAAACACATTCTAATAGTTAATAATTTTAAAGATGCTGAAGGTGAAAATAGAAATATAAATAATAGATATCATTATGCTAAATTAGACGCTATGAAATATCCATTAAATAAGTATAAACCGTATGTTTTAGGCTATTATAAATTTAAACAAGTCGCTATGATTGATAATCTAAATATACATAGAACTAATGATTTGGATATTGAAATTCATGGTGGAAATAACAAAAAGAGCAGGCGTATTGTAAAAAAAAATAGAAAAAGTATAAGGAGATATTAATTTTAATATGACACTTCACTTAATAATGTTGTAACAACAATGCGCTTGTTAAATTACATATAATTTATTATTTAAATAAATATAATAAATTATATGAAACGATGTAATATATTTAGTATTATATGGAATCATCTAACGGTAAAATATATATTTTAAATTAAATCTTGAAATCATTATTTATAAATACAATATTATATTAACTAATGATATATGCGATCAAAAAGAAATCGTAATTCATATATAATTTCAAAAAAAAAATATAATGGAGGAAACAGATGCAATAAATACCCAAATATATGGTCATTTAATGATAAATGCTTCGAAAAATGTCCAGCAAATACATGTAGTCGTCATCAAAATGACGAATTAATGTGTCGTCCATTACAAAAGAGCTCAGATAAATGTATTATTGCTAAAATAACGAATAATAAAATTACAGGGGATGCTGATTTATATAAAGGTGATGGTTATTTATTTGAAAATCACTTAGTCAATTCATACACACATAAACCACAAATAAAAACTTGTGTATACTATGGTAAAATAGTGGAAAAAACAGATGAAAATAATAAATTAATTATAAATAAAGAAGGTTTAGGATTATTAATAGAAACAGATACTGATTATATCTATTATGGTAATTTTAAAGATGATCACAAGAACGGTTATGGTAAAATGATATGGTCAGATAAAAATTATTATGAAGGAGAATGGAAAGATGATGAGATGCATGGAAAAGGAAAATATACAAGTGTAAATGGAAGCATATACAATGGAGAAATGGCATATGGTGTAAAAAATGGAAAAGGAAAATATACAAGTGCAAATGGTGACACATATGATGGAGAATGGAAAGATGGACTTAAACATGGATATGGTGTATCTTTATTCAATACTAAAGATGAGTATAGGGGAGAGTATAAAGAAAATGACAGACATGGACGAGGGATATATAAATGGAACAATGGTAATGTATATGATGGTGAATGGCAAAATAATAATAGAAATGGACGGGGTAAATTCACATTTAAAAATGGAATATATATTGAAGGAAATTGGGAAGATAGTAACCTTAATGGATTTGTTAATACATATTATGCTAATTTTATACTTTCGGGAATGTTTGTTAATGGCATGAAACAAGGGGAGTTTACATATACACAGCAAAATGGAAAAATTAAAAAATATTTTTTTATAGATGATAAATTATATAATTTTGAAAAGAATGTTGACAAATATTATATTAGTAATCCTGTAGGTATTGATGAAAATAAACATATTACTATTATTATACATTTACATGGTAGTGATATCATAAATAGTGTATGTAATTTAAATATATCAAAACATGTAAGAGTAATGTCGCCGGTATTATGTGGACTAACAAATTTAATGGACTCTATACAGCCGCCAATCGATTCTTTTAATATCGCATATAATATAACACATTTACGAGTAAACGATTTTGCATCATCACATCAGAAAATGATGAAAATAATTGAAATATTTAATGAGCATATTGATGATTTCTATGATTTAAAACAAGGCAGTTATAGCAGGCCAATAATTGATCATAGATATTCAATTAATTATAGTAATTTTTTTCAGATTTATTTAATCGATACAAACTTTAATTCACCAGAACTTTTTCAGAAAGGCGAGTTTGAAGTAATCACTGAAAAAATGGTTAATTTAAAAGAAATAACCGATATTACTCAGTTTGAGATTTTGCATAAAATTATTGATCATCTATTGATAGAAGAAATAAATGGATTTGAAACATTTTTAAGAAGCGATTTAATTAATGTATTATTGGATTTGGGATACGATACAATTAATATGATTGATTTTTCTTGTCGTGGTATTGATGAAGCAATTATTCAAAGAGATTATAATGAAACAACTGGTAAAAATTATCAGTGTGAATATAGAATGAATGACGACGAATCATCATATCTAGGTGATGAAGTTTCGTCTTTTCATATATAATCAAATATATGTTTTGGTTAGATTGTGTTTTATTGTAATCATGATAAATGTATTTTAGAATTTTTATTTTTATGTCAAAAAATTTGATATTGTTTAAATATATATCATACAATAAATATTATAAATACTGCTTATTCATAAAACCCCATAAAAAAAACCAATAACCAATGACTTATAACAGTGAATTTCAAAAGACATTAATTCAATTACAATATAACGCATTAGAATTTGAAAAATCAAATGGAGATACATCTAAAAAGCTTGTATATGAAAATCAAAGAAATACTGCATTACATATCGTTGACCTATTCATAAGTGGCATTTTAGCAATTACACTAATTGCACAACCACAAGTCGGTAAAACTGGATGTATACTTTCAACATTAATGGAATTTTGCATGAATAGTATATTATGCACACAATATTCAAATATATATGTCATCACTGGTATGTCAGATACTGATTGGGAAGAGCAAACAAAAAATAGTTTTCTACCATTATTTAGGCGAAATGTTATACATCGTTCAAATCTTCATAAATATATCGATCAACTTAAAAACTTAACAAATGGCCTAATTTGTATTGACGAGAGCCATTTTGGCTCTGGAAAACATCATACCATTTCAAAAGAATTAAAATTAGCAGGATTATTAAATTTAGATACTATTATGAAAAATAATATAAAAATATTATTTATATCAGCAACTCCAGGTGCAGTATTAGATGATGTTGTTATAAGCATGGGTGATTACCATCAAAAAGTAATCCTAAATCCACCATTATCATATGTTGGATTTAGAAAACTACTTGAAAATGAAAATATGATAGAAACAATGGATATAGATATTAATATCATAAGTGATATTTGGCAAATTATATCTAATCGGTGGGGCGATAATCCCAAATTTCATATATTTAGGATTACATATACAAAGTATACTGAAGTATTTAATCTATTTCATAAATTTAATAACGATAATGATAATTTATTTAGTATTTTAGAACATAATTCACATGACAGACAAGAAAAAGATTTTATGGATACAAAACCTGATGAGCATACCTTTGTATTTATTAAAGGGTTTTGGAGGGCTAGTAAACAATTAAATGATACATATGTCGGAATAGCATATGAGAGTCCAACCGATAATCCCGATACAAATACTATATCACAAGGATTATCTGCAAGATTATTAGGTAATGATAAACAAACACCTTCTAATGTAAGCCCACTTATATTTACACATATCAACTCGATTTTACAATATCTTAAATTAATAGATGAAAATGCAGATTATACAAAAATAGATGTATACAATAGCACTACATTAACGATAGAAGATGGAGTTGTTATCAAAAAACAACGGTCCCTTGCTCATATATCAAATATTAATGATAACTATATTCCTGAACCAACCAGATATAATTATATAAGCGATTTTCTAGAATTTGATAATGTGGAAGAACTGAATTTAACCGCAAAAATGTTATCTACTAAATCACACATGACTAAACCTGATAGTTATCTTAAAAACGGATATTATTGTAATAATATACCAGGATATAAATCTATAAAATGTCCATTGCATATTGGTATTGATATAATAAGCTCATATAAACCTGAGTCATTGCTAAATAAAAAACAAATGGATAATAATACCATCAGTAAAGTAGTTTTACCTTGTTACAATGAATATGATGAAGTTATTTGGATATTACGGTTTGGCTCCTCTCTTAATAATCCTAATTTAGATAAAGATGGATTTGATGATGAGGTTATAGATGAAATGATAAATACAAAAAAATATAGATTACAAATTTTAGGTTCAGACAAAATTAAATTAATCCATGTTAATTAGAATAACATATTAATTAAAATAAAATTGTAAATAAACTTATAAATAAATAAAGATGTAAAACACTGTTTTTTTATGATATCAATATACATAAGTTTAACTAACAATTTAACTTAAGATTTTAAATAGTATCAAATGCTGTATTTATTTTAGTTAAAATTGTGTTTATATGTAATGATAATACAGGGTCTTCAATTAGTGAACGAATTAACTTTTCAACATTTTGAATATGTATGGATTCACGCCGAATAATTATATCTTGAGAATCTACATTGGTAACGATTAGATTATTACTTTTTATTTTAACATCTGGTTTTTTTGTTATATGTTGTGAATTACTATTGGGAATGATTGGATTTTTAAGGACTGGTTTTTTGCCACTCGTAAAACTCAACATTGTAGCAACTGGAATAGGGTTTGGAACAGGGACTGGCTTTTGTGGCAGTTTTACGACTGGCGTATTTATATCTTTAATATATTTAGGAAGGTCGATACAACCAGGGTCCTTATCTATTTTTTCAAATACAGTTTTATGCGTATAATCAAGATATTTAAGAACTTCTTCCTTTATAACATTTGTAAATATCCATAAATATATTGGATTTGCATTATCAAACATTAGATTTGTTTTATTTGTCATTGTTATATTATCAATTATATTAAACGGCTCATTATTACTAATATCCATTTTAATGCGAATATTTCGACAGTTTCGTTTGCATATAAATTTAGGTGTAGGTAATGATGCAAGTCCTATCATTTTTTGGTTGTATTGAATATAAAATCCTCGTAATTCTTCTATACCAATCGTATTTCGAATAGATAAGATATCCTTCTGAATTGTAGCATCATTATCTGAAATACAAGTAATTTCCATTGTTGTAAACGGTATTTCGGAATATGTGTCAATTAAAACACTAGAAGTATCATGTAGTTTATATTGTAATTTTTGTGTTTTATTATCGGTTTTACTAATATATTTCACAGTTCCATCATTACATTTAATCATTATATTGTCTAAACTAGAATGAGATTGATATAATGAATATTCAATTGGTTTATAATTATCTGATTTAGTTATATTGTTATTAGGTAATATTGTAATTTGCTTATTATTATTTAATAGTAAATTTAGATGAAGTGAATAATACATGTTAAGATACTCCCCAATTTTTGGATTGTCAAAAAATTGTGTTTTAATTCTTTCAATTGTATCATCATTAGTAATAGTCATAGTTATAAATATACCACTACTATATTCCAACCAATTTTTCATTTCAGGTATTTTATCAACTAATTTACTAGCATATGTTAATACCATATCAGTATCGCGAACAGGTGTATATCCATTCATTAATAGTTGTTGACACTTCGTAAAATCAATATCTGGACATTCAACATTATGTTTCATTTCGTAACATAATTTATACATGTCTGTCATATTTAAACGAAGCATAATATACTTTCCTTCACACCGTGAATAAATGGTTAAATTTGTATTACAATTTGTAAGATTTACAAGACTGTCATTAAATCCAGTATGTTTTTTCCCTATTGCATGTTTTTTACCTTGGGTTGCACCTCCACCCAATAATCGTAAAGGGTCATTTACACCTTTACCGTTTTCATAGTAATAGAATGTATCATCTACAAGACCTATACCTATACTGCTAGCACTAGCGTCAATACTGTTGTCAATAAATTCAAGTATAGCACTGAAGATATCATGTCCCACATTACCACCTATTTTCGTAATAAGTGTTTGTGCTAAAGATATTTGTAACGAATTTTGGTCTGTCATATTTATTTTGTAGGTTATTGATGAATATTGTATTTAAATATTATATTCAATTTTTTTTTAAATTATATATATATAGGATGAGTGCTGAAACAAAGCGCGTAAATGTTGAAAAATTACGTTTTTTAACTGCAAATTCTGGTGCTCAAGCTGAAATAAACGATGCAGATAACTCACAAATTAAGGGTATATTGCGTAATTACCATTTTATAATACAGTTTCCAAGTAATTACCCGTTTTATCCACCAACAATATTTATTAATAGTATTCGCTTTATAATACCCTCTGATACATGGAGCCCTCAATTTAAAAGTTTTGAATTATTAATTAATATAATAAATACGCTTGAAGAACAAACAATAATAATACCCGACATATCTGGATTTGAGACATCGGGTTCAGACCGTTCATTTAATAGCGACGATTTACATATTAAAGGTTATCTATATGATTGTCATAATTTTACAAGTAAAAAATATCAATTTGGTTCAGGTTTTATCTATTCTATTATACAACAATTTAGTCAAAAATATAATTTAAATTTTTCAAGAGACACAATAAATAATTTTGTCGATAGATTATTAGAATGCCCACTTATAAAAGAATTAGGTTGTGTATATTTAGTATTAAAAATATACGAAGAGCACCTAATTAATCCAATTGAAAAATATATTAGTGAAATTAATCAATATTTAAAATCAACAGAAATAAAACAACAATTTAAACATAAAATTACAGAATTTAAAAGAGAAAATTCATTAATTGTTGCAGGATTAGCTGATAAAACAACTACATTAAATTACATATTAACAATATATATAAATATATGGTTATATAGTATTTTTACAGGTGTTGGAATATCATATGACTTAAATGGTATTATTGAAACATTTATACAAACTGAAAGTCATCGTCATACTGAAACTGCATTATATAGTTGGGTAAAAACTTTTATAATTAAAGGTGAGAAATCAATTGATGAATTTAATAGTGAGTTGTTTCGAGAGAACTATGATTATGTTACCGAAATTTTTAGAAAGAAATCTCCTAGTTTAATAAAATATATAGTTGATTTTCTAAGTATAGTTAAAGGTTTTAATAATTTTAGTAATGATATGATTATAACCAAAGATACAGAAGGTGCTGATATTCCTTATATAAAAATATACAATTTATCATATAGAACATTACTATTTAAAAGTGAAACTAAAAGTGACAATGATATATTTCCTGTATCTATAGTGAGAATAGAAACCAATGAGATAATATTATGTGGTACTTTTTCACTACTTTTAAAAATGCCTATTTCTACAATAATACAAGGTAGTATATGTGATAACTACGAATAAAAAAAAATCGTAGTAAAGTTTGACTCTACAATCTAAACCCGATTATTATTTATCATAGGCATATATTTAGAATTATAATTATTGCAATCACGCATCGTATTTAGTCTGCGCAATTGTACTAATTGTGATGTAAATAAATTTATTACATCTATTCCCAAATTTTCTAAGAGTGAATAAAATCCCCAAATATCAATATGATATACATCTAAATCAATAATAGCTAAACCAGGCCGAGATAAGTACGTTTCAACCATTATATCATAAGGTGATTGACTATTTGGTATGTAAGCAATCGCGCTAGCAAATGTATCAATAACAGAACATCTCAATATTTTTTCAACTGTCATACTATTATATTCTATATTAAATTTATCCAAATCAAACAATAATTCATTAATATTCATACCATTTAACACTCTATTTTGATACTCATCTATATTAGTCAAATGCAGTTCTCTATTTTTTCTTAACTCGTTTGCAAGGATATAGTAAATATCATCATCTGTTTTACCATTATTTAATAGTGTGTTTACTAATATTAACTCACTATTTGTCCAGTTTCTTTCCATATTTTGCATAATAATATATCGTATGTTATTAATATCATATATCAATTAATAAATAAATTCAATTTTTATTTATTAATGTATATTATGCCTTGAATTTATATCACTTTATATAAATTGAAATGGATGGGACAAATCCGTCCAAATATAGAGTGTTCCATAAAGTTTTTTCTGTCCTATTAAACTATCATTATGAATATTAAATTTAGGTTGTGAAATTATTTCAGTTAATTTATGTGCTGCTAGAATAACATTATTTATAGGTCCGGACATTTCACTAGATTCGTGTGTTCCGAATCTATCATCCATTCTAGCTAAATTTTCTAAAATACCCACTACTAAATTTTGTACAATAAAACTTTCTTTTGGTAATCTATTAAAATCAAAATAATGCAATAGTTCATGTAATAATCGACAGTCATGTGATATATTTTTTCTTGTATAATCAGTAAAATTATTTTGAGCGGTTGCTGATTTAAATTGACCTGTTTTATCCAAATCAGTGGAATAACGGTAACCAGACCTATTACCGCATATAACTGGACATGATGGATTTTCACGATTTCGTTGTGAATCATAATTACACACTATTTTCATTATTTCTTCTGAATTTGTAAGTGACTCATTTATTTGCTTACAATTTACAAAACAATGTCCGTAATCAATTATCACAGGTATATAACACAAATTATATTGTAAAATTCGTCCATCAGGATAATGAAAAACAGTATGTATAAAACTATTATCAGGCATTTCTACCAATACTACATTTTCCATGTGTAAATCATAATGAGTAAATTTATCAGCAAAACTTGATAATAACTGATAAACCATATGTAAAATTGCGGTTATCTCATATAATTTATATACAAATTCATCACGAAAAACCCATTTCTTTAAAACATTATCACGATATGCAAAGTTTTTTAAATAATTGTTAAAATTATATTTTATAGGTATATATTGTGTAAAGAGCGTTAAAAATTCATTTGTTTTACAACCGTTAATAACTAAACTTTCAATATTTTTCGCATCCAATGGTTCTATAAAGCTATCAATTGATTTTGAAATTGATTGTCGCATAAATGTGTTATATTTTGCTCGGTCTGAAAACATTCCAATTAAGTATGTTTTTGCAAAACAAGGGTAATATTTTGAATATTCTGAAATACATTGACCAACCAAATATTCATATACTAAATTATCTGATTCCTGATGTTGTGCGGTTTTTAATATTATTGAATATGTTTGTTTAGATATTGAAACATAATCTAATTTATAAATAAATCCATTCGAGTTTGTTGAATCAGTATCTAATTGTTTTATCGTTGAGCTATAGTTCTTTAGATTTTGAAAATATTCAACACTATGTAAAAACTCCTCTGGATTACTATTGAATAAAATATCACAATCTGCATTTTCACCCAATATTCTTGATGATGTTTCATATTTTATAGTGGGACCTTGAGGTATATGACTTTGTAATTCCTCTTCGGTAGTAATACCATTTTCAAAAAAATAAGTTCGTAAACCATTACATAATTGGTCATAATTTACGCGAGTTGTTATTAAACCTACTTTATTTGCCATAATTTGAAGGTTTTCAATAGTATATTCTCTTGGATGACTATTGCACTTTTTCCCAAACAATAGTGTATCGTTTACAATGTATTCTGTCATATATTATTATAATATTTTTAAAAAAATAATTATAATAATATATATTGTTAAAATGTCTAAAACTTTTAATAAAATAATTTTAGAAACAGAAGATAAGGGAACTATTATCATCACTCCGGAACATTTTTATAACATTCAAGATTCTGATGTTAAATATGTAATTATATATAGCTTAAAATATATTAATAATGACCCAAGCATATCTGAAATAGAAACCAAAATACCTTATTACATATCAAATGGAGAAACAAACAAGTTAAGAGCAAATTTGTTATATCCATTTATGTGTTATTCTAAATTATCTGAAATCAATAAATGCCCATTTAATATAAATCGATTAAATTCGTTTAATGATGATGGAACTAATGGTATATTATTAAAATATTCTATTGGAAATAATATAGATATTGATTATTTAGAAAGTGAATTAATCAACTTTTTTTTGCAAATATCACCAGAAAAAAATAGCGTAGAAAAAATGACAGGTGTATTAAGTGCTTTTAAAAAGAGTTTTCCTAACGGTTTGACATCAATTATATCAAGAGTTAGAAATTTAATAGATTTTATTGTATGTATTATATCGGAAACAATTATTCATTTTAATTTTACTGATGAACAACATGATATTTTATATAATGGTAAATATGAACCATTATCAGAAGACGACGCAATCCATTTTGATTATATGGATATGTCTGTACTTGGTGAATTTTGCGCTATTTCTGACTTTAGAAGAAAGTTTCGATTAGTTATATTACAAATTCTGAATGAATATTGTATGTTAATTTTGAATAATGAATTAGTAAGAATTGAACCTATTCAATTAATAATGAATAATATAGATATTGCACATTTCAATAACATAGTGAATATATGTGATACCGAAAAAACAAAAGTAAATGTTAAAAATTATATTATTGTTTCAAATAGTATAATTGATTTATTTATTCATAAAATTGAAGTATCCCCAACAATGACTTTACTTAATAAGAATAAAATGAATTTAGCAATACGCAAATTAGAAAAAATAAATGAAAATGAAATTATAATGTGTAATCAATTATTTAAAAATTGGAAAGCTAATTGTGTTAAAGACCGGTTTATTCCAAATACTAAAGACATATTCACTATGGACAAATCTGAAATATGTAAAGAATTAAAATCATATGCCCAGGAAGATGAACAAATTAAAGAACAAATTATAAAATTATGTGAAAGTAAAGAATGGGGACAAATAACACAATCAAATTTATATAAAATTTTAGAAATAGCACGAACAGAAATATTTAAAAAAAATATAAAAACTTTTTAAATATATAATCAAAACTGCTAATTATTTTATGCGTTTTTTGATAAATAAATTAAAAAATAATAAAATATTTATACAAGCTAACTAAATTGAAACGGACGAGACAGGTCAGTCCAAATATGTAGTGTTCCATAAAGAGTTTTACCAGATAAAATTTGGTCATTATTAATATTAAATTGTGGATTGGATATTATATCAGTTAATCTATCAGCAGCCATAATAACATTATCAATAGTAGGGGTTTTATTAAATATTTTACCTAAAAATGTAGGTGCACTCTGTTCTTTTGGTGCAGTACTAGTAGTTTTCTCATGTGTTCCAAATCTATCGTCCATTCTATCTAATCTATCAAAAAAATCAGTTACTAGATTTTTTACAATAAAACTTTTTTTAGTAAGATTTTTAAATTCAAAATAATGCAATAGCTCATGTAATAATCGACAGTCATGTGATATATTTGGTCGAGTATAATCGATAAAAGAAATATCTATGGATGAAGGCTTAAAAGTATCTGTTTTTTCGTCATAATCTGTTGAAAATTTGTAACCGGATGCATTACCGCAAGTTTCTATACATGATGCCGATGACTTACTCCTTACATCGTTTCTACATACTGATTTCATTATTTCATCAGAGCTTACCTTTGATGCATCCAGCTCTTTACAATTTATAAAACTACGACCATAATCAATAATTACGGGCATATAACACATATTATAGTGTAAAACACGACCATTGGGATAATGAAAAATAACATTTATAAATTTACCCTTCGGAGCTTTAATTAATACTACATTTTCCAAGTGTAAATCATAGTGAGTAAAAATATTTGCAAAACTTGACAATAATTGATAAATCATATGTAAAATTGAGGTAAGTGCATATAATTTATAAATAGATTCAATTTTAATAAAATAACTATGACTGAACTTGTGATTATGTATGTCTATCGTTTTTATTTTATTTGAACATTTTTTTAGAAAATCGTTTAAATTGTATCTTATCGGTAGATATTGCGTTAAAACTACTAAAAATTGATTGTATTTACAACCATGAACAATCATATTTTCGATATTTGCTAAATCAAGTGTATTTATATATGTATCAAACGAGTTGGGCAATTTAAATTCGGCCGGTATTTCAGCAAATGTAAAATAATCGCGCGGTTTAATAAATGAACCAACTGAATATGTTTTCACAAAACACGGATAAAATCTAGCATAAACATTGATACATTGACCTACTAAATATTCATACACCAAACTATCTGATTTAAAATTTAGACTGCCTTTTAAAACAACTGTATATGTCTGACCTGACATATTATATTTTAATTTACGAACATATCCATTATTAGATTTCTCACCTATTGGATGTATTACTGAACTATAGTTTTTTAAATTTTGAAAATATTCAACACTATGTAAAAACTCGTCTGGATTACTATTGAATAAAATATCTAAATCTATATTTTCACCTAATATTCTTGATGATGTTTCGGATATAATAGTTGGATCTTGAGGTATATGACTTTGTAATTCCTCTTCCGTAGTAATATCATTTTCAAAAAAATAAGTTCGTAATCCATTACATAATTGGTCATAATTTACACGAGTTGTTATTAAACCTACTTTATTTGCCATAATTTGAAGTTGATTTAAACTATATTCTCTTGGATGAGAATTGCACTCTTTTCCTAACAGTAGTGTATCATTAATACCGTATTCGGCCATATATTATATTATAAATATTTTTAACTTTCTAACAATTTAATTCTTTCTTGCATCAATGTGATAACAACTAAATTTCCAATTATTAGATGTCTTTCGACCCTTGATTTATCGTCTACATATCGACGCTCATAACGGAGTTCAATATCATACTTTTGTAATAATTTCAAAATAGTTGAGTAAGATCTACCTTTTATAGATAAATACATATAACCACCTACCGCATTTTCTTCAAGAGTTGTGAAAAGTCTAGATAATATTTCTAATTTATCTAGTTCAAATGTATCTATATTTAAAATTATATATACCAATAATTTTCTATAAATTTTATTGGGTAATAGCTCTTCACGAATCATACCGACACTTTTACCCTTTTCATCTAATGGAGGAGTAAACAGTTGCATATCATGTAAAATAGACTGAAATAATGACAAAAACTCATGATTATTGAAGTTGCTTGTAGGATCATCGCCACCTATTCGATATAATATAGTTAATAAATCTTCAATACATTTATCACTATTTCCTTTTTCACGTAAGGCTACTGAAACACATCTTTCGTTTTCACTGTAAAGTGTTAATTCATCCATATATAATTAAAAAGATTAAAATTATTTTTTAATGTATATCTAAAATTAAAAATATACATTAAAAGTTTATGTAAAGGTGTAAAAATTTTTTAGACATACAGATATACTGAACCAACCCGATTTTTAATTATTGCAACGGGTGCGACGACTTTTTCGACCACCTTCCCTTTTTTTAATACTCTTTTTTACAAAAACAGACCCTTTTGTGCCCAATTCACTATACATCCGTTCTAAGTTTACATACTTATCATAGTTTTTATGCATATCCTTGTGAATATTATAATATCTGAAAACTATAAAACATTCTTCCGCATTAAATATCCATGTATTAATTTTTATATCATATTCGATACTATCAAATGCACCATCATCTAAATTTCTAAAAAATTCGCTAGATGCTAATCTGTGTCGAGGAGTAAATAACCAATCGTCCTCGTATTCTTTTAAATATGCTTTTACAAATTTATATACCTCATTGTCGTATTTATTTATTTGTATTTTCATTATATATTATGTATAAATAAATAATATGTGTAATTATATATAATAAAATGAAAATTTTAAAATCATATAGAAACAATAAATTAACCAAAAAATCGAGAAGACTTATAAAAAGAAATAGATTAATGTTTAAAAATGGAGGAGGAAAAAAAGAAGATCTAATAAAACAAATCGTTGATATTACTGACCAAATTTATCGTATAGAAAGGGCATGTTCTGAGGGTTCTTCATGGTGTAACGCACCGGGTCCTAATTCGGAAGTTGATGCATTAGATAAACAGCGTTTAAAACTAATTGACGAATATAAATTAGAATTTTCAATGCAAGATTTGGATAGCGCGATTGTTCAAAGAAGAATAGAACGAAGGGAAGAAGAAGAAAGACCTGAACGCGAACGACGAGCTAGAGAAGCCGAAGAACGCCGATTAAAACATATACAATGGGAGAAAGAACGAGTTGCCGAAGAAAAAGTGCGTTTACAAAGAGAGTTTGATAGATCCGTTACCTCTTATAAAGAAAGAATTCAAAGAGTCCCAAAAGATGAATCATCTTCACAGAATGAACGTGATGATTTAGAACTTTGGTTTGATAACTCATCAAAATTATGTAGCAATCAAGAATCACTTGAACGCCTTACACGATTATATAATGAAAAAAAAAAAATACTTCGAAGTCATTTTCCTATGGCACCTGTTGCTACTGCTGTCTTTCCGCTAATGCGTATACCGCCCGCCAAAATGACAATGGAAGAAGCTCTGAATAAATTAAAACAAGATAAATAATGAAATACTAATTCATTTGTTTTATTACCTAAAATGAGCTCAAATATAATCTAATTAGATTTCGATTACAAATATTATATAATTAAATAGAATGTAGGTAAAATATATATTTTAAAATATTTTTTGGTTAATTTATTATATCGTATAATATATATAACAATACATATGCCACGTGTTAATATTAGAGATGAATATAATCAGTATACCGTTGAATTCCCTGATGAACATAGAGTTATATCAAGACAGAGACTTGAGAAATTTTTTAGGAATCTTGAATGGAATTTTCGTGCCCGTCAGGACCAAAGACGCCCAGGTCAAGGAGTTTTACAGGTTATGATTGACGGCGAAAATTACACAGCATTCCGTAACTTATGCGGTTTACAAGGCGGTTATTTGCGTCGTTCAGTTAAAAAGTCCTCTCGTAAATTTAAAAAAAGTGCAAGAAGAAACAATTATGCTAGAAATATTTAATTGTTTTTGTTTTTTTGATAAAAATATTTAATTAAAAAATAATTAAATATTTTTATAATTTGATAATAACTAATCTAAAATAAACCGTATTATAATATCGTTTTGCTATTGCGTTGTTTTCTAGACCTTTTACCGCCAAGAAAATCAAAAAAACTAGATTTTGATTTAATAGGTGGTTGCATTTTTACATATAAATTTTCTAATTCAATCATTTCTCTATATTTCGGGTCAATACGAGAGCCTAAATCACCTTTAATACTTTTAAAGAAATAACTCTCATTTGTTTTGATATTAACTAATTCAGTTGCATCTGAATAAATTTGTTTCTTTTTTCCATTACCAATATCAATCTGTATTTCATACATTCTAAGACTTAATACCTTGAAATAATAACTATTATTATCAACATAAAGATTCTGAATTTTTGTCATTTCTCTATATTTGGGATCAAGATGTGAGCCTAAATCACCTTTAATACTTTTAAAGAAAAAACTCTCGTTTGTTTCAACATTAACTAATTTAGTCTCAACTGAAGTTATTCGTTGAGACTGACCGTCGCCTATATCAATTGTAATTAAATTAGAATTAATATCAATAACTCTACTGAAAGACATATTATATAATATAGTAATCATTTTTATTATAATCTATATTATATTTTGTGTATTGATTTGATTTTATCAAGATTAATGTAAAATTGTACCGAGAAAAAACAATACGTCAAGAAGTATCTTAAAAATATATTTTGACATATATACATAAGTGTTTACATTCATTCATTATTTTTGTGATATTTTTTTCTAATTTGATAACCCATATTGTAAAATAGGCTTTCAATAAAACTCCAGTGATTAGAGCTTACTATTTCATTTCTAATAGGTTTAATATATAGTATTTTACCCATTTCTAAATTGTCATATTTAAAATAAAAGCTTAATCTATTTAATATTGATTTTGTTTTTTTATTATACATATTTACTTTATATTTTATAGATTTATTGTTTTTATCTAATAATGCGTTGGGATTTTGTATAATAAAATCAATATGTCCGCCTAAAATTGTTTCACATGTATTATTGGCTTTATCAATAAAATATATTACTTTCCATTTATCGGTTATGTCCGGTAATTTTGATTCAGTTTCAACTATTATTAATTTTTTAATACTATTAAAACAAATAGTTTCATTATTTTCTTCCTGCGTATCTATACCAAAACATTTAGTTATCCATTTTTTAAACATTTTACCTATATTTATAGATATCGTAATTATTTATAATATAAAATTGCGATACCTAACATAAAAAATATAAAATATTAATTATCTCAAAATTATTTATTTTATTTAATATATTTAGATGATGCATTTCGGCTTCCTTTTTTGGTAATCGTTCTGAGGTAATTTTAAAATTTAAGGATGATTTTGATAAATTATTTTTTTTAACATTATTTTGGGTTGAATTTACATCACCGCAACAACCACAATGGTCCATATTTGTAAGATATACCTTTCGTTCCTGTATGTTTTTATCATAATCAATAGTCCATCTTCCAACAAGAACTTGCGGATTTTTACCAAATAATCTATCAGCTAATATGCGTAAATTAAATTTCATAGGATAATTTAATGCCTCTTTGATAATATACTAATTTTAAAATCATTCTTTTAATCAAATTTATTTATTAATAATACAATGTTTAACACTGTATTATTAACAAACTATTATTTATTATAATTGGAAAATGTTATATTTGTAATAAATAATACCTATTTTAATTTATGTTTTATCCTAACATCTGCACTGGAGCATTTACGACAATTTGAAGCATTAATGTGTAGTCTAGCATAACATCTTCTACATATCAATTTATCACACCTAAATTTTTTAGCTAGGCATTCTAAAGTAGGGTCAATCATATAATATATTATAATATTGATAATATATTTTTTATGTAAAAATATATTATTAAAACACCATGAACAGTATAGCCTGCAATATTTCAATTTATGCTCCACGCGTTAACCTTAGACATTACCCAAATATTCATTATGACCAATAATAATTATTATAGACTGTGAATTTATTGACCATAATTATAATGTTTACTGATTTTAATAACATATACATAGGTAAGTAATAAAAATATTATCTTTGTTTACCATAATTAGCCATAGAACGGGTGCGGTGCGCTGGATGGGACTGTCTCCAAGATTCAGGGTTGGCGGTGGCTGGTCTATAATATCTATGGTCGGAAGGTAGACTATGATCAAACGCATGATTGTGTGTGCGTTCTAACGGAGCACCATGATCACTAAATTGTTCACCATCTGGTTCATCTCCACTTGAATCAGATTGAGATGATGAACCAGTACCAGTATCATCATCATAATCAATATCTTGGTCCTCGCCATCATCTTCATAATCTTCATCATATTCACATTCTTCATTGCAATCACATTGTTCATAATTACATTCACACACACCGTCACCTTCGAAAAATCTCTCACAATTACAATAGCACTTATCTTCATCTTCATCTTCATCTTCATCTTCATCTTCATCTTCATCTTCGTCTTCATCTTCATCTTCATATTCATCTTCATCTTCATCTTCGTCTTCATCTTCGTCTTCATCTTCGTCTTCATCTTCATCTTCATCTTCATCTTCATCTTCATCTTCATCTTCATCTTCATCTTCATCTTCATGTCCATATTCCGTAAATAAATAGATAGTTGAATTATTTGTAAATCCAAAAGTGTCTAAATAATCATCATCTTCTTCGATATCATTATTATCATCAATATCATAGGGGCTATTTTGACTATTAGGGTCTGAAGATACCCACCAGTTGCGATAAAAACCATTGCCTTGTATTTGATAATTTGTATGTATAGGACGAGGAATCATCGATTCTACTATAGCTAGAAATTGAGTCAATAAGGTTCTATTACCATATGGCACTACAAATCTGACCTGTTCATAAGCGTAATTCTCGTCATCATACGCACTAAGGTTTAAAGTAATATACCATGGTGTTGGTACTGCAGGTGTGCGTCTAAGTTGCCTAGGCATGCCTCCTGATTTTTTACGTAATGATAATCGTTTTACTTCTATTTTATTATTCTTTTGAGAATTATTGCGTAAGGATAATCGTTTTATTGCTACCTTATTATTCTTTTGCGAATTATTGCGTAATGATAATCGTTTCATTACTGAATTATTATTGTTTTTTTTGTGTCTTATTGACCGAGCCATTAAATTATATATATATTAATAAGATTTTTTTTATTACACCGACCGAAAAGAAAAATGAGACAAAGTAAAACTTATTTATATATTCTATAACTATGTTTTAAATAATTTGTTAGATGTTCTTTCTTGATTTTATTTGCTAATACATCTTTAATTGTAGTATCTATATCTTCATATGTATTTGGACTTTCCTTCTTTATATAATGTTTTAACTGACTAAAAAACTCTTCAATACTATTTGTTTCTGGATGATATGGAACCGAATATAATAAATAATTATTGTTATCTTCTATTTTTTCTCTTATCATTTTAGATTTATGTATTACAGCATTATCCATTATAATTAAATAATTCTTATAATTATCCTTTATAAATTCATCATAAAAATCTAATATATTTTGAGTTTTCAATCAACCTTTTATATCCTTATATAATTTCCACCCAACCACTTTATTTGCACAAATCGCACATAACATATTATAACGCTTAAATGGATATATATTAGTTTTCTTTATTACTCGTGTTCCACTTCTACTGCGACCATAAGAAGGTTTCATATTCAAATATATCGAAGTTTCATCTAAACAAATCGTTCGTTTATAATCATAAGTATTTAATTTTTCATAAAAGGTTTTCAAATCATTTGCTTCTTGCCCTTCTCGTTTTTCAGGATAATATTTACTTCGTAATCGTTTTCTTGTAATTTTATGTTTATTCAAAATATTATAAATGCTACTATCGGTTAAATGAATTTTAAATTTTTCATTTACTAATTTAGAAAGTTCCCATAAAGTTGTTGTTGAATATTTACGCACATGTTCTTTTATGAACCTTTCAATTTCTGATGTTATTTTTAGATTATGATTTTTGCGTGTTTTTCTACTAATGTTTCCTTGCTGTTTATATCTTTCTATGCTTCAGCACCAACGATGCAACGATTGATATTTTCATTTAAAAATAACATGTATCTCGTAAATCTTCATTATGATTTATATAATACATTACCGCACTTAATTTGTAGTCATCACTATGATGTTTCATTATATTATATAAATTATTTAAAATTAACTTATATAATATTATTATTCATAATGGATATTAATATCATACAACAGGAAAATATTGAACTTAAAGAAAAGGTAAAAGATTTAGAAGAAAAACTTAAAAAATACACAAATGGAGATAATCACAAGCGATATTATGAAAAAAATAAAGATAAGATAAAAGAACAAGGTGCAACTTATTTAAAGAAGTTGAAAGAAGAGAACCCCGAAAAGTTGAAAGAATATAGACGGAAGTATTATTTGAAAAAGAAAGAAGAAATGCAAAATAAGGATAATTAAAAAATTGATTTATAAATAAGCAAATATATTTATAAATTAATACAAATGACACAACGAGTAAATTATAATTTGGATCTTCTTATAAAGTTCTGTAATGAAAATCACATAACTTTGTTGAAGGATTATTCTATTGAAAATAATATAACACAAAATACTAAAATAGAAGGGAAATGTTTAACACAAAATTGTGAAAATAATTTTAATAAATCCTTTAGACAACTGCTTAAAACACATGCTGTTTGTAATAAATGTTCTAGGAAGAAAAAAAATAATATTATTCATGATGTTATCTTATTAAAAAAGTTCTGTTGTGATAATAATATAAAATTAGATGATTTATGTATAGGTAAATCTAAAGAAATAACTATTAATTATAATGAATTTAATGATATATTGAAAGGGAAAAAACATGATAATATTAGTTTAATAAAATTAAATGAACCAATTAATAGAGAAACTAGAATTATAGGAAAATGTTGTAAATGTGATATCATATATAATAAATCTTTTAGAGAATTAGTAAAAATAAATAGGTATTGTATTCAATGTTCTATAGATGTTGGTAAAATCAAAAAAATAGAAACAAATATGGGTAAATTTGGTAAGCCGCATGCTGCTCAAAATGACGAAAGTAAACAAAAAACAAAAACAACCTTTTTAGAAAATCATGGTGTTGAACATCCGATGCTCCTTCAAAAAACAAAAGATAAAATTAAAGCAACCTTTTTAGAAAATCATGGTGTTGAACATCCGATGCACCTTCAAAAAACAAAAGATAAAATTAAAGAAACCTTATTTAAAAATCATGGTGTTGAACATCCAATGCACCTTCAAAAAACAAAAGATAAAATTAAAGAAACCTTATTTAAAAATCATGGTGTTGAACATCCAATGCACCTTCAAGAAACAAAAGATAAAATTAAAAAAACTTGTTTAAAAAATTGGGGTTTTGAAAATCCACAACAAAACCCAGAAATTGCTGAAAAAACATCAAAATCGTCATATTTAAGAAAAGATTATACACTCCCATCAGGTAAAATAATACAAGTTCAAGGTTATGAACATTTTGCGCTTGATGAACTTGTAAAAATATTCAACGAAGACGAAATAATAACTGGTTGTGGTTCTGTTCCTGAAATATGGTGGCATGATAAAAATGGAAAAAAAAGAAGATATTATGTAGATATATTCATACCATGTCAAAATAAATGTATTGAGGTTAAATCAACATATACATATAAAAAAGAATTGGAGGAAAATTTATTAAAACAAAAAGCAGTAAAGGATGCTGGATATAATTGTGAAATTTGGATCTACAACGAAAAAGGAAAGAAATTAGAATGTATTGTTTAGAACTAATTTATTTAGAGATTGAGTATTTCTGCGTATAATTACTTAAAAATAAAATATTAAGTAACTATATAATGTATGAAAAGGTAAAACCACCCGATAAATATCGGTGCATAAAACTTCCAATACAGAACATTTTAAAATCAGATATACCGATTGATGTTTTAGAAAGGATTAATGACGCAGTTTCAAGAACAAACATAATAACTACAAACTCTTATTTTTTATTGAGATTATGGGTGCTTCAAAAGTATCATAACAATCAGGAAATACCAATTATAACAGAAGATACAATTAGAATGTCTATGAAGTCATTAGTAAAAGCATCAGCAGGACCAAACCCCAAAGGAAATAATTTAGCACTACTTCAAGAATTTAAAAATATTGGTAATTCTATATTTACACTACAAGATGGTAAGAATTTATCTGCTATTTTAGATTATTATGCTACTACGATGATTACTGCTATTGAAAATAACATCAAAATGCACTTTATTGACTACATTAAACGGTTTGTTAATTCTTACTTTAAAAATATATACCAAAATGAACTTCAAAACAAAGAGTTCAAGAAACAATTTTATAAAGAACTACAACAAGTAAAAAATGATATCATAAACGATGCTGAAATTTTAACATGTGATGAAAAATACCATAATTGGTTGAATGAGAATAGATACAAAATTGTTCCAGAGAATTATGATACGAGTTATTTTTATGATATAAAGGTCAATCCACAAAAATATTTGAAACACATGATATTTATGAATTTGCAGTTAGAAGAAATGAATACAAAGATGTTCCAGTTTTTTCCACTTCAAACCCATCTAATACCAAGGCATATACAAATAGATACAAAATCTCTTGTAGAACTACTTATTGATACCGATAAAAAACAATATTTTGATAATATTGAAACAAATAAAGAAAAATTATGGAATACATTTTTTAAACTGCATCATATGAATAAGTATGTTTTTGATTATACCATTATAACCGATGGATATTCGGTTTCATTACGATTTTTACATACTGACTTTGTAAATGAAGAGAGAATAAAGAAAGATAAGATGAAGAATGGAAAGAAACTAATGAAAGGACTAACTGACGAGGAAAAAGAGATTAAAAAACAAGAAAAGCAAGTGCAACAAAATAAGTTAAAAGAAGAAAATAGAAAAAGAAGAGAATTAGAAAAGAAGGAAAAGAAAGAAACAAACAAAGAAGTATTACACGAGTTTCCGTATATTGATGAAGTTTCAAAGGATTTTTTAGATGGAAAACATTTATTTATCGACCCTGGAAAGCGTAGTTTATTAACGATGATGGATGATGATGGTAATTATTTTTCATATACAAATAAGCAACGAATAAAAGAAACAAAGCGAATAAAATATTCATCATTATTAAAAAATTATAAG
>Ga0209190_1000638_pt1 | contig 25297 bp, 24 predicted proteins | sample M_140205_XF_Meta_FD_187315 | JGI IMG/M metagenome (GOLD analysis project Ga0209190, IMG submission 187315) | Freshwater microbial communities from Lake Montjoie, Canada to study carbon cycling - M_140205_XF_MetaG (SPAdes) (version 2) | ecosystem: Environmental > Aquatic > Freshwater > Lake... | reverse complement strand
GTATATTCATATTGAATTTCATATTATCAGATAAAATAAATATCATAGATATAGTTGTAATTAATAAAATACTCAATTCTTTTATTGTAAATTTATTATTTAATACCGGAATAGAAAATAAATATAACATTATTGGCCATGTATAAAATAAACTATTCGTAGTTCCTATACCTAATTCTCTAAATGATATATATATCCCATATATACTACTTAGATTTATTATAGATAATACCATAGACTCGTATGTGAATACATTATTATAAATATTTTGTTTATTATATCCTAATGCAAATAATGAAATAGCGACAAATGCTAATGTTCTTAAAAATAACTGCTCAAAAACTGATATATTGCTATAATATTTAATTAAAACCCCATACAGACTTATTATAATATTACTAACTAAATATGTAATTTCAGTTTTCATCCATATAAAATATATAAATATTTAAACTAATTTATATTATTATATATAAATCAAATTTATATAATTAATTGTATTAATGCTACAATTATTTTTTTGGCGTAAAAATATATAAAATCTAATCAAATTATAATTATATAGTATAAATGACAACCCAAACGCCTCTTTCTCTTTTTGTTAGTCAACTTAATAGTCTATGTAGTGAATTATCCGATATGTATCCTGATGATGTCGATATTAAAATGGCAAAAACAAGCATTGATACTATGAAACGGATGAATCCTAAAGTAATATTTACAACATTTTATCAATTTGTTTATCCTTTTAAGGACCAAATTTTAAATAGAAACGAGGATTTTTTCCTAAATATGGATTTTACTAAAGTTGCTGGGTCTGAAGCAAATAGTATGATGACTGTTATGAATTTAAAGAAATATTGGTCAACTATGACAGACCAAACTAAAGAATGCATGTGGCAATATTTCGGTGTATTAGTAAAACTATGTGAAAAAATAAGCGCCTAAATTAATATTTCATATGTAATACCATAGAATTTATTATTTTATTAATTTTTAATGATAAAATCAATAAAATAATCGTAAATATAAGTATCGTATATTTATAATTTAGAGCGATAAAATCCATATTTTCTATGTATTTCATTAATTAATTTATTTACAAATGTATCATACTCTTCATCTGTCATTGGTGGCATAGTGTTATTCTTATTTGAATTATCATTTAAATGCATATTAAACATTGCAGTATATTTATAATTAAGAAATTTTTATAATTAACTAATATTTAACACAATCAAGCTTGTTTTCAATTTTTTATTATTATTCAATTATTGAATCCCAGGAGTCTTATGTTTCTGTAACTTTAATAAATGAATTGCCTCTTCTTCATTTAAAGATTCAAGAAAATTAATAAAATCAATATATGTTTTGTTATTTGTTTTTTCACTATAATAGCTACATACTTTTGAGCCAGTGCATGTGCACCAAGTTGTATATTCATCGGGTGATTTATTATTTTTAATTTTATACACATATTCGCTCAATTTACCAATTGGATTACCGGTTTCATCAGCATATCTTCTTGCTTCTCTACTTAATTTACAACATGTATGATGTGTTGAATCTGCGAAACAATGTTTTGTTTCAGATATATCTGGTAAACCGCACTTTTCTAATAGGAGTTTTCTTTTACTTTCATCCATATTTATATATATAATAAGGTAAATATTTAATAGTAATAAATTTTATAAAAAATAAATTTGAAATTTTATGGTTAAGTATTGACTTCTTTTACAACGTAATAATATTTCGATATAATTACATTTTACCTAATAGTTTAAGTGCTTCCAAACTAGCTAGTTGCTCTGCTTTCTTTTTTGAATTTGCAATGCCTCTGCCTATTTGTTTTCCATTAATATCTAATACACCCATCGTAAAAATTCTATTATTTGGTGGACCTTCTACACAGATTTCAATATAAATAGGAGTCGTTTGATAAAGTGCTTGAAAATGTCTCTGTAAAATATCCTTATAATTTGTATCATTTTTACATAAATCATCAAAATCGATGAGTTTCTGTAAAAGATGTGTGACTAATTTTTCACAAACTTCAAAGCCAGGACCAGACAATAAGCCTAATTTTTGAGTATATACACTTGGAATAGTAGAAAAGTCTTTAAATAATGCCCCCATAAAACTTTCAAACACATTCTCTAAAATTTTATCACTATTTCTACCATTACCTACCTCTTCTACATGTTTCGATATAATTAGATATTTATGTAATCCCATATATCTTGCAAATTTAGAATACCATACTGTTGATATCAAATTTGTTTTTAACCTAGTAAGAAACCCCTCTTGCTCTGTAGGAAAACGGTCATATAAATGATTTACGATGCAAGTATTTGTTACTACATCACCTAAAAATTCGAGTCTTTCATTACTCTCATCTTGTAATTCTAATACATCTGGTGATTTATCTATACTAATATCGATACCTTTATTCGATAACATCTTTTTAAGATAGCTTTTATGCGTAAACGCTGTTTGATAATATTTAATATTTTTTATAGGTATATTAATATCTACCTTTCGTAATATTTCCTGAACTTGCTCTTTCGTAACTAAGAAGTTATTAGGATTATATGGGTTAATCTTAATAACTTCACTATTAAAATAAGGTCTTTCCGGAGACCTATTACGAGAAGGTGAATAACGACGCATTTGTGTATTTTGTTTAGCTGGGTGTGACTGTGAATAATCAGGTCTATTCATCTATATAATATTATATTATTTAATTCTTAAATAAGTGTAATGTATTTTCAATTTTTTATTTAATTCGTTTCTATTACTATTATACATAATTATTATTATTTACCAAATTCTATTATTTACTTTAATATGTTATTAATAATTCTTTTGTATTTGCTTAAAAATCTAAGATATTTATATAATATATAATTTTCTAATGGATGATACAAATGAAATCAAATTAGAAGAAGTTTGTTGGGAAATTATCGACACTTATTTTAAGGATGTAAGTCATTATATCAGTAAAAATCAAATAGATTCTTATAATATGTTTATCGATGAACATATTACTAAAACTATTCGCCAATTCAATCCAATACAGCTTGTATATACCTTTGCACAAACAGACGATATAGAAGTTGATATTATTGTTGGTGGAAGTAAAACCGAAATAAATGGTAATATTAATATAATAAATGATGGGTCAAGTATTCGTATTGGAAAACCCATCATTTTTGAAAAGGGATTAACAACAACAGATACTAAGGGAGATGATGGTGTTGTGCAAAGAACTGAAACGATAATTACTAAAAATAAACAATTATATCCTAATGAAGCAAGACTGAAAAACCTAACATATACTATGGCAGTATATACAGATATACATTTTATCTATAAACAGTTTGACCGTAGTAAAGATATGACCAATCCAATTTCAATACAATATAAAACAATTGAAAATGCACTTTTAGGTAAAATTCCACTCATGCTTCACTCAAAGGGATGTGTTTTAAGCAGCATCCCACAATCCAATCTTAAAGATTTTGGAGAATGTCCATATGACCAAGGTGGATATTTTATTATTGATGGAAAGGAAAAGGTTATTACAGCACAAACACGCCAAGTTGAAAATAAAATCTATATTTATAAATGTAAACCAGAAGATAAAGAGGATTATCGGTCTGAAATAAGAAGTGTGCCTGAAGATACTCTTCAGCCCGCTAGAATAACAAATGTCTATATACGAAGACCAGAAAAAAATCTTAAAAATACAAATAACGACAAAGAAAATCTTATATTTGCAGGTATTCCAAATATACAAGAGCAAGTGCCTATTTTCATAATATTTAGAGCATTGGGTATAACCGCTGATAAAGATATTTTGCAATGTATTATAGGTGATTTAGATACTCCATTTGGTAAACAATTATTAAATATGTTATATGAAAATGTTCTGATAAGCTCTGATATTAGAACACAGTTGGATGCTATACAATATTTACAAAATTTAATTAAACCAATTGATGAATATAAAAAGAAAAGTATAGTTAGTATTGACAAAGACCATAGAGATTTATATATATCAAAACTAACTGCCAAAAATGATATTGAATTTAAATATATTTATGATATTTTATATAACTATCTTTTTCCACATATGGGAACAACAAATCTTGTTGAAAAAGGTTATTTCTTAGGTTATATGACAAATCAGCTATTAAAGACTAAGATGGGTCTGATTGAAGTAACTGATAGAGATAATTATATGTATAAGAGAATAGATGTAAGTGGGTTTTTAGTAGCAAACATATTTAGAGATTTATATTTTCGCGTTAAAAACTTATTATTTTATAAATGTAACCAGATTTATGAATCTGGAAAGACTGCTGGGTTATGGAACATGTCAAATATTACTGACTTAGTAAATATTTCAAATTTAGAAACTGTATTTGACCATACTATTATGACCGATGGATTTAAATATGCATTTAAAAAATGTTGGGGGTTAAAAAATGCACCAGCCGCATCTTGTAAACAAGGTGTTGTTCAAGATCTTGCACGATTAACCTATTTAGGTATGATAAGTCATTTGCGTCGTGTAGTTACACCATTAGGCGCAAGTTCTAAAATGAGAGGTCCACATATGCTCCATTTATCCACATATGGTATATTATGTCCAATAGAAACACCGGATGGTGGTAATGTAGGTGTTAAGACCAATATAGCACTTATGACTGATATTACATTTGGCACTCATAGTGCATCTATTTATCAAGCATTATTAGACTGTAATTTAATTGATAATATGTCGGTATCAATTAATTATGTCAGCTCAAATAAATTAACTAAAATATTATTAAATGGCAGACTTGTAGGATATCATGATAAACCAAATTTACTTGTAAAAAGAATGAGATTATTACGCAGAAACGCATTAATAAATGTATATACATCTATTGCTTGGTATATTGAGCTATATGAAATACGGTTTTCAACTGATAGTGGACGAAGTTGTCATCCCATGATAATTGTGCAAAATGGCAAATTAGCTATTAAAACCTATCATATCAAACGTATTTTAAATAATACAATTACATGGCAAAAATTAATTGGTGGAAATGCATTAGAATCATGGAATCAATATGATAACAAATATTATAGAACTAAAGCAACCGACGATGAGTTAGAAAACTTATCGGGTGTTATTGAATTTATTGATACTGAAGAAGCAAATACCATGTTGATTGCAATGAATCAAGGTGAATTGATAAATAATAAAAATAGTAAATTTACCCACTGTGAAATACACCCAAGTATTATATTCGGTATTATGGGTTCAATTATCCCTTATGTTCAAACAAATCAATTACCACGCAATATATATAGTTGCGGACAAGGTAAACAAGCTATTGGTGTATATGCCTCAAATTTTAGAAATCGTATGGATACAAAAACACAAGTTCTATATTATTCACAAAAACCTATCGTACAGAATCGAATTTCTAAACATTTATATAATAATATTTTACCTTATGGAATAAATGCAATAATTGCAATATCATGTTACACTGGATATAACCAAGATGACAGTATTATATTTAATAAGTCAAGTCTTAATCGCGGATTGTTTCGCTCAGTAAAATTTCGCACATATGCAATAAGAGAGGAGACAAATGAATATAATAATTTAAGATCTAAAATTTGCAATCCTATAACAATTGTAACTAAAGAAAATAAAATAGTAGTTCACGGTCTTAAATCAGGGGATTATTCTAAATTAGACCCCAATACTGGAATTATTCGTGAAGGATTAAAAGTAAATGAAAATGATATTGTTGTTGGAAAAGTTAGAATAACAAATGATAAAGATGAATCAGGTAATACGATTTATATTGATGAAAGTGAATATGTTAGAAGGTCTGAAACTGGGTTTATAGACAAGGTTTTTTATAGTTATGATAATAATGATTATCTTTTTGTTAAAGTAAGACTTCGTAAAGAAAAAATACCAGAATTAGGTGATAAGTTTGCAAGTAGGGCAGGACAAAAAGGTATTATGGGTATGCAACTTCACGAAATGGATATGCCAGTAAGTAAATATGGAATTCGTCCAGATATGATTATTAATCCACAAGCTTTTCCCAAGCGTATGACTATTTCACAATTTGTTGAAACACAACAGACAAAACAATGCTCGCTTTTAGGTATATTTGGGGACAGTAGTCCATTTCAAGATATACCTTTAGATAAAATGGGTGAAGTTTTACAGCGGTTAGGTTTTGAGAAAACAGGATGTGAAGTATTATATAATGGTATGAGTGGTATGCCTCTTGAACACGATATTTTTATAGGTCCTACATATTATGAACGCTTACAGCATCAGGTTGAAGATAAGATGCATAGTCGTGATATTGGCGCAGTTACAATGTTGAATAAACAACCAACTGGAGGGCGGTCTATTGGTGGAGGTTTACGCATAGGTGAAATGGAACGTGATGCTATTTTATCGCATGGCACAGCACTTTTTTTAAAAGAAACAATGGGCGACAGAGCAGATTCATCTGATTTCTATATTTGCAATGGGTGCGGTTTTATAGGAATGGTTAATACAAATAAACAAATATACCATTGTTATAGTTGCAATTCTACACAAATAACATATCAAAACGGAAATATGCATAAAGAACAAATAGAAACCTCTAAAAATGATTTTAGTAAAATCCAAATACCTTATGCTATGAAATTATTAACACAAGAATTAGATACATTATCAATTGGGTCACGAATTATTACAAAGAGTAGCTCGATGAAATGGAAAAATGTTGATAAATATTCAACACATCAAGAAATTACTAATGATTTGGAAATGGTATTAAATGTTAAAAATGAAAAATATTATGAAGACAGTGGCTTTCAATTAGATAAACCAATGCGTAAATTTCATAATCTAATTAAAACTTTATTATTAGAAGGAGCCCGTGTTGCATCAACTAATATGATAAATAAACCAAAATTAGTTGATTTCTCAGTAGGTCGTGGTGGTGATATAGATAAATGGATACTCGCAAATTATGGTGATATATTAGCTCTTGATATTAATGAAAGTAATATATTTGGGTCAGACGATAGTTTCGAAACCCGTATAAAAAAAGCAAAACCAAAAATTGAAAATTCCCAATTTTTTCAATCATCTAAAATTGATTATGGATTATCAAATATGTGTAGAAATTTTTATAATGGAGAAGCATTTATTGATACAAATCCCAAAAATCAGATGAAATTAAAAAAAATAATTAAAGAAAATGGTAAAAATAGTTACGATGTAGTATCTACAATGTTTTCAATCCATTATTGCTTTGATAATATAGTATCTGTAAGAAATTGTCTGCAAAATATTAGTGATTCATTACGAGAAGGCGGTATCTCACTGATTACTACTATGAATGGTAGTAAAGTATATGAGCAATTAAAACAAAATGACGGACATATTGAAGTTAAAGTTAATGGATATGAAGATATAATATATAATATAAGAAGTGGATTTCAATTGGATTTAGATGAGCTGCCTTCTGATGAAAGCAGTTTGGGTAGGCAGATATTTGTTCGTTTAGGAACAACCGGACAAGAATTTCCTGAATTTTTAGTTCATCCTGAATTTTTAATTGAACAAGCGAAACAAGTAGGACTAGATATTATGGATATTGATGAATTTCGCACATATTTTAAATATTTGACACTTCCAGTAGATACGATTACATCCGATATACAAAAATTATCCGAGATTAACCTGTCTGCTAAAACATTACATGAAAATAGAGATTATCAATCACTTTTAAATTTTTCAAGTCTAAATAACTATTACGTGTTTGTAAAACAATTCCAAAAACCAAATCTAGCCCAACAAGAGGGAGATTCACAGCAGGGCGGAGCACTCAAAACTAAATCTGAAACTGAATTATCTAAAAATATAGAAATCAAAATAAATAAAAATTGTGTTGAAAATGCATTATTTCGACGTGAATTATTAGGTGGAATTAATACAACTCCTTTTACAATTGTAGATAATTTACCAAAATCTCTAAATGATTATATTAATTTTAATATCTTGGGTAATACTATAAATCCAGAAGATTTACAATCTACTATTAATGAGTTAATAAGTATAACAAATCATTCTATTTATTGTTTGATTAAAAATGGTAAAATTGAAGTATTTACACCATTATACAAAATAGATAATACATCTAAAAAATATAATTCTGTTCTATTGGATAATACACAACATATTCTAGATAAATTAATGGAAAAATATATATACTATCCTGAAACAGGGTCTTATACCCAAGTGAATAAAGATATAAATATTTGGTATAAGGACGGTTGTGTATTAAATACTAAACTGTTTACATTTAATGATTTGTATTATAGGGTCATTTATAGTATGTTAGAATTATCATGTCAAACAAAAACAGTGCCTGATACCGACCTTATTATATATATTGGAGAACATCCACTAAAATCACATGAAATATTAACATCATTTCCTATTTTAACACTTCAGTCATTGATTACTACTAAACATCTATGTATTCCAAATCCATTTGATTGGTGGTGCATATCTAAATTATATTTTAAAGATAACGGAGTGGGTCAAAAATTGCCTAATTGGTCAGAACGCGTAAATCAAATGATATTTCGTGGTTCAAGTAATTCATGCGGCACAACACCTGATAATAATATTAGACTGGCTGCCCAATCGATTATAAATAATATGTCAGAAGATTTACAATCACATATCGATTTTAAAATAACAGAATACGACCGGTCTTTATTATTTACATCTGGCATTGAAAATATAGTAGATTTTACTAAAGGTAAAACTGATTATAATGAAACGCATGGTTTAGATTTTGTATCTGTTAATAAAGAGAGCCCTATATCCAAATTGAAACTTGTAGAATTAGCTAAATCAAAATATATATTGTATTTGGATTCATATGGAGCTAGTTATAAATATTCATACCTTATGACGCTCGGTAGCACAATTATAAAATTACAGAGTGACTATATTCTTTGGTATAGTAGCTTATTAAAACCACAATTAATATCAAGTATTAAAAATAAAGATGCAGACCATATTTTAATCAATAATTTAGATGAATTACCTAGTGTATTACAATGGTGCTTATTACCTGAAAATGATGAGCATTGTAAATTAATTGGAATTAATGCGCAAAAACTATCAGAAACTATTTTAAATAGAACAACAGTTATTAACTATTTATCAAACTGTATATCTAAAATCCATAATAGATATGATAGCTCAAAAAAATATAGTTTAGATATAGCAAAAGATGTATATGTGAATAATCCAGAATATATTAACATTGATATTAGGTCAATGGTTGCACATATTATTCACACAAATAAACAAAAAATAGAAGCATATTTTGATGTATCAATAAATTCATTGAAATGTAATAGAGATTTAAAGAGCACTTTTGAAACATTTACAATAAATGGTAACCAGAATAACTGCAATAGATGTTATACATATATAGAGGATTTGAACACTTGGCAAATAGCTATAATAAATAAAGTAAATAAAGAATTAATTGACAATTTACTCGATATTAAATATAGAGTTGAAAGCCATTTTAATGTATATATTACGGTTGATAAGTATAATGCTCATATATTTGGAAATAAAATTAATACACAATTATTTACTGAATATATTGATATCAGCCAAAATGAATTAGCTCAAATACCATGGATAAATACAAGGGATTTAACACTTGATATAGATGTATTACAGTTAGATAATCATAGACAATTTCAAAAATGCGCATTAGTATTTTTATGTAGAGATATTGACAATAAAATTGTTGATGAAGATATTGGTGCATTTACTGAAAGAAGTAAATTTATAAGAGAAATTATATCACAACTATCAACTAAAAATGTAGATACTGATGTATTTTATTTTAAACAAAGTTTAGACACATCTATGAAAAGTATATCTCGGTATATTATTGTTAATAAAAATAAAGATGGAGAAGATGAAAAACTATTTGGGAAATTAAAGACTAATCCTATAGCACTACTGAAAGCCGCTAATAATTTGATATCATCTAATTATGATAAACTTGTAGTATTTAATTTAAATACTACGCATATTACTGAGATTCTTAGTGATTTCGCAAAAAATATTATTTCAGTAGAGCAGGGGCTAACTATTATTAATCGTAATACATTAATTGTATCAAATAGAGCTATGCTAAATTCTTTACCGGATGATTTATATGGAATTGATATATTAGACTTAGACAATTTTACAAATGTTTCATCATTATCATGCTCTAATTTTTTGAATTCGACATATATATTGAAAGTTAATGATATTACCCTAGTTAACAGCTATGGGTCTAACTCTGGTGATAAAATGTCTGAATTTGTATATAGATATCATAAAAACCGATTATTTTATAACGAAGACTATTTTAATGTTAAAAATCATAAACAAATGTTGATTGATAATAATTCTGAATTTTTTGAAATTGATTTTAATGATAGAACTTTACCTATTATTTTAGAGAATGACCAATATCCCGTTTACGATATGTCTATTCCTACAAATATTACAAAATGGATAAATGCATATTTATTAAAATATTATGATAAGTTACAGTTTCAAATACAATCAAATAGTATGGATACTACAAACTTAGATAAATATGACGCAATTATACGATTATTACCTGGTATAGAATTTATATTAATGAATGAATATTCTATTATTATATCTTTAATTCATGTATATGCAGATGGTAAACTTAAAATTAATGTAGAGTATAAAGAACCCATAATAATAGAAGAAAACAAAACTTTTCTACCATATTATACAATTAGACATAAATATTATATCCGTTCAATTACACCAGAAATGAAAAAAATGTTTGAAGACAGAATTAAAGAGATAAGTAAAGAAATACCTAAAAATAAAGAGTTACATATTTCTTCAAATATACCGAAAAATAATTTATATATTAGACGAATAGGTAATTACGCAATATACTTAGATACAACGTTGGATGATATCGCAATTTATGATATATCTTTACAACAAATGATTACCATTGATGACCTATCTACACCATTGTATGGTTTCGATTTTAATATGCTTATTATATTATTTAAAAATGAAAATGATAGTATACTTAAATTAATTAGCTTTAACGATACATCGAAATTAACGATAGACCCTATGGATATTAATAAGTTGATTGTTCCAAATTTAGAAAATTTTATAAGTATAGCTCCATTAAAAAGTAAAACAATTGATAGATTTACACAACAATCGTTATTATATGAACCGGTATTTAATGAATATGGTGATATAATACGCGGCCAATCTGATTAAAAAAATTGATATTATTATTATATAACAAATTATAATGATATCATCTAACGACGAAATGAGAAATACACGAACTATATGGTTTGACTTTGAAACAACTGGATTAAATCCATATCATCAAAAAATTATTGAAATTAGTGCGAAAGATAATAAAGGGGTTATTTTTGATACACTGTTAAAGATTGATGGGACACTTGACTCTGAAATAACTAAAATAACTGGAATAACAAATGAAATGCTTTCAGAACAAGGTAATGACTACGACAGCTCTATAAAAAATTTTTATAAATATATTACATCAGATAACAGTTATGACCGCATTTTTATGATAGCTCACAATGGTGATGCATTTGACCGCATTTTTTTGAAAACGCAACTTAAAAAATTAAACTTGCAATTGCCCCCTAAAGTTAATTTTCTAGATAGTCTATTTGTTAGTAAATTGCTATATCCTAGAATTTTTAGTCATTCAATGGCTAGTTTGGGAAAATATTTTGCTATTGTAAATGAAAATGCTCATCGTGCATCAGGAGATGTGAATGCATTGTGTAAGTTATGGGATATATGGATGGTTGAATTTAATAAACAGTATCATAAAAATGATATTATAACGGTTTTCAATACTGTGTACTATTAATTATTATTGTTAATCATTTCATTATTATTGTTAATCATTTCATTATAACTATTGATTTTTTAACCAATAGTTATAATTTTATTTTTGTTTTTGGTTTTGGTTTTGTTATTGGTTTACAATCAATCACTCTATTCGTTAATTTATTTAGCGACGGCCGCCGAGAGGAAGACCCATACGGGAAGCCTCATTGCGTGTCAGTGCACCTGCATTGTTGGCTGCAACCTGAGCAGAGTGGGTGGGGTTTGCCAGGTAGCCACTGCTGTTCATAGTAAATCCGTTGGATACATATGTTCCATGAGCAGCTTTAGCAATAGGAGACCCAATTTTAAATGAACCGGAAACAGAACCGGAAGCGTTAAAACTGACGCCGGGAAGAATGCGGCGCATAGTAGTACTTGAGTGAGAAGAGTGAGGAGAGGTGGCGGGAGTCAAAGTCATTTTTTTATATAATATACTTATATTGTATTCTTTATATCATTTGAAATATCATTATTTATTATTTCTAATGATAGTTATGATTCTTTTTTTTTTACAGTATTAATATAATAATTGTCTAAACTTTTTCTAAAATTAACTTGAGGTGTATATACAATAGGTCTTCTGGCTTTCAAATAATTGTATGTATCGTCAAAATTCATATTAAGACTACTCATTAAATAACCAGATACAACACATGCCGAACGTTGCATACCTGCATGACAATGTATATATATATTATCATTATTGTCTACATGTTTTTTAATAATACTAATTATTTTAGGTAGGTATAAATACATAGCATAAAGACTATCGGATTGTTTATCATCATTTACGGGTATTCTGTATCTATATGGCACTTCTGTTTGAGAAAAGAAAAAAGGTAAATCTTTACTGCAATTGATTATAACTTTAATATTATTATTTATCATAAATTGTTCATTAGAGCTTTCTATAAAATTGCCAAGCCATATATTATTTGTTATTTGATTACTAAAATCAACATTATAATAAAATTTAATAGTTGAAAACATTAAAAATCCAGGATTAGTCTTATTTACCCGATACTTATTGTCGGTTAATATACTGTCTATGAAATTTATTATACCCATATATTTATAAACATAAAAAAATTTGAAAATATTAAATTAATTAACTTATTATAATATACAAAAAATATGGAAAATACTGATTTAAAAAAAACGAATAAAAAGGTAAGTGGTGAAACCGCAAAACGTAAAACAAAGTTTAACCATATAATTAATGTATTTATTTACAATAATATAGCCCTTTTTAAGGGAGATACTTACCCTTATAGAGGAACATTTAAAAGATGCGGTGGTGATTTTAATAAAAAACATTATGGATATCTTATCCCATTAGATAGAATGGCTGAAGCAAAACTGCAAATTTCTAATTTTGTCGAATCATTAATGATTTACAAAAAAGATGAAAATTTAGATATTGGACATATTTCTTCACACCCAATCTTAGATGAAAATTTAGATGATTACGATTCAATTCCATCTAGTAATATAAATAGTAATCAGATTCTAGACCTTTAAAACTAACCCAATAAATATAAATATGATATATGTCTAATTTTAGATTTTTTATAATAGTGTGTGTTATATATTGATTTTTATAATGTATTGTTTATATTATTAATTATTTTATTGTAATTTAATTTGGCATTATTAAACATTGCACATCTTGGGTCAATACTGCCTTTTTTACAATATATATCTAATTCTTCTTCATCTATATGTTTTTTTTTAATATTATATATTTTAGTTAATATCCATATAAATATTATAATCGTCATAGACCAAATAATGGATGTTACATTAAAAAAAATAATTATAATAATAATTATTGTAATATAGAATATATCTTTGCCTCCTAGTCTATTATATAAGTATAACTCATTTAACCATCTATGTATATTTATCATCTTATATTTAAGGACTTACAAAAAAAATTGTATATAAACTAAACTGAAAAAGATTAAATATTTTTTGGTCACTTTTTCTTTCAAGAAGTGTTAAAATTTTATTATAGTATGCAAGTGGTTTATTTAAAATAATGTCTTTATTTATTAAATAAAGACCTGCATTATTAAAATATATCGGTGTTGGAATTTCACTATTTATCAATTTAGTCCATATTATTATGATTTCATCATGTGTTGGTAATGATCTTTCTGCACTTTGTGATGAATTCATATCAAAATAATCATTTTCTTTATTAGAGCAGAATTGCTCTAACTCTAATATTGATGTGTATTTATATAAACGACGATAAATAGAGCGAGTATTTAAATCAAATATTCTATCTAAAAATGTATCAACACCCTTTTGATAAAAAAAATCAAAAGGGATTGAACTTTGGGTTAATTGTATAAATATTTTTTCAGGCAAATTATTATAATTTGTTGTTATAAAATCAAATACACCTTTTATATTATTTATTGTTACTATATATTGTTGTGGGTCTATATTGATAAATTTAGGGTCAGTTGTTAATATTTTAAGATTATATTTATATTCTTCATACAAAAATATAGTCTGGTCTTTATCTGTAAATTCATCTTCTATTGATTTTAAATATAATTTGTCATTAAAACATAGTATTAAATTTGTATTTGACGATAAAAATAAACATATGGATACAGTATCATACACACCATAAAATATACTATTATTGATATTATTTGGAGTTATATTGTAATAATCATCAAAAAACAGGTTTCCTTCTTTATTTAAAATTAATATTTTGAAAGTATCTAAACATTGTATTTGAAAAGCAGTTTTCTGTAAATCTTTATAAATTAATTTAAATTTAAATGTGTGTTTACTTGTTTCAACTATAAATATTGGATTTATCAGATATTCTGATTTTGGTTGCATTAGATTATTATCATTTCTGTCTATATATATTATATAGTTATCACATAACTTAAAGATTTGTTGTGTATTTAACATTATATTTATATATGAATAATATTGGAATAATTTTAAACCAAGATAAGAATCAACCTTACCTCGGTAAATTTTATAGTAGAAATACATTAGAATTTCCAGTTATGCACAAAATATACGAACAAATAGAAATGAATCGAAATAACAAAAATAATTCTCATATCAATCTTAAAAAATTATCACCTAAAAATGACAGTGTAAATACAAATCTAAATACAAATCTAAATACAAATCTAAATACAAATCCAAATCCAAATACAAATATTATTAATACAATTAGTATAAATGATATAAGCATTATAGACGAAAGTAACATGGAACATGTTACTATTATAGAAAATAATAACATACAAAAACAAACAGAAAATATTAATTCAAATATAATTGACAGTATTAATCCTATTTTGGAAATAGAAAAGAAACAGCAATATAACTATAATTTAAATAAATATGAAATAGTATTTTTATGGATATCATCTATATTATTATTGACAAGTTTGCATAATAATATATTTAAAAATATGTTTTCTTAATTATTGAATATAATCTAAAGTGATATACTATAAAAATAATACTGTTCCAGTAAGCAATAGGTAACCAATAAGGTATTTTATTAAATAAATTAGAGCTATTATATGAAATTGCTTCACCATTTGTAATATATACTACTAAATTTTCCATGATTATCATGGTAATCGTAAGATGTATAAATATTGCTACCCAAATATATTTATCAGTATCTTTCCATAATATAATAAATAATAATAACATAGTTATAAACAAGTATATGTATCTTTTATTATTATATTTATAAAGAATTATATATGTTCCCAAGATAAATGATAGTAAAAACAATAGTGTGTCTGTACTTAATATATAATTTAATAGTTCCTTCATATAATATTATGTAATGTTTTATACATGGGTTTTAATATTATGATTATTACTTAATTATAAATTTAACCTTCTATTATTAATTCTGGTGGATTAGGAAATATACCCCGTGGCTCAGATATTAAATATTCAATAATATGGTTTTGAATATGTGTATATGTTGACAGAATACGCGCTCTATCATGACCATTTAAAGAAGAAGCATATACATTTAGGTCGATATTTACGTTTTCTATTATAGTAATAGGGCTATTAAAATTTACATTAAAAGCTTTTTCATACATTTTTGACATTTGAAACCGTATTTCACGAACACCTTTATTTAAATTTTGTAATGTGCTATGAAATGATTCAATTAATCCTGATAATACAATAATTCTATGAATAAGATTTATACCCTGGTCCCATTCTGGAATTTCAGAATCAATCGATTTTGAAAAAAGTATATTTCCATTTTTATTTTCGTTTATAAAAAAGTTAAGATTTTCTATTTTATCTTTCATCACATCACCGGCCTGTTCTGCTGTTGTAATTAATGATGGGTCAACATTCATTATTATTGCAAATTGTCTTAATTTGTCTATTCGTGAATGAGTAAATCTTTCAAAAAATTGTTGTGTAAGTGTTTTTATTTTATTTAAATTATTAACACCTTTTATAAATAGAACCTGTCCAAAATCAATTGCTTTAACTCTAAATAAATTTAAATTCATTTGCATAATTGCTGGTATCTTTTTCCAATTTTGTTCAGTTATATACATCCAATTATTTAAATGGGCATCTAATGGAATAATACCTGAACGGTAAACAATAATTACTTGTATTGCGAATACATATTCAGTAAATTCAATAACTTTACTCAAAAGCTCTACATTTTTGGGAGCAGTATTGCTTTCAATATATAGTTTTCCTAAATTTTCATATATGTTTGGTAAAGATTCCATTACTATTATACCCACTGATTTTCCTTGTCTAAATAAATATTTAAATAACATATTATTTTTTACAATTTTTGGCATATTATCTGGTTCGTCAAAAAAAACTCTTTTGAATTCATCATATGTAAATGTGAATAATGCCGACACATCTGGACAAACCGGTGAGCCGCCATAGGCCATAGTTGATGTGTATATATATGCTTGTGCATGAAATTCATCTGTAAAATTTTTCAATTTAGTAGTATATTTTTTTTTCCCCAGTATTTGCTCTAGCTCTTGCGTTTCATCTTCAATAACACAACATTTTAATATAAGCTCAGTTACCTTTTGCCCTGTCGCTGCATTCATATAATTATCAGAAGTCAATAATTCGCCATTTTCATCAAAGACATCGCTTCGAAAAGGAGTAATTTCTCTAGGAATCGTTACCCTTAAAATCAATCCTTGTAATGATTGATATGATACTACATTAATAGATATAATATGTTTGAAAATATCCAGAAAATGTTGTTTATCTATAATTTCTCTTATAACAGTATCTATACCATCAGCATCTTTAACTATAATTTTTGCACCGCCATATAGGGTCATTATATATAATTTATTAATATTATATATTTATAAATTATATTAACTTAAGAAAATATTTCAATATGTATTGTATCAATCATTTTGTCTATATAGATATTCTTCCCAATCGTATTTACTCATTCCAGGAGGACAGCCATCATCATTATCTTCATTCGCACACTTATTATATAACTTCTATATTAATACCTGCGTCGTTAAACATGCCTATAACACTTGAATATCCAAATGGAATAGCTCCTTCCCATATTTGAAAGGTTTGATCAAAATCTACAAATAAAATAGAAACAATACCTGAATTGACCTCTTCAGTGATACGGATTAATATATCAATTGGTATAAAATTATATCTTGAATGCCTGGTTTCAATTGCTTCTAACTTTAATTTTTCAACATTTAAATTATATATTGGATTTAATAGTAAATTCGCATGTAATGTATCAAAGTCAATATCTATCGGTAGCTGTTTATTCGTTAAAACATGCTCAAATTCTATTGATGGACATGCCTCGATGGCAAATGTATTCTCAACATTATCATCTATAAGATATCCTCTTTTAGAGGAAGCTGCACAATTTAATTCAGGATATTCACGCATAATTTGTTCAATGACATTATATTTTTGGACTCCACTAAAATTACGTTCTGGCCTTACCACATTACGAGGATTAAATGCGTTTCTACCTCTTTGATTTGGATTTGTGCATAAAACTTCAATAACCATGTCGTCCATATCAAGAAGTTGTAAAGTTCTAATAATTCCAATTTTATCACCCTTTGAAAGAATGTAAAATGGAACGATATTGCGTTTACATGCAGTTAAAAGTCCTAACCATGCACTATAATGTGCATTAGTGCCAAATGTAAACATTGCAAGTTCATGTTTATGTGCTTGGTCGGTAAATACATATCTTCCATGTAAATTTATGTTCACTGAATCATTAAGTCCTAATCCTCCATTCATTTTCATACTAAGATTTATCCTACTACGACGACCTATATTTTTGCGGTAATTACTACGACTTTTCTTGGTTTTGTAATACATTTAAGTTTGTTTATAAATATAAAAAAGAAAATAATGTTAATATTTTTGATTATAATACTTGTTTGTATAAAATTTAATTTTATAATAATATAATGAAATTAATTGAATTATCGGATGTGTTTAAAAAGAATAAATTTTTAGGACAATTACAAACAACTGGTGGATTTGCTATAAAATCATTGGACAAAGTAACACTATCTTATATTCAAGTAGAAAATGTATATGACCGTTTAGGATATTTATCAGAAAATAATATTGTATCTGTTAGTGAATGTATCAAAGGTGAAATAACACCAGACAATGTTGTTTATAAAATGTTAAATAAACCAAATTTTACCGATGTTAAATTATATGGATGTGATACAGATACCGGATTTGTTATAAATTCAACTAATAAATCAGTAATGGCTAAAGAAATATTAGGTGGCTCTGATAATAAAACGGTTACATCAGTTCTAAATTTTGATGGAATAAAAATTGCAAGTATTCATTTATCTGGTGATGGTCCAAAAAATCAAACCATTCACGATTTTTTAGATGAAAATTTGAAAAATGTAAAACATGAAAATGTTGATGTTGTATGCGGAGATACAAATATTACTGATGCAAAATCATTAAATATAATAAATGGACGAACTAAAGATATTATACAATATTTTAATATTTTTTTTGGAGGGCCATGTCTTGTATTAACAAGTAATGTTCATGTTGGAAAACATAGACGAGGGTTTCTAATTCGTAATCAACAATTGAAAAAATCGATGCCAGAAAGTGCAAATGATACTGAAGCAGACGGCACTATTATAGCGATAAAATTAAAATATCCCTTAGATAAAATTGATGATACAATATTACATCGACTTACACTTTTAAATCATAGCCTAAGTCAAAGTGTAGAGAACGCTCTTGAATTTAAAGTACCTCCATCAAGATGTTTAGATAAAGAAGGTAATCCTATTGAAAAAATATGGTTAGACCATTCTGTATTATTTATAAATATGAGTATTCTTTGTAATTTAATAGGTAAAGCATATAAGTCTGGTTATCCGAGAAATTTGATAGTGATAAATATGGGGTCTATTGTAAATGCTGGATTTAAAAGTTGGAATACAAAATATTTACCATACCAACGGGAAATCAATATAGCAGATAAGGATATTTATGAAATTATTTGCAAATACAATTCAAAAACAATATTTCCTAGGTATGACGATATATTTGGGTCAAGTATGTTATCTAATGTAGATAAATCTCTAATATCTACTTATGGAAAAGGTGTAGATAATATTACAATTGATGAACCCAGTAAAGAAATGATTGAAGAAATTGACATAATAATCTCAAAATTAATGTTATTATTAACACAAAGTGCTGGTAATCGTAAAAATAGCAAAAAAAATAGATTAATTAAACGAAATAGTAGAAGAAGACTGTCTATAATAAAAAATAAAAAATATTACATTAACTAAATATAAAAAAATGTGGTATGAATTACTTAACTATACTAATAGTACATATTTTTTAAAGTGTATATCAAATTATGGTTAGTTATATTACCAATTATAACATATATCAGCTTTGTCAGAGTTTAATAAAATATAATAATTTATTATTTTTAGGTAATTAGTAAAATAATAAAATATTATCAATGTTGTAATGATTAGATATACATATTATTTATTTGTTTATACGTTTTATAGATCTTCTTTTTGAATTTTTTTTTGAATTTTTTTTCAAGAATTTATTACCTCCCCGCCAAGACATATGACTGTTTTGATATTGTTGCTGTTGTTGCTGTTGTTGTTGTAGTTGCTGTTGGTAGAGTTGTTGCTGTTGTTGCTGTTGCAGTTGTTGTTGTTGCAGTTGTTGTTGCTGTTGGTAGAGTTGTTGTTGGTAGAGTTGTTGTTGTTGTTGTTGCTGTTGTTGTTGCTGTTGTTGCTGTTGTTGTTGCTGTTGTTGCTGTTTGTTATAGTCTCTTTCTTGTTGTTGTTGCTGTCTATATTGATCACCGTAATACTGTAAATATTCATCCCTTGCAGCCGTAATTTGTTGAGGGGTTCGTTCTGTTGCTCCAGTTCGTTGTTGCCAATCGGATGCCTTTTGTTGATTTCCAACTACTCCTCTATAGGTGCCGTCTCCATTGGGCAAACCTGAAAAAACATATGGATTATTTTCCATTTTGTGTATATATGTATAAATTAAAATAATTATAATATTCAATTTATTTGTTTACCTTTATTATATAATATTTTTAACTTAAACTAAAATTCTTTTTACCTTTGTTATATTCATATCTAAATCGACAATTAATAATATTATGTGACATATAAATTCGTTCACTTTTATTTCCCCTAAAACAAAATGAGCAATTAAACTGAATAGGCTTATCATCTATCTTTCTATCATTACATCTACCACCTGTATGGCCACACACACCGCAAAAATTACAACGAATTTTTTTTAGAGCACGACATTCTTCTAATGTATGCCCAGTATATTGTTCACGTGAACGATGTATACTTATACAAAAATCACATTCATTAAATTGTTTATTATAATTTTCTAATTCTTCTAGTGTCATTTTAGACATATCATTGCAGGTAATATTAATTTGGATATCATCTTCGCTCTCACTACTATGAGCACTGTTTGGATTATCCATGCTATGATGACTATGCTCAATTTGATTATCCATACTATATTTTAATTTTTAATATATGAGATTTTACATATATAAATAAAAATATTATCAATTTTTTTATCGATAATATTTATAGTTAATATTTTAATAATATATTTATAATTTCACAACACATTATATATTAATGAACCAACTGATTGATAAAAATATAATTAAAGGTATATTTTTAATTATATTGGCGGAATATGGTAACTTTGTTGCAGATACAGTTGGTTGTAATACACAAAAATTTTTAAGTGAAAATATTTTAGCAAAGCAATTTATAATTATAATGATTATATATTTCAGTATTAATTTTACGAGTGATACAGATGTAAATCCAACTATAAATATAATAAAAGCACTAGTAGTATGGTGTGGATTTTTAATGTTTAATAAAATGAATTTGACATTTACAATAACCGCATTTTTACTACTAGTAACGGTATATATTATTGATAATTATAATCAATATTACAAGTTACAAAAAAAAAATACAGATAAACTTGATAAAATACAACAATATATTTACATTTTAATAGCAGTGTTAACAATAAGCGGATTTTTAATATATTTGTCAAAAAAATATGTAGAATATAAAGATGTATGGAGTAATATCGATTTTATATTTGGTAAAAATAGTTGTTCGAGTATGATTAAATAATATATTATTATTTAGTTTATGTATTATTTATTATATTACGACACCGCAATCCTCTATAAATATATCATGCACCGGTTTATCGGAATGGTCAACCGGAATCCGTTCTAATTTATATACAACATCCATACCAGAAACAACTTTACCAAAAACAACATGTTTACCATCTAAATGCGGCGTTTCTTTTGTTGTAATGAAAAATTGACTACTATTTGTATCGGGTCCTGAATTAGCCATACTTAAAATACCTGGCTCGGTATGTCTTAATTTAAAATTTTCATCTGGAAATTTTGAGCCATATATAGATATACCGCCTGTCCCATTTTTTTCGGTTATATCGCCACCTTGTATCATAAAACCTTTTATTACACGATGAAAAGGTATACCTACATATTTTTTATCATCGCATAATTTTCTAAAATTCTCAGCAGTTTTGGGAACAACATTCACAAACAACTCTATTTTAATTCTACCATAACCTTTAATATCCAAATATACATATTTAGTCTTTTTGTTTTTCTCGGTCTCTTTCTCTTTCTCTTTTTCTTTGTCTATAAAGTTTTCTTGTTTTTTTTGTTTTGAAATTGCAATTGTTTTTAATTTATCACGATATTCCGATTCAATATCTAACATATTTTCTTCTATTTTTTTAGATGTTATTTTTAATATTTGGTCATTTTTATATTTATTATATGCTAAATATGTGATGACTATTGATATACAAATCATAATTAGTGTAATAATATCTACCTCAAACATTATTTGGATATATATTGATTTATGAAAAAAATATTAATTAAAAATCACAATTATTTCTAAATTTATTACAGATTTATTATAGATTTATAATAAATTTAAAATATATATGGGCACATATTTTCTAGACCAGTATTCATTATTACATTTTGTAAGTGGTATATTATGTAGACATTTAAATATTAGTTTTACATTTTTATTTATATTTCATATAATTTTTGAATATATTGAAAACAATAAAAAAGGTATGTATGTTATAAATAATTACTTTAAAATTTGGCCAGGAGGTAAACCAAAATCAGATACATTTATAAATAGTGTCGGTGACATTATTTCAAGTTTATTTGGTTGGTGGGTTATGGATATATTTATTAAAAATGGTATAAATTATGTTGGTTCCGATATTACCTTAGGTGTCTTACTATATTTTTGGATATATCCCAATATTGGTTTAATTTTATCCACTATATTATTAGTTATAATATATAGAATAAATCAGTCCAATTTATTCTATATTTTTTTTTTAGCATTAATATTAGATAAAATTGGATTATATTATAGATATTATGAACCACATATAAAATCAAACTTATAATTTCGTATTATATCCACCACAATTAATGCATTTCAAACCGACCGGATGAAAATTTAATTCAAAATTTTGGTTACAATCATTGCAATATGCATTTACTAATTCTAAATCAGGTAATGGATTATTTGAAATAAAGTCATCATAATTCTTTATATAATCATCTAATATTTCGCCAGTAATCATTGTTTTACGACATAATGGGCAACCTATATTCCTTTTCATCCATTCATTAACACAATGCGTATGAATTACATGATTGCATGGTAATATAATAGCTGATTTAGTTGATGTGAAAAGGTCTTGTGCACATATCATACAGTCATTTCGCATTAAATCTAATTTACATATATGGTTATCTTTTAATTTAATAGAAAGACAAATACCACATTTGTCGCAATGAAAAAATTCATTTAGTTCACCAATACGACAAATACCACATTTGTCGCAATGATATATATTACGATTCTCATTACATTCATATAAACGACAATGATTGCAAAAATATTTTCCAAATTGTATTCCACAACCAATACAATTATTTGAAACACTTTGATGTAGTGAACACTTGTTACACACGATTTCATTCACTTTATGGCGATTCAACTCATGCTCTAAATAAGTATCATCATGGCAAATTCGACATCTTACTATATTTCCACAACATGGTGATACAAATTGACAACCTCGGATATAGTGTCCACAATCTACTTGATAGTCTTCCATTTTATAATTTAAATAATTTATTATATAATTGTAATTAATTTATATTTATTGTCAAAATTATATATTTCTATATTATCAATTTTTTTATATTTTAATTTTTTTACATTTTATAAAAAAATAAAAATATATAGTAATTCCAAGTTATAAATAATATCATTACATTAAAAAATTGATTTTTATATTTTCGTATAAAACTACTTAAGAATATTAATATAGTTAATGATAGGTATGTCGTTCAAACTAGTCTCGTTGCTATTCTTATGTTTCGCTTTTGGTTCAATCCATTGCTGTAATGCTGATTATTCAGATAAATTAATTCAAGATGATGAAAATCATCATAGTAGAAGTCTTTTAATAAGTGCACAGGTTGCTACACTTATAAGCCAAAGAGCAAACAATAATGATAAAGCAGTTGCTCTTAAACTAGAAACCGAATTTAATAATTGGTTGGCTAAACCTGCTGGCCAAGAAGCTGTGAAATTTTGTAAGGAATTTGAAAATAGGCCAGATATTTATCAAGGATGTCTTGAGGATATTAAGGTTACTGGAAGTAAAGAAATTGCAAAACAAGGTGCTTTGGCAGAAGAGGAATTTCGCAGTAAAAGTAAGATGTCAACTAGCCGTAAATTCTGTGTTGCATCAGGAGACCCTCATTTTACGAATTATGATGGTGACTATTTTCATCTTCAAGAAAAAGGTATCTTTACTCTTATGCGTTCTAATGATTTTGAAGTTCAAGAAAAGGTAAGGAAAAACGGTGCAGATAAAGTGGGGGTTCCATGCTGTTTGACTGGATTAGCTGTTAGATACAATGGTCTCGTAACACTTGAAGTTGATGCTGAAAATGTAAAGAAAATTGTTGTAAATGGTGTATCTATGGATTTGCCTACTGATTTTACAATGAAATTTGGAGGTCTTGAAGTGAGATATGGAAGTCAAAACATTGAATGGCGTGGAGCATCATCCAAAACAACTGGCACTAAAATCGTTGCTCCAAATGGATTTGGTGTAATGGTAATGGGTGGATATTGTGGTGTAGTTGAAATCAACGCTCCTGAAAAATATTTTAACAAGGTGTATGGTATTTGTGGAAATGCTGATGGAAATAAAGATACTAATGATTATAAGAACCCTGATGGAATTGTAATGAATGTAAACCGTGGTGCTAAAAATTGGGAGATGTCTGGATATGATGGACCAACTTCACCTCTATCTAAATGGGAACTCTCATGGAAACCTCTTGGTTCTGCATGTTTCTTCCAATCTGGATGTGAGGCGGCGCCCACTCCTCTTCCCACACCAGCTCCTGCAGTGAAAGTAATGGTAACTCCTCCAGCAGTGAAAGTTGATACTTCTAAAGCTACTCCAGCACCAGCTCCAGCAGTGAAAGTTGATACTTCTAAAGCTACTCCAGCACCAGCTCCAGCA